>OGTL01000654.1_pt1 | contig 35352 bp, 27 predicted proteins | sample 1553601 | NCBI WGS metagenome assembly OGTL01 (sample SAMEA2580112, study PRJEB22360) | human gut metagenome | biome: human gut; feature: human-associated habitat; material: faeces | place: Denmark | collected 2008/2010 | reverse complement strand
GCCGAACAATGGCAGGACAAGCGCGTCGTCTGGGATGCACGGGTAAAATTGCTGACCAGTCAGGGGCCGGGTACAGCTATCGACTTTGGTCTGAAAATTATCGACCTGCTGGTTGGGCGTGAAAAAGCCCATGAAGTGGCATCACAACTGGTGATGGCGGCAGGGATTTATAATTATTACGAGTAGTGGCGGATGCGGCAAACGTCGCATCTGACCAGATGCGACGTAAAAACCACAAATTACGGGCGATATACCTTCACATTGTTAAAGCCCTGCTCGCGCAGATAGAGCGCCTGCAGGCGGCTCATCACCCCGCGCTCACACCACAACAGCCAGGTTTTGTTCTGGTCGAGATCGCCAAATTTGGTGCTCAGTTTATAGAACGGCAGAGAAACCACATCAATCCCTTCGACTTTCAGCGGCTTATCTTCCTGTTCATCGATAGAACGGATATCGAGGATCACGTCGTTCGGGCCGAAGCCATTGACGGTTTCCACTTCCACCACTTCCTGCTCGGTCTGCTGGGCGATTTCGCGGATATCAACGTTATTCGCTTCCTCAACCACTTTATCGAGAATGCTGAAGTCGAACTTCTCTTCTTCCGCTTCAATCTTCGATTTAACCGCTTTCACCGTCGGGCTTTTGGAGATCACACCGCAATATTCGGGCATCGTGCGGGCAAAGTCTTCAGTGCCAATCTGGCGAGCCAGGTTGATGATGTGCTCTTTGTCGTAAGAAATCAGCGGACGCAGGATCAGCGTGTCGGAGACGTTATCAATCAGGCGCAGGTTAGTCAGCGTCTGGCTAGACACCTGGCCCAGTGCTTCGCCAGTGACCAGCGCCTGTACACCGTAACGTTCAGCCACTTTAGACGCGGCACGCACCATCATACGTTTGAGGATAACACCCATCTGACCGTCGTCGATTTTCTCGAGAATTTCCCCGACGACAGGTTCGAAATTAATAGCGACAAAACGCACGCGGTGGGAGCTGCCAAAGCGGTTCCACAGATAATGCGCCACCTGACGCACGCCAATTTCATGCGCCGCGCCGCCGAGGTTAAAGAAGCAGTAATGCACGCGGCAGCCGCGACGCATCAACATATAGCTGGAAACGCCGGAGTCGAAACCACCGGAAATGAGCGACAGCACATCTTCCTGGGTACCAATCGGGAAACCGCCAATACCTTCATAGCGACCTTTAATCAGCAGGAGACGATCGTCTTCCACTTCCAGATGGACAGTGACATCCGGGTTAGTCAGCTTCACGCGCGCGGATTCAATATGCTGATTTAAACCGCCGCCGACGTAACGTTCCACATCAATCGAGCTAAAATCATGTTTGCCGCGGCGCTTCACGCGTACGCAGAAGGTTTTCCCTTCCAGCTGATCGCGATACTGAACCAACGCTTTCTCAAAAATATCGTGCATGTCGGTAAACGGCACGTCTTCGACTTCGAGAATATGGTGGATACCCGGAATACGGGTCAGGGCGTCGCGAATGGCCAGACGCTGGTTTTCATCTTTTGCGCGAACTTCGATGTTATCCCAGTGGCGGACGACAGCGAGCGTCTCATCATAGTGCTTTAAAACGTTACGAATGTTCCCGGTAAGGATTTTTATAAAGCGCAAGCGCACAGATTGGCTTTTGATGGTGATTTCCGGGAACAATTTAATGATAAACTTCATGGCGGCAATGGTTCGTTGGCAAGCCTTAAGCGACTTGTATAGGGAAAAATACAGCAGCCCACACCTGCGGCTGCATCCAGGCGCGGAAGTATACCACTAACATCGCTTTGCTGCGCACATCACCTTACCATTGCGCGTTATTTGCTATTTGCCCTGAGTCCGTTACCATGACGGGGCGAAAAATATTGAGAGTCAGACATTCATTATGCCGAAGAAAAATGAGGCGCCCGCCAGCTTTGAAAAGGCGCTGAGCGAGCTGGAACAGATTGTAACCCGTCTGGAAAGTGGCGACCTGCCGCTGGAAGAGGCGCTGAACGAGTTCGAACGCGGCGTGCAGCTGGCACGTCAGGGGCAGGCCAAATTACAACAAGCCGAACAGCGCGTACAAATTCTGCTGTCTGACAATGAAGACGCCTCTCTAACCCCTTTTACACCGGACAATGAGTAATGGACTTTCCGCAGCAACTCGAAGCCTGCGTTAAGCAGGCCAACCAGGCGCTGAGCCGTTTTATCGCCCCACTGCCCTTTCAGAACACTCCCGTGGTCGAAACCATGCAGTATGGCGCATTATTAGGTGGTAAGCGCCTGCGACCTTTCCTGGTTTATGCCACCGGTCATATGTTCGGCGTTAGCACAAACACGCTGGACGCACCCGCTGCCGCCGTAGAGTGTATCCACGCTTACTCATTAATTCATGATGATTTACCGGCAATGGATGATGACGATCTGCGTCGCGGTTTGCCAACCTGCCATGTGAAGTTTGGCGAAGCAAACGCGATTCTCGCTGGCGACGCTTTACAAACGCTGGCGTTCTCGATTTTAAGCGATGCCGATATGCCGGAAGTGTCGGATCGCGACAGAATTTCGATGATTTCAGAACTGGCGAGCGCCAGCGGTATTGCCGGAATGTGCGGTGGTCAGGCATTAGATTTAGATGCGGAAGGCAAACACGTACCTCTGGACGCGCTTGAGCGTATTCATCGTCATAAAACCGGCGCATTGATTCGCGCCGCCGTTCGCCTTGGTGCATTAAGCGCCGGAGATAAAGGACGTCGTGCTCTGCCAGTACTCGACAAGTACGCAGAGAGCATCGGCCTTGCCTTCCAGGTTCAGGATGACATCCTGGATGTGGTAGGAGATACTGCAACGTTAGGAAAACGCCAGGGTGCCGATCAGCAACTTGGTAAAAGTACCTACCCTGCACTTCTGGGTCTTGAGCAAGCCCGGAAGAAAGCCCGGGATCTGATCGACGATGCCCGTCAGTCGCTGAAACAACTGGCTGAACAGTCACTCGATACCTCGGCACTGGAAGCGCTAGCGGACTACATCATCCAGCGTAATAAATAAACAATAAGTATTAATAGGCCCCTGATGAGTTTTGATATTGCCAAATACCCGACCCTGGCACTGGTCGACTCCACCCAGGAGTTACGACTGTTGCCGAAAGAGAGTTTACCGAAACTCTGCGACGAACTGCGCCGCTATTTACTCGACAGCGTGAGCCGTTCCAGCGGGCACTTCGCCTCCGGGCTGGGCACGGTCGAACTGACCGTGGCGCTGCACTATGTCTACAACACCCCGTTTGACCAATTGATTTGGGATGTGGGGCATCAGGCTTATCCGCATAAAATTTTGACCGGACGCCGCGACAAAATCGGCACCATCCGTCAGAAAGGCGGTCTGCACCCGTTCCCGTGGCGCGGCGAAAGCGAATATGACGTATTAAGCGTCGGGCATTCATCAACCTCCATCAGTGCCGGAATTGGTATTGCGGTTGCTGCCGAGAAAGAAGGCAAAAATCGCCGTACCGTCTGTGTCATTGGCGATGGCGCTATTACCGCTGGCATGGCGTTTGAAGCGATGAATCACGCGGGCGATATCCGTCCTGATATGCTGGTGGTTCTCAACGACAATGAAATGTCGATTTCCGAAAATGTTGGCGCGCTCAACAACCATCTGGCGCAACTGCTTTCCGGTAAGCTTTACTCTTCACTGCGCGAAGGCGGGAAAAAAGTTTTCTCTGGCGTGCCCCCCATTAAAGAGCTGCTCAAACGTACCGAAGAACATATTAAAGGCATGGTAGTGCCTGGCACGTTGTTTGAAGAGCTGGGCTTTAACTACATCGGCCCGGTTGACGGTCACGATGTGCTGGGGCTTATCACTACGCTTAAGAACATGCGCGACCTGAAAGGACCGCAGTTCCTGCATATCATGACCAAAAAAGGTCGTGGTTATGAACCGGCAGAAAAAGACCCAATCACCTTCCACGCCGTGCCTAAATTTGATCCCTCCAGCGGTTGTTTGCCGAAAAGTAGCGGCGGTTTGCCGAGCTATTCAAAAATCTTTGGCGACTGGTTGTGCGAAACGGCGGCGAAAGATAACAAGCTGATGGCGATTACTCCGGCGATGCGTGAAGGTTCCGGCATGGTCGAGTTTTCACGTAAATTCCCGGATCGCTACTTCGACGTGGCAATTGCCGAGCAACACGCAGTGACCTTTGCGGCGGGTCTGGCGATTGGTGGCTACAAACCCGTTGTCGCGATCTACTCCACTTTCCTGCAACGCGCCTATGATCAGGTGCTGCATGACGTGGCAATTCAAAAGCTTCCGGTCCTGTTCGCAATCGACCGCGCGGGCATTGTTGGTGCTGATGGTCAAACCCACCAGGGCGCTTTTGATCTCTCTTACCTGCGCTGCATACCGGAAATGGTCATTATGACCCCGAGCGATGAAAACGAATGTCGCCAGATGCTCTATACCGGCTATCACTATAACGATGGCCCGTCAGCGGTACGCTACCCGCGTGGCAACGCGGTTGGCGTGGAACTGACGCCGCTGGAAAAACTGCCAATTGGCAAAGGCATTGTGAAGCGTCGTGGCGAGAAACTGGCGATCCTTAACTTTGGTACGCTGATGCCAGAAGCGGCGAAAGTCGCTGAATCGCTGAACGCTACGCTGGTCGATATGCGTTTTGTGAAACCGCTTGATGAAGCGTTAATTCTGGAAATGGCCGCCAGCCATGAAGCGCTGGTCACCGTAGAAGAAAACGCCATTATGGGCGGCGCAGGCAGCGGAGTGAACGAAGTGCTGATGGCCCATCGTAAACCAGTACCCGTGCTGAACATTGGCCTGCCTGACTTCTTTATTCCACAAGGAACGCAGGAAGAAATGCGCGCCGAACTCAGCCTCGATGCCGCCGGTATGGAAGCCAAAATCAAGGCCTGGCTGGCATAATCCCTACTCCACTCCTGCTATGCTTAAGAAATTATTCATGGCAGGAGTGGCAGCATGCAATACAACCCCTTAGGAAAAACCGACCTTCGCGTTTCCCGACTTTGCCTCGGCTGTATGACCTTTGGCGAGCCAGATCGTGGTAATCACGCATGGACACTGCCGGAAGAGAGCAGTCGTCCCATAATTAAACGCGCGCTGGAAGGCGGCATAAATTTCTTTGACACCGCCAATAGCTATTCCGATGGCAGCAGCGAAGAGATCGTTGGTCGCGCACTGCGGGATTTCGCCCGTCGTGAAGACGTGGTCGTTGCCACCAAAGTGTTCCATCGCGTTGGTGATTTGCCGGAAGGATTATCCCGTGCGCAAATATTGCGCTCTATCGACGACAGCCTGCGCCGTCTCGGCATGGATTATGTCGATATCCTGCAAATTCATCGCTGGGATTACAACACGCCGATCGAAGAGACGCTGGAAGCCCTGAACGACGTGGTAAAAGCCGGGAAAGCGCGTTATATCGGCGCGTCATCCATGCACGCTTCGCAGTTTGCTCAGGCACTGGAACTACAAAAACAGCACGGCTGGGCGCAGTTTGTCAGTATGCAGGATCACTACAATCTGATTTATCGAGAAGAAGAGCGCGAGATGCTGCCACTGTGTTACCAGGAGGGCGTAGCGGTGATTCCATGGAGCCCGCTGGCGCGGGGTCGTCTGACACGTCCGTGGGGAGAAACTACCGCACGACTGGTGTCTGATGAGGTGGGGAAAAATCTCTATAAAGAAAGCGATGAAAATGACGCGCAGATCGCAGAGCGGTTAACGGGCGTCAGTGAAGAACTGGGTGCAACACGAGCACAAGTTGCGCTGGCCTGGTTGTTGAGTAAACGGGGCATTGCCGCACCGATTATCGGAACTTCGCGGGAAGAACAGCTTGATGAGCTGCTGAACGCGGTGGATATCACCTTGAAGCCGGAACAGATTGCTGAACTGGAAACGCCGTATAAACCGCATCCGGTCGTAGGATTTAAGTAAATTTCGCTTTTCAGCCATTTTATCTGCTGAATTCCCCATCGTCTGCGATGATGGGGACAACGTACCTCCCATCATCTTCTGTAACCATAATCCACCTCTGCAAGAGAAATTCTTCGTGAATGAGTTTGCAGCTATTCATCATCTTCATCCCTTTGAGCGATTTTTGATAGTTTCTCCAGGTAATACTCCCTAAAACTGTCTTATTTAGTCAACGTAAGAGGATTACAATCATGATGAAAACTATCACCAAACAACCGATCCTGTTTACTGATGTACCGGTTGCAGATTTAAGAAACTCAATGAAGCACGATTTAAATCAAAATCTTATCGAAAGGCTATGGAACAAAATTCGTGATTTTTTTCTGGACAGTGATAAACAAAAGGCATTTAAATCGATTCATAAATACATCAATACATTGTCAGTTCTAAATTATAATTCAGCGTTAACTCCAGATCCCAATTTTAATATAGATGCATCGTCAGATTTAGACTCATATTTAAACCTGAAATTTGATAACCTCTCGCCCAAACAAAAGCAGACCACGCTTTGTTGTTTCTGGAATAAAATTGCATCCTCATTGCCAGAGCCATACAACAGCACCATCAAACATAACATTATTTTTTATAAAGTCGGAGAAAATCTGATGATACGTGGAACTATCTCTATTGTTAACGAGGTAGTAAAGACTTATTCACTCCCAATAGAAAAGGATGACAATGGATATTACGATTTCAGCGGTCTATATCTAGCACACAGCAATATTTCCGGTAAAGATCCCAATAAAGATCCCGCTATAGATTTCGGTATAGATCTGGGAAACTGTAACTGCTCAAATGTCAACTTCGAACATACTTATTTTGATAGCGTCAAGTTTACAAATACGAATTGTACAAATGCGAATTTTAACAGTTGTAGATTTATCAAATGCGATCTAACAAATATGAATTGCACTGGCGCAATTCTTGATAATGCGGTGATATATGGTAAAGAAAAAGAACCTGAGATGCAATATCCAGAAGCAGATCAAATAATACAAAGGATAACTTATCAGAAATCACATGGGAATGAAACGAAAGGGATGATTCTAACTAACTGCTCCTGTGTTAAAACCACTTTCAATTGGGCAGATTTATCAGAAAGTGATTGCCAAAATGTGGACTTTAGCGAGGCTAATCTTTCAAACACTATTCTTCCTGACATCGTCAGGATGAAAGGCACGAAACTTTACCGTACCGACCTTTTTAATCCGATATTAAAAGCAGAAGCAGAATCAACAGAAGAAAAAGATATTAGCCCATTAGCAAAAATTATTCTTGACTATATTGAATCAGATAAAAACCCTGAGTCATTAAAATTTGATGAAAAATCAACAACCACTAAAATAATACAAGATATCGATAATTTTATTTTCTATAATCAGCATTTAAAGAGCATATTCAATCAAGCAATGAATCTTGAAGGAAAAATAAGCAGAAAAAAAATACAATGAGATTTTTAACTATAAACAAGAACAAGCCAGACAATATTTCATCGACCAGTATAAAATAACAAAAAATGATTATTTAAAGAAAATACCTTTAACTGCACAATTAATTGCAAAATACAAAATGGATGATCAATTGGACCAACTTTTGGTTACCCGTGAAATTCAAGATGAAATAAAACCAAAGATTCAAGACAAAATAGATGAACTTTCTAAAAATTTATTCAACACTATAAACAAAACCATTAAGGATAATTTTGATGATATTTTTCGGCAACAGTCAGAATATATGAGTAATTATTATGAGTTCGTCGACTGACGATATTTCAGTGTCATTGAATTATGAGTGACAAAGTTACACCTTGAAATATCTCCGCATAATATATTCGGTGATGTCGGATTTTACTTTAACAGAGTGCCTCAAAATTGGGGCACTGTTCATTTATAAATCAAACCGGGTGGTCTGGAATCGCCTACACCTCCCGGTCAATGGCATTAAAGAATACCCAGCGGCCAGTGATGACCGATAAAGTACAGGATGCCTGCGGAAATTACCCCGGCGACAATATCGTCGATCATGATCCCCATGCCGCCATGTACATTGCGGTCAAACCAGCGGATCGGCCACGGTTTCCACATATCCAGGATACGGAAAATCACAAACCCGGCGGCGACCCACTGCCAGTCATTGGTCGGCAGCGCCATGAGCGTGATCCACATACCAATAAATTCGTCCCAGACAATGCTGCCGTGATCGTGCACGCCCATATCTTTTGCGGTCTGATGACAAAGATAGACGCCGATACAGATCCCCAGCATCACCACCAGCGAGTAGAGCTGCCAGGGCAAAAAGGTCATCAGATACCAGAACGGAATCGCTGCCAGCGAGCCCATCGTCCCAGGAACGATCGGGCTTAATCCACTTCCGAATCCGACAGCAAGCAGATGCCACGGATTACTCATCTTCAGGCGACTTTTCGCGACATCTTTATGGCGTGGCAAAATGGTCATATCCTTTCCAGTCTAACGTGACAGGTTCGCCGTCACGAATAAAACAAAGCCCTTCGATATCGGCGGTCATTTGCCCGATACAGGTAAACGGTACGCCCAGATGTCCGAGAGCCACATCCAGCGCGCCACGGTTCAGTTCCGGCACCGTGAAACACAACTCGTAATCTTCACCGCCAGAGAGCGCCCAGCGCAGCGCCTGTTCCGGTTCAACATGGCGAGAAAGCGCATCAGAAAACGGCAGCAATGCCAGGTCAATACGTGCGCCGCAGTCGCTGGCTTTCACGATATGCCCGAGATCGGAAATCAGACCGTCAGAGAGATCGATAGCTGAATTTGCCAGATCGCGCAGTGCCTGTCCCTGTAAAATACGCGGAGATGGACGGAGATGACGTTTGATCAAGTAGTCCGCATCTTTAACATCGGCAACCTGCAAACGGTTTTGCAAAATCGCCAGCCCGGCGGCGCTATCGCCCGGTGTACCGGTCACATAGATCCAGTCACCCGGTTTCGCCCCAGCGCGCGTTAAGGCTCGTCCCATCGGAACAAAGCCGTGGATACCCAGCGTCATTGATAATGGCCCACGCGTGGTATCGCCGCCAATGAGTTGCATATCGTAATAATTGAGAAGATCAAACAAACTGTCGCTGAAGGACTCAAGCCACGCTTCGTCGACGTCCGGTAAGGTTAATGCCAGCGTCAGCCAGGCTGGATCGGCCCCCATCGCTGCCAGATCGCTTAGGTTCACCGCCAGTGCTTTATACGCCAGATCAGCAGGATCGATATCAGGGAGGAAGTGGTTGCCCGCCACCAGCGTATCAGTGCTGATCGCCAGGGTCTGTTTCTCGGGGATATTGAGAAGTGCGCAATCGTCGCCAATGCCCAGTTCGACATCAAGACGAGAACTTCTTACACGGTCAAAATAACGGGCAATCAGGGAGAACTCGCCACATGCCATACGTTATGCCTCAGCAGGTAAAAAAGAAAAGGCCGGCGATCGCGGAACGGTCTTCCGTGAATCTACCGGCCTGGATATCACTTTTTGTTAGGGCGAATCACAGGTGCTGCTTTATCGAGTACGCCGTTGACGAACTTATGGCTGTCTTCTGCGCCGAACGATTTCGCCAGTTCGATCGCTTCGTTAATGGCCACTTTGTATGGCACATCGCTACGTTTAGACAGCTCATACAGCGCAATGCGCAGTACTGCTTTTTCTACCTGGCCCAGTTCTTCCAGCAGGCGGGACAGGTATGGCTTCATCAGTCCGTCGAGGTATGCGGTGTTAGTCGCCACCCCGGCCAGCAGCTCACGGAAGTACAGGACGTCAACGTCTTTTACATCCTGTTCAGCCAGGAACTGGTATTCAACATCAGCGATGTCGTTCTGGGACAACTGCCAGGAGTAGAGCGCCTGGACGGCACACTCACGAGCGCGGCGACGAGCAGCAGGTTTCACGGATTTCCCCTTACTAATTTCAGGCCTTGATGGCTTTCAATACATTAATCATTTCAAGCGCGGTCAGTGCAGCTTCTGCACCTTTGTTGCCAGCTTTGGTGCCAGCACGTTCGATCGCTTGTTCAATGCTTTCAGTGGTCAGAACCCCAAAAGCAACCGGAATTTCGCTGTCCTGGGCAACATGCGCCAGGCCGTTGCTTGCACCACCAGCGACATATTCAAAGTGGGCAGTGCCACCACGAATAACCGTACCCAGCGCAATCACCGCGTCGTATTTACCGGTTTTAGCCAGTGCACCCGCCGCCAGCGGCAGCTCATAGGCACCAGGCACCCAAACAACGGTAATGTTTTCATCTTTTACCTGACCGATACGTTTCAGTGCGTCAATTGCACCTTCCAGCAGGCTGTCATTGATAAAGTTGTTGAAACGCGCGATGGTGATGGCGACGCGAGCGTCCGGGGTAGCAACGTTAGCTTCAATAATGTTCATTTTCTTCCTTCGGGTTCGAGTATGGCCCCGCAGGGGGGCGGATTTTAGCATAATATTTCGTGCGCTGCTTCCCTTTCGAGCCGGGAGATCATGCACCCACTAAATGCAGGCAAACATCCGGGCCTACATGACGTATCTCTTTGAATTTAAATTGGAGGGCGTCAGCTAATTTCTCAAGCCCTGGTAGTATGCATAATCCACGGGCGTCGCTGCCTAATAGTTTAGGTGCGATATAGACAATCAGCTCATCGACTAAACCCGCCTGCAGCAATGCGCCAGCGAGCGTTGGCCCCGCTTCCACCCAGATGCTGTTAATTTGCTGTTTACCCAGTTGCATCATTAGTACAACCAGATCCAGATGACCTTTATGCTCTGGAATCAGCAAGGTACGCACCGTTTCCGGCCACTCACGAGAATCTTCCTGCGTACGCGCGAACCAGGTTTCGCCGGGCTGCTGCACAATGCGATGTTCCGGCGTCACGCGATTTTGGCTATCAATCACAATACGTACCGGCTGGCGGAGATTGTGTTGCGGGTAGAGCCCCTGAGTTTGTTCATCCAGTTCAGACCAACGCACCGTTAAGGCCGGATCATCCGCCAGCACCGTGGCACTGCTGGTTAAAATGGCATGACTTTGTGCGCGCAGTCGTTGTACGTCGCGCCGCGCCTGAGGCGAAGTGATCCACTGGCTTTCGCCGCTCGCCATCGCCGTGCGGCCATCAAGCGATGCGCCAAGTTTTAATTGAATATAAGGAAAGCCGGTGCGCATCCGCTTGAGAAAGCCTTTATTCAATTGCTCGGCTTCACTCATCATCAGCCCGTGGCTGACGTCAATGCCAGCCTGTTGCAGACGATATAGCCCTCGCCCAGCGACCTGCGGGTTAGGATCTTGCATCGAGGCAACCACGCGCGCCACACCTGCGGCAATTAATGCATCACAGCAAGGCGGCGTACGGCCGTGATGGCTGCAAGGTGCGAGGGTCACATACGCCGTCGCACCTTTGGCTTTTTCTCCAGCCATACGCAACGCATGTACTTCGGCGTGTGGTTCACCAGCACGGTGATGGTAACCTTCACCGACAATTTCGCCATCTTTGACAATGACGCACCCGACATTCGGGTTGGGATGCGTGGTAAAACGTCCTCGTTGCGCCAGCTTTAGCGCCCGCGCCATGTAATACTCGTCCTGCACGGCTTAGTCCTCCAGGCGCGCGATCTCTTCGCCAAATTCTTTGATATCTTCGAAACTGCGGTAGACAGAGGCAAAACGGATATAGGCGACTTTATCGAGCTTTTTCAATTGCTCCATCACCAGATTGCCAATCATCTTGCTCGGCACTTCGCGCTCACCGGTGGCGCGCAGCTGCGATTTAATATGATTGATTGCCATTTCGACGTCATCGGAACTCACCGGACGTTTTTCCAGCGCCCGCAGCATTCCGCTACGCAATTTCTCTTCATTAAACGGTTCACGCACGTCGTTGCTTTTTACAACACGCGGCATAACCAGCTCCGCCACTTCAAAGGTGGTGAAACGTTCATTACACACCAGACACTGCCGACGGCGGCGTACAGATGAGCCCTCGCCCACGAGACGAGAGTCAATTACCTTAGTGTCCACGGCGAAACAGAATGGGCAATGCATACGGCGTCCTGACCAGGTGGTTAACAGAAATCTATTTTACCCTGAACTGACGATACAACAAAGGCGCAACGCTTTTGAGATAAAGGATCGATGCTTTCGCTGCTTTTACCCTCTACCATTAGGCTAATTGCGACGAGAAAGGGACGACCTATGAATACTAACGTTTTTCGACTGCTCCTGCTGGGAAGCCTGTTTAGCCTTAGCGCCTGTGTGCAGCAAAGCGAAGTGCGGCAGATGAAACACAGCGTCAGCACACTGAACCAGGAGATGACGCAACTCAATAAAGAAACGGTAAAAATCACTCAGCAAAACAGGCTGAATGCAAAATCCAGCAGTGGGGTTTACCTTCTGCCTGGAGCGAAAACACCAGCAAGACTGGAAAGCCAGATCGGTACTTTACGTATGTCGCTGGTGAATATTACGCCTGATATAGATGGCACCACCCTGACGCTACGTATTGAGGGCGAGTCGAATGATCCCTTGCCCGCATTCAGCGGAACTGTTGAATATGGGCAAATTCAGGGAACAATAGACAACTTTCAGGAAATCAATGTGCAGAATCAATTGATTAACGCCCCTGCCAGCGTCCTCGCCCCCAGCGATGTTGATATTCCGTTACAGTTAAAGGGTATTTCTATGGATCAGTTAGGCTTTTTACGTATCCACGACATTCAACCTGTTATGCAGTAAACGTATCGCGGGGCGATTTTGTGCGTCCCGCAACATCTTTTCCCGTCATTTTGTTACTCCGCTTACATCACCTGGATTGATAGTAAAAGTTTGCAACAAGGGTGAAAGTCAGTACAATCCCCGCCCGAATGTGTGTAAACGTGAACGCAATCGATTACGTAAATGATAGAACTGTGAAACGAAACATATTTTTGTGAGCAATGATTTTTATAATAGGCTCCTCTGTATACGAAATATTTAGAAACGCAATTTGCGCCTTTTTCACTCCCGCAAGGGATTTTCAAACAGTGGCATACATATGAAAAAAACATTACTGGCAGCCGGTGCGGTACTGGCGCTCTCTTCGTCTTTTACTGTCAACGCAGCTGAAAACGACAAACCGCAGTATCTTTCCGACTGGTGGCACCAGAGCGTTAACGTTGTCGGAAGCTATCACACCCGTTTCGGACCGCAGATCCGCAACGATACCTACCTTGAGTACGAAGCATTCGCTAAAAAAGACTGGTTCGACTTCTATGGTTATGCGGATGCGCCGGTATTCTTCGGCGGTAACTCCGATGCAAAAGGTATCTGGAACCACGGTTCTCCGCTGTTTATGGAAATCGAACCACGTTTCTCCATCGACAAGCTGACCAATACTGACCTTAGCTTTGGTCCGTTCAAAGAGTGGTACTTCGCGAACAACTACATTTACGACATGGGTCGTAATAAAGATGGTCGCCAGAGCACCTGGTACATGGGTCTGGGTACCGATAGTCTTTTTTGGGGCTCCGATTTTCAATCGGGCCCTGCCGATGAGCCTGTCCATGAACGTCTATGCGAAATACCAGTGGCAGAACTATGGCGCAGCGAATGAAAACGAGTGGGACGGTTACCGTTTCAAAATTAAATACTTTGTGCCGATTACCGATCTGTGGGGCGGTCAGCTGAGCTACATCGGCTTCACCAACTTCGACTGGGGTTCCGATTTAGGGGATGACAGCGGTAATGCAATCAACGGTATTAAGACCCGTACCAATAACTCCATCGCTTCCAGCCATATTCTGGCTCTGAACTACGATCACTGGCACTACTCTGTCGTAGCTCGTTACTGGCACGACGGTGGTCAGTGGAACGACGATGCAGAACTGAACTTCGGCAACGGCAACTTCAACGTTCGCTCTACCGGCTGGGGTGGTTACCTGGTAGTAGGTTACAACTTCTAATTGTGAGAATGCCGGATTCCATATCCGGCATTTTTTATCACTTCTTCTTGTTCATCATCGCTTTCAGGTCAGCGAATGGGTTGTACTTCGCTTCACCGACATCTTTCTGCGCATCTTCCCCTGCGATAACGGTCGTACCATACTGATCTGCTTCGGTATATTTTGAATGCTCGTGATCGTGGCAATAAAGACACAATAACTCCCAGTTACTGCCGTCTTCCGGGTTATTGGTATGGTCGTGATCAATGTGGTGAACGGTAAGTTCACGCAGGTTGGAATAAACAAACTCGCGAGAACAGCGACCGCAGACCCACGGATAGATTTTTAATGCTTTTTCGCGATAGCCGCTTTCTAACCGCGCATAGTTTTTAGGGATGATAGCCATGAAAAGTTACCTGGATGAAATGTAGGGTTACGCGCAGTTTCCCAAGATGCGGGGATTTTCGCAATCTCCATACATCAAAAAAAATCCCGATCTTCTGACCGGGATTTTCAACATCAACGGGAACTTGATTACGGCAGAATTGACGGCTGATCCGCCCCTTCTTTTTCCACTTTCTGCTGCAGCATGTGTTCGCGCTTCATACCCAGTTTCAGAGCCAGCGCCGATGCTACGTAGATGGAAGATGCAGTACCGATGGAAACACCGATAAGCATGGTCAGCGAGAAGCCTTCCAGTACCGGACCACCGAAGAGGTACAGCATCAGGATAACCATCAAGGTAGTACCGGATGTGATCAAGGTACGGTGCAGCGTCTGGGTCAAGGACACGTTAAAGATTTCGTAAGGCGTACCGCGACGGATCTTGCGGAAGTTTTCGCGAATACGGTCCGATACCACGATACTGTCGTTAAGCGAGTAACCGATAACCGACATCAACGATGCCACAATGGTCAGGTCAATCTCGATATGGAATAACGACAAAATACCCAGCGTAATGATAACGTCGTGCGCCAGCGCAATAACAACCCCTGCCGCCAGTCGCCACTCAAAGCGGAAACCTACGTACACGAGGATAGATAGCAGCGCCGCCATCAACGCCATCGCACCGGTTTGCGCAAGGTCTGCCCCCACGCTCGGACCGACGAACTCAATACGCTTCACTGCCGCATTCTGATTGGTGGATTCGTTAATCACCTTCAGAACCTGGCTGCCCAGCACCTGACCGCCGGTTTCGCCTTCAGCAGGCGGCATACGGACCATGATGTCGTGGCTGCTACCAAAGTTTTGCAGCATCGGCTCTTCAAAACCGGCTTTTTGCAATGCATCACGCATTACGTCAATTTCAGCCGGTTTTTCGAGCGTAATTTCGATAACCGTACCACCGGTGAAATCCAGCCCCCAGTTAAAGCCGCGCACGCCCATAATAACGATAGCGGCGATTAACAGCAGACCAGAGATGCCAAAAGCCCAGTAGTCCCAGCGCATAAAGTCATAGACTTTACGGCCGTGGTTTAGTTGTTCAACAGTATATTCCTGTGCCACATCGCACTCCTCAGATTGACAGCTTCTTGACGCGCTTGCCGCCATATAGCAGGTTTACGATGGCACGCGTACCGACAATCGCGGTAAACATCGACGTCGCCACACCGATACCGGTAGTAATCGCGAACCCTTTAATTGCCCCGGTACCCACTGCGTACAGGATGATGACTTTAATCAGCGTGGTGATGTTCGCATCGAAGATGGAACTGAATGCGCCACGATAACCTTCATCAATTGCCTGTTGAACAGTACGTCCGTTGCTCAACTCTTCTTTAATACGTTCGTTGATAAGTACGTTCGCATCGACCGCTACCGCAAGGGTTAAGACGATACCCGCGATACCTGGCATACTCAGCGTTGCGCCTGGCAACAGCGACATAATGCCGACAATCAAGATCAAGTTGGCAATCAGAGCACTGGTCGCAATCAGACCAAACTTCTTATAGAAGATGATCATGAACAGAATAGAAACCAGCAGACCGGCAAGGCAAGCCTCCAGCCCCTGCTCAATGTTCTGCATACCCAGGGTCGGGCCAATGGTACGTTCTTCAACAATCTGAATCGGCGCGATCAACGCACCGGCACGCAGCAGCAGTGACAGCTGACGGGCTTCGTTCGGGTTGTTGATGCCGGTGATACGGAAGCTGTTACCCAGACGAGACTGGATGTTGGCGATGTTAATCACCTCTTCCTGTTTCACCAGAACCGCACGACCATTTGCATCTTTCTTACCGCTGTCTTTGTACTCCACAAACAGGGTCGCCATCGGTTTGCCGATGTTGTCCTTGGTGAAGTTAGACATAATGTTACCACCAGCGCTATCGAGCGAGATGTTAACCTGCGGCTGGTTGTATTCGTCCTGGCTGGAAGTGGAGTCAGTGATATGGTCACCGGTCAGAATTACGCGTTTGTACAGCACAACCGGCTGACCTTCGCGGGTCTGTTTCACTTCAGAGTCGCCCGGTACGCGGCCGGAAGCCGCTGCGGCCTGATCAACGTTGGTGTTTACCAGACGGAATTCCAGCGTTGCCGTCGCACCCAGAATCTCTTTCGCACGCGCGGTGTCCTGAATACCTGGCAGTTCAACAACGATACGGTCAGCACCCTGACGCTGAACCACCGGCTCCGCCACACCAAGTTGGTTTACACGGTTACGCAGGATATTAATGTTCTGCTGCACCGCATATTCACGCGCTTCACTCAGGCGAGCATCGCTCATTACCGCACGCAGCTGGTTGCTGCCCTGGCTGCTAATCACCAGGTCCGGATGGCGCTTGCTCAGATACGCAATGGCTTCATCACGAGCTTTAGCATCGCGGAAAGTGATGCTCAGGCCGTAGTTGTTTTCTTTACGAACGGTGGTATACGGGATGCCCTTTTCGCGCAGGTCGCTGCGCAGGCTATCGATGTTTTGTTCCTGGAGTTTGCCAAGCGCGGTGTCCATATCCACTTCCATCAGGAAGTGAACGCCGCCACGCAGGTCAAGGCCGAGCTTCATCGGCTCAGCGTGAATAGCTGCCAGCCAGCGCGGCGTTGCCGGGGCAAGGTTAAGCGCCACGACGTATTTGTCACCCATAACGCCCATTAATGCTTCACGAGCGCGCAGTTGGGTGTCAGTGGAGTCGAAGCGCGCAAGAATAGCGCCCTCTTCCAGTGCCACAGACTTAGCAGTTATTTTTTCTTCTTGTAACGTTTTCTGGACCTGGATCAGCGTTTGCTCACTGGCGGCGACTCCGCGCGCACCAGTGATCTGAACAGCCGGATCCTCACCAAACAGGTTGGGAAGCGCATACAGCAGACCGATGACAATCACCACGATCAGCATGACGTACTTCCACAAAGGATAACGGTTTAACACGGCAATTCCCTTAGGGAAAAATTTTAATTACAGCGCCTTCATGGTGCCTTTCGGCAGGACGGCAGCTACGAAGTCACGTTTAATAACTACTTCAGTGGTGTCATTCAGCGCGATAGCAATGTAGCCGTTTTCCGCTACTTTGGTTACGCGACCAACCAGGCCACCGTTCGTCAGAACTTCATCACCTTTGGCAATGGAGTCCATCAGCTTTTTGTGTTCTTTGGTGCGCTTCTGCTGTGGACGCAGGATCATGAAATAGAAAATCAGACCGAATACCACCAGCATCAAAATCAAAGACATCGGGCTACCTTGCGCCGGTGCACCCGTTGCCGCTACCGCATCAGAAATAAAAAAGCTCATTAAATTTCCCTCATTATTAATATTAATCAACGTTCAAAGGTGGTACTTCTCGCCCCTGACGCTGGTAAAAATCAGTTACGAAGCTCTCTAATTTACCCTCTTCAATAGCCTTGCGTAAACCCGCCATCAAACGCTGGTAGTAACGAAGGTTATGAATGGTATTGAGTCGCGCGCCTAATATTTCGTTGCAACGGTCGAGATGATGCAAGTAAGCGCGTGAATAATTGCGACAGGTGTAGCAATCACACTCAGGATCGAGTGGGCCAGTATCGCTCTTATACTTCGCATTGCGGATTTTCACCACGCCATCGGTCACGAACAAATGACCATTTCGGGCGTTGCGGGTTGGCATTACGCAGTCAAACATATCGATACCGCGACGCACACCTTCAACCAGGTCTTCTGGTTTACCAACGCCCATCAGGTAACGCGGTTTGTCTGCCGGAATTTGCGGGCATACATGCTCCAGAATGCGGTGCATATCTGCTTTCGGCTCACCCACAGCCAGACCGCCGACAGCGTAGCCATCAAAACCGATATCTACCAGACCTTTAACAGAAATATCACGTAAATCTTCGTAAACGCTGCCCTGAATGATACCAAACAGCGCATTTTTGTTTCCGAGACTGTCAAAACGCTCACGGCTACGCTTCGCCCAACGCAGAGACATCTCCATGGAGCGTTTTGCGTAATCCCAGTCAGCAGGATACGGCGTACACTCATCAAAGATCATGACGATATCCGAACCAAGATCGTACTGAATCTCCATCGACTTTTCCGGGTCGAGGAAAATCGGGTCGCCGTTGATCGGGTTACGGAAGTGCACGCCCTGTTCGGTGATTTTACGAATATCACCAAGGCTGAAGACCTGGAAGCCGCCGGAGTCGGTAAGAATCGGGCCTTTCCACTGCATAAAATCGTGCAAATCGCCATGCAGTTTCATGATTTCCTGGCCCGGGCGCAGCCACAGGTGGAAGGTGTTACCGAGAATAATTTGTGCGCCAGTGGCTTCAACTTCTTCCGGCGTCATCCCTTTTACAGTGCCGTAGGTGCCAACAGGCATAAAACAAGGCGTTTCCACTACGCCACGATCAAAGACCAGGCGGCCACGGCGTGCGCGACCGTCGGTGGTGTCCAGTTCAAATTTCATTTTTTCTCCACTACGTCAGAAAAACAGTCCAACGTTTTAAACCAGCGCCGCGGAATTACTCCCCGACGCGCTCATTAATTGCCTGCGGATTGTACGTGATAAACATCGCATCACCGTAACTAAAAAAGCGATATTTCTCTTCTACCGCTGCTTTATAGGCGTTCATGGTGTGTTGATAACCGGCAAAGGCCGAAACCAGCATAATCAGCGTCGACTCTGGCAAGTGGAAGTTCGTCACCAGCGCATCGACCACTTTGTACTGGAAGCCCGGATAGATAAAGATTTGGGTATCGTCGAAGAACGGTTCAATGAGATCGTTTTTCGCTGCCTGAGCCGCGCTTTCCAACGAACGTACAGAAGTGGTGCCAACCGCAATCACCCGGTTACCGCGCGCTTTCGCCGCCAGTACCGCGTCTACCACATCCTGCGGCACTTCAGCGTATTCCGAGTGCATGATGTGATCTTCAATGGTGTCGACGCGCACCGGCTGGAAAGTACCCGCACCAACGTGCAACGTCACAAACGCCATCTCCACGCCTTTGGCGCGCAATTTTTCCAGCAAAGGCTCGTCAAAATGCAGACCAGCGGTCGGGGCTGCAACCGCGCCCGGTTTTTCGCTATAAACGGTTTGATAAAGTTCGCGGTCAGCGTCTTCGTCCGGACGGTCGATATACGGCGGCAGTGGCATATGGCCGATGCTGTTGAGGATATCCAGTACCGAACGATCATCATTAAATTCGACTTCAAACAGTGCGCCGTGGCGCGCGGTCATCGTTGCGTTGATACTTTCGTCATCGCCCAGCAGCAGTTCTGCGCCAGGTTTTGGCGCTTTCGAGGCGCGAATATGCGCAAGAATGCGTTTGTCGTCGAGCATCCGCTCAACCAGCACTTCAATCTTGCCGCCGCTGGCTTTACGCCCAAACAGGCGCGCCGGGATCACGCGGGTATTATTAAAAACCAGAAGATCGCCGGGGTTGAGCTTATCGAGTAAATCGGTGAAAGTACCGTGCGTCAGCGCGCCCGTCGGCCCGTCCAGCGACAGTAAACGACAGCTACTGCGTTCAGGCATGGGATAGTGGGCAATCAGGGATTCGGGCAATTCAAAGGAGAAATCGGTAACGCGCATGACACTGACTCAGACTAAAATAAGAGGCAGGTAGTCTAGTGCCGGGGCGCTCTCCCTGCAACCTTTACCCTCCTTGATGGATGACATAATCTATACACAAAATCATTCAAGATGCATCGAGATGGCAACTGAATGAGTCCCCAGGAGCTTACATTAAGTAAGTGACTGGGGTGAGTGAAGGCAGCCAACGAAGAGGCAGTTTGAAGGATGAAGTGTATATGAATTTTTTAGCTCACCTGCATCTAGCTCACCTGGCGGAAAGCTCGCTTTCCGGCAATTTGCTGGCTGATTTCGTACGCGGAAATCCTGAAGAAAGTTTTCCGCCCGACGTCGTGGCTGGCATTCATATGCATCGACGTATCGACGTATTGACTGACAATCTGCCGGAAGTCCGCGAAGCACGGGAGTGGTTTCGTAGTGAAACCCGCCGCGTTGCGCCTATTACCCTGGATGTCATGTGGGATCACTTTCTTTCCCGCCACTGGTCGCAGCTGTCGCCGGACTTTCCACTACAGGAATTTGTTTGTTATGCCCGCGAGCAAGTGATGACGATTTTGCCGGACTCACCGCCACGCTTTATCAATCTGAACAACTACTTATGGTCAGAGCAGTGGCTGGTGCGCTATCGCGATATGGATTTCATCCAGAACGTGTTAAACGGCATGGCAAGCCGTCGCCCACGTCTGGATGCCCTGCGTGACTCCTGGTACGATTTAGACGCCCATTACGATGCTCTCGAAACCCGCTTCTGGCAGTTTTATCCGCGGATGATGGCGCAGGCGTCACGCAAGGCGCTCTGAAACTTCAAACTCCGGCGTCACTATTTTTTAGCATTCGCATCCAGCGGGGCGGCATAACAACTGTAAGTAAAACATTCGCTGGAATGATTGGCGATATCTTTAAAGTTGCTTTCAGCAACCCCCTCGAACATGAGTACCGTTCTGGATAACTCTCCGTTTTCATTTATATGTGGAAAATCAAATTGGCTACTGAATCGCCATACATCTGTCTTTTCTGGCTCGCTGTTCACAGAGATACGTCGATGGAAGACCCCTCCTGAAAACGTGCGCCAGAACAATAGTTGATCAATATCTTGTAATTTCGCAGTCTTGGATGCTATTTGACGTAGTAAACCTGCATACCGTGGACTGCCATTACGAGCAACATTATGCAAATCCTGACTAAAAGCATCAAACAAACAATAGATGTGATCACTAGTGAAAAAAGGTCTTAATTTTTTTTGTTCTTCATCGCTGTAATCCAGGAGCATCTCATTGATTTCTTCCGGTGAGAATTTTAAGACAAAATTATCCTCAGGATTTGATTCTTTCTTGTTTTTTTCACTATTCTTCTCCTCAATGGTCTTCGCATTTTGTTTCGCAATTATTTCCGCTGTTTTTTTCGCATTTTCTTCCTCAGTTTTTTTCGCAATTTTTTCCGCAATTTTTTCCCGAGTTTTTGATTTTAGACTAACACCATCGATGTCAACCGGTGTTGTTTTCAGATCTCTCTGCGCGTCTTTCAAATTTGTCTTATAGAGATCGGGCACTTTATCGGCAGATAAGTATCCGGATGAAGAAATCTGGTGTGTTCGCATGGGGGGCTGTTCACAAAGCATCGAGGCTATATCGGCTCTAAACTCTTTTACATTAAAGTTATCGGCATTAACCTTCCCTGCTATAAACCCCGCATCGGCAATTTTCTTCTCTAATTGTTTTGTACGTTTAGAATAATAAGCGTTGCTATCATAAAACTTTTCAAGAAGGGCCCACTCCTCAAGTTGCCTTATGTGATTTTTCAACTGTTGATGATCTATTTTATATTCATGTGTACTAGAATCATTTTGGTTGCAGGAGTTACAGATTTTTAAGCATAATTTTCCATCATAATTATTATCTATGGTATCAGTGAAAATATAGGACACTTCAATACTCTGCCCGTTCTTATCAGTCATCTCATATGACCATTGCCCCGTTCGTTTCGCATTCTTAATGAGTTCGATGGACTCTACAGGACAACCATGAAGAATGGGCAGAATTTTTTCAGGATGCTTAATGAGTAAAATTATTATATTTACAATATTTGAAAAGAAATCTTTGCTATTTTTTATTTCATCGATTTTTTCCGCTGAAATGTTTACTAAGTTTTCATTTCCGGAAATGAAAAGCAATTTGCCATGGGGGCTTTTTTTAAATTGTTCTTCTGTTTTAGAAAAGACATCCTCTTTAAAAGGCGGCAACTCAGTACCAGTAATAAACGGTTTCAATAAATTCGAATTTGAAATTGTCATATCTTTGCTCCAATACAGGGTTATCCTGGAGCAGGTTGTACATAACCTCATGGGAAAAGAATACCAAAAATCGCTCATATCGAACGGGACAAATATTTAACAAACTCAGCCCTGACATTGAGCAGCTTTTTTTGCGCTGCGTAGTGTCAGGGCTGGTGACTAACGACGTAACAAATAAAACAGATGCTTTAGTTGATCCACACCGTAGCCGAAATGGCAGGCAAAGCCAGAATCCCGTCTGTCAGTTGCCCATGGCCTTCTTTGCGTTGCCATTGCGCGACATTAAGAAACGGTGACGCGGGGAGCACCACTTCACAGGCCTCGCCACGGTTGATTGCCACCAGTACACGTTGCTGATTCAGCACGCGGACAAATACCACCACGTTATCTTCCGCATACAGCACCTGACAGCCGCCACGACGCAGCGCCTGACTTTTCTTACGCAGCGCAATCATTCGCTGGTACAGCGCGAATAACGCCGTATCCTGCTTTTCCACCTGCCAGGGGAACGGTTTACGGCAAAACGGATCGTTTTTACCATCCAGTCCCACTTCATCACCGTAATAAATGCACGGTACACCAGGCCAGGTGAACAGCCAGACCACCGCCAGCGGCAGGCGCGCAATATCCCGACCGAGCAGCGTTTTAAATCGCGCAGTATCGTGGCTATCGAGCTGATTAAACATACGTAATTGTTGTTGATGAGAAAGCCCTGCGCGGTAATTATCCATCCAGGCCATACAGGTTTGGGCGTCAATGTGCTGCGGATCGTAAGAGATATCGGTATTGGCGAGAAATCCCCACAACGGGAAGGTAAAGCCGCGATAGTTCATGGCGGCATCTTCCACATCGGCCTGTAACCATTGCCGTGCATCGCCAAAATGTTCGCCGACAATATACGCTTCCGGCTGTGTTTCTTTCGCCGCTTCGGTGATCCCAGCAACGTGCTGCATATTATTGCGCGCCCCACCCGCCTCCCCCAGCATATGCACCACATCCAGCCGCCAGCCGTCCATACTCCACGGCGCTTTCAGCCAGTGGCGGACAATACTGTCTTCCCCGCGATAAATTTCATTCACCAGACTTTCCGACTGATAATCCAGCTTCGGCAAGCTGGCATAGCCAAGCCAGTCGAGCGCCGTGCCATCATCACTAAACGAGTACCAGTCGCGCCAGGGCGATTCGGGGTTGTGACAAGCTCCCCCCGTGCCACGATTGTGCCTGTCAAACCAGGCATGGGAATCGCCACTGTGGTTAAACACGCCGTCCAGCACCAGCCGCATTCCCAGCTGCTGCGTATTGTGGCGTAAGCGCAGCAACGCCCCATCACCGCCAAACTGCGGATCGACATGGCGATAATCCTCGGTATCGTATTTATGTACGCTGGGAGCTTTAAACACCGGATTAAGATACAGCGCCGTCACGCCAAGTTTTTTCAGATACGGCAGTTTTTCGCTGATACCGTCCAGATCGCCGCCATAGAACGTTGATCCGCCCGCCTGCGCCGTGACCGGTTCATCCCAGTCACGCAATATGATCTCTTGTCCGGCTGCGTGATGGTAATAAACATGATCCTGTTCAGCTTCACGAGGAAGACTACGGGCGAAACGATCAGGGAAGATCTGATAAAAAATCTGATCCGCAGCCCATTGTGGGCCGATATCCGGTACATCGACGGCAAACTGCTCCAGTCGTGCTGGCGGCATTCGGCTGAAGCCCTGCGGTGTAAACCAACGCTGGCGATCGTGCCACAGCAATTTGAAACTATAACGCCGCCGAGGTTGCCCGCTGGAGAGATCGATCGCCGCCCGCCATGCGGTGACGCCAAGCTGCGGCTGACTGCGCTGCTTATGCATCGGTACTGACGTTTCTTCGTTGTCGTGTTCTGTACGCAGCATAATGCGCTGCGGTGGGTCTTCGCCCGTCAGCCACAGTGTAATGAGCAGTTGATCTTTGCTTTGTTTAACAAATGGGGGCACCGGCAGGTGCCATGCATTTAACATCATAATTCCCCTGTGATGAAAATCTGATCACCTTGCCATAGCCTAATGCAGGATCACTCATCATCTGAAGGATATTTGGGGGAGGAGGACGGGGGCGGATAACTTTCGGAATAGCCGGATCAGGATTTCCTCCTGAACCGGCTTACAGAACGCAAGGATTACTGGTTTTCAGCCAGCTGACGATCGTGGCGACGCTTAAACATCCAGCCAATCAACAGCACAACAATCCACGCGAAACCGACATACAGCGAGATACGCGTATCCGGGTGATAACCAATCAACCCGATAATAAAGAGCAGGAAAATCAGCCCGCCGATGGTGGTTGCTACCCCACCCGGTACTTTAAATTTCAGCGCCTTAACTTCTTCTGGCGGTAAACGGCGACGGAAGGCGATTTGCGACAGCAGGATCATAATCCACACCCACACCGTGGCGAAAGTTGCCAGCGAAGCGATCACCAGGAAGACGTTTTCCGGCATGATGTAGTTCAGATACACAGCAAACAGAAGCGCGGTAGTCATCACCAGCACCGTAACCCACGGAATACCGCGACGCGAGGTTTTGCTGAAAATTTTCGGCGCGCTGCCCTGCTCTGCCATACCGTGGAGCATACGGCCTACGCCAAATACATCACTGTTAATTGCCGACAGCGAAGCGGTCAGCACAACAAAGTTAAGAATGCTGGCGGCAAAGGTAATGCCCATATGCTGGAACGTCAGCACAAACGGGCTACCGGCAGTGCCAACCTGATTCCACGGGTAGATAGACATAATGACGAACAGCGTACCGACGTAGAACACCAGAATACGCATCGGCACGGAGTTAATCGCACGCGGTATCGATTTCTCAGGATCTTTCGCTTCACCAGCGGTAATCCCGATAATTTCGATCCCACCGTAAGCAAACATCACCATTTGCAGCGACATCACCATCCCAAGCCAACCGTTGCTGAAGAAGCCGCCGTTGCTCCACAGGTTATGAATCCCGGTCGGTTGCCCGCCGTTGCCAATCCCCCAGATGATGATGCCGAAACCGGCAACAATCATGATGATAATGGTGGCGACTTTAAAGAACGAGAACCAGAATTCCAGCTCACCGAAGACCTTCACGCTCATCAGGTTTACGGCGCAAATGATCAGCACCACGCTCAGCACCCAAATCCAGTGCGGCACCGTCGGGAACCAGACACCCATATAGATACCAAAAGCGGTCACATCGGCGATGGCGACAATAAGGATTTCAAAGCAGTAGGTCCAGCCGGTAATGTAACCTGCCAGCGGGCCGAGGTTTTCCTGCGCATAACGGGAAAAAGAACTGGCTGCCGGGTTATGTACCGACATTTCCCCCAGCGCACGCATAATGATATACGCCGCGATACCACCGATAATATAGGCCAACAACACGCTCGGACCGGCCATTTTGATGGCGTCTGCCGAACCGTAAAACAACCCGGTGCCAATTGCTGAACCCAGTGCCATAAAGCGTATGTGGCGGGTACTTAGCCCACGCTTTAGCTTGTTCTTACTTTCCATCAATTCCTAACCCATCAACACAATAAAAAACCACGGGGCATCGCAGCCCCGTGGTTAAAACAAATGTTCAGTGATTTAGTGAGCGCTGGAGGTCACCTGACGACCTGCCGCGCGATCCCAGATAATGGCCAGAACCACCATCACCACTGTTGGCATTAACCACGCCAGACCTTGTTCGGCCAGCGGTAAACGCTGCGCCCAGGACGGTAAGATATCGCTGAATGCAGATGCTTTGATCCCGTCGAGAATACCAAAAAGCAGGCTGATAAACATCGGCGGAGCAATCACGCGGGACGAATTATGCCACCATGAGCGTGTAAAACTTAATACAACCAGTGCGATACACGGCGGATAAATAGCGGTCAGCACCGGTACGGAGATCTGGATCAGCTGGCTTAAGCCGAGGTTAGAAACCACCATCGAGAAGCCGCCGAGGATAAACACCAGCGTACGATAAGAGAGCGGTACGTACTGGGCAAAGAATTCTGCACAAGCACAGGTCAGGCCAACTGCCGTGACCAGGCAGGCGATGAAGATTAACGCCGCCAGCAGGAAGCTACCGCCGCCGCCAAAGGTGTGCTGAACGTAAGCATGCAGAATAGCAGCGCCGTTTGCAGACTGATCGACCAGCGACGCGCTGTCTGAACCCAGACGGAACAGTGCCAGGTACAGCAGAGTAAGACCAACACCCGCCATCAGACCAGCCCAGACGGTATAACGGGTCAGCAGACGCGCTTCAGTAACGCCACGAGAACGCGCCGCGTTAACAATAACGATACCAAACACCATCGCGCCCAGCGTATCCATGGTCAGATAGCCGTTGACGAAGCCGTTAGAAAACGCAGCGTTTTGATAAGCCTCAGTCGCCGTGCTGATAGAACCCGCCGGCCAGACAATCGCGGCAACAGACAGGATGACCAGCGCGATAATTTTCAGCGGCGCAAGGAAGTTGCCCACGGTATCCAGCAGCTTGCCCGGATAGAGCGAAACCAGAATAACGATAGCGAAATAGACCAGGCTGTAGATAAACAGCGGCAGTGCGGAATCACCCGTCAGCGGCGCAATGCCCACTTCAAAAGAAACGGTAGCTGTACGCGGCGTAGCGAAAAGCGGCCCCACCGCCAGGTAACAAACCGTTGCCAGCAGCACGCCAGCGACTTTACCGATTGGCGTGCTGAGGCTGTCAACACCGCCGCCAACTTTTGCCAGCGCCACTACCGTTAATACCGGCAGGGCAGTAATGAGGAAGCCGAATGCCGCAGTCCAGACGTGTTCGCCTGCCTGTAAGCCGACCATTGGAGGGAAAATAATGTTACCTGCGCCGACGAACAACGCAAATGTCATAAAGCCCAGAGCGATGATATCGCGCGATCTTAATTGATGGGTCATAAATCATACTGCCTGTGGATGTGGTGTTGTAACGTTAAATTTTTGTGCCAATCCCTGGGGATGATACAGCGGTATATTTAAACAATTTTAGCGGGAAATACTCCCAACCAGGCGCGGCGAAGAATAGTTTTTCGATTTACCGCGTTAATGCAGTCAGTATGACAGCACCTGAAGCGCAATTTAAACGCTTATAACGTTTTAAAGCAAGGAGGGATCTAAAAACCAGAGGTATATAGCGATAAGAAATCGCCAACTAGTATAAAACACTATTTCCGTGAAAAAGACATGGCTAATCATGCGAACAAAAAATCGCCAACCGTTGTAAAATCTAACGCCCGTATTTTGACTGCAAAGAAAATAAGCCAGCATCGGCTGGCTTATGGCAATAAAAGATGACAAAGGCGGATTAATCGCTGTTTTTGGCAATTAAACGTTCCGGGATAACAAAACTGAAACGTGTTCCTTTTCCTACTGTACTCTCAATATTCAGGCGACTTTCGTGATGATTCACCGCATGTTTCACGATCGCTAACCCTAATCCGCTACCGCCGGTTTGCCGGGAACGCGCTTTATCAACGCGATAAAAACGCTCGGTCAGGCGCGGAATATGCTCTGGTGCAATGCCCGGTCCGTTATCTTCAACGCTAAATTCGGCACCGTGCGGCACTCGCTGCCAGCGTACGGTGATATGCGTGCCTTCCGGCGTATGATTCACGGCGTTATAGACCAGGTTCGAAATCGCACTGCGTAGCTGATCTTCGTTGCCAGACACCTTGAGGCCGTTATCTATCTCAAAGGTAAATGTCTGTTTTTTCTGACTCAGAGTCTGAGCCTCGCGCTCAACAACGCGCAGCATCATTGGCACATCAACCTTTTCATTGAGCAAATGCGTCGGTGCGGCTTCTATTTTCGACAGCGTCAGCAATTGCTTCACCAGCCCTTCCATCCGCTGGGTCTGCTCGCGCATGGTGTGCAACGCTTTTTCACGTACCGCGCCTTCCAGCGGTTGCTCATCCATCATCTCCAGGTAACCCTGTAACACGGTCAATGGCGTACGTAACTCATGGCTCACGTTGGCAAAAAAGTTACGCCGCGCCCCTTCCAGTTGATGCATTTGCGTCACATCACGCGCCACCATCAGCAACTGTTTGTGGGTATAAGGCATGACGCGAATTTCCAGATGCCGCCCGGTGTTGAGCACCAGATTGAGCGGGCGAGAAAAATCACGCGTTTTCAGATATTGCGTAAACTCCGGATAACGCAGCAGGTTAAGGATGTTCTGCCCGTTATCTTCCGGCCAGCGCAAACCAAGAATTTGTTGCGCCAGACCGTTACACCAGAAAATACCGCCCTCTTCCGTGGTCAGCACCACCGCGTCGGGCAGCGACTCCGCGCCGCTACGAAAGCGTTTAATCAGATTGCCCAGTTCGCGGCGGCGTTTTTTATTTCGCAGCTGCATCTGGTGTAATCCGTATAGCAGCGGTTCCCAGCTACCACGCCCCGGTGGCGGGGTCATACTGCGATCCACCCACAGCCACCATGAAAGGCGCAATAAATTCCAGAAATGCCAGATAAGCAGTCCTGTTACCGATGCCAGCAAAAACCAGGGCAGGTAACCAAAAAATACACCCAGGATGAAAGCCGGGAGGCAGCAAAGTAGCAGCTCCAGCACCAGCCTTTTCCACGACAGCCGTTCCAGCACGTAAGATACTCCAGTTAAGAAATCATAAGCCCTGCTCTGCGTCCGATGAGCAAGGCGTTAAAAGCGGGTTGAAAAACGATATCCTGTACCGCGCACGGTCTGCACCATGCGGTCATGCCCACCGGGCTCCAGTGCTTTACGCAGGCGACGAATGTGGACATCGACCGTGCGGTCTTCCACATACACGTTGGTTCCCCAGACGTGGTTTAACAGCTGCTCGCGGCTGTACACGCGCTCAGGATGCGTCATAAAAAAGTGCAGCAGTTTAAATTCTGTCGGCCCCATCTCCAGCGGCTCTTCGCCCGCCATCACCCGGTGGGATGTCGGGTCGAGACTTAGCCCCTGCATCTCGATCACCTCTTCCACCGCCATTGGCGAAATACGGCGCATTACCGCTTTGATTCGCGCCACCAGCTCCTTCGGCGAAAACGGCTTGGTGATATAGTCATCCGCACCGGTTTCAAGGCCGCGCACGCGATCTTCTTCTTCCCCTCTGGCGGTCAACATCACCACTGGAATATCCCGGGTCATCGACTCGCGCTTGAGGTGTTTGATGAACTGGATACCGGAGCCGCCAGGTAACATCCAGTCAAGGAGAATTAAATCCGGCCAGGGTTCATTCAGTTGATTCACAGCACTGTCATAATCTTCCGCTTCGACCGGCTGAAAGCCATTTTGTTCGAGCACGAAGCAGACCATTTCGCGAATTGGTGCTTCATCTTCTACGACCAGAATACGTCTCGCCATGATTTGCCCTGTTGTAATAAATAGGTTGCGATCATTAATGCGACGTCATTATGCGTCAGATTTATGACAGATTTATGAAAAGCTCGTCGCACATATCTTCAGGTTATTGATTTCCGTGGCGCAGAAAAAAGCAAATGGCACATCTGTTTGGGTATAATCGCGCCCATGCTTTTTCGCCAGGGAACCGTTATGCGCATCCTTCACACCTCAGACTGGCATCTCGGCCAGAACTTCTACAGTAAAAGCCGCGAAGCTGAACATCAGGCTTTTCTTGACTGGCTGCTGGAGACAGCACAAACCCATCAGGTGGATGCGATTATTGTTGCCGGTGATGTTTTCGATACCGGCTCGCCCCCCAGTTACGCCCGCACGTTATACAACCGTTTTGTTGTCAATTTACAGCAAACTGGCTGTCATCTGGTGGTACTGGCAGGAAACCATGACTCGGTCGCCACGCTGAATGAATCGCGCGATATCATGGCGTTCCTCAATACGACCGTGGTCGCCAGCGCCGGACATGCGCCGCAAATCTTGCCTCGTCGCGACGGGACGCCAGGCGCAGTGCTGTGCCCTATTCCGTTTTTACGTCCGCGTGACATTATTACCAGCCAGGCGGGGCTTAACGGTATTGAAAAACAGCAGCATTTGCTGGCGGCTATTACTGATTATTATCAACAACATTATGCCGATGCCTGCAAACTGCGCGGCGATCAGCCTCTGCCCATCATCGCCACGGGACATTTAACGACCGTGGGTGCCAGTAAAAGTGACGCCGTGCGTGACATTTATATTGGCACGCTGGACGCGTTTCCGGCACAAAACTTTCCACCAGCCGACTACATCGCGCTCGGGCATATTCACCGCGCGCAGATTATTGGCGGCATGGAACATGTTCGCTATTGCGGTTCCCCCATACCACTGAGTTTTGATGAATGCGGTAAGAGTAAATATGTCCATCTGGTGACATTTTCAAACGGCAAATTAGAGAGCGTGGAAAACCTGAACGTACCGGTAACGCAACCCATGGCGGTGCTGAAAGGCGATCTGGCGTCGATTACCGAACAGCTGGAACAGTGGCGCGATGTATCACAGGAGCCACCTGTCTGGCTGGATATCGAAATCACTACTGATGAGTATCTGCATGATATTCAGCGCAAAATCCAGGCATTAACCGAATCATTGCCTGTCGAAGTATTGCTGGTACGCCGGAGTCGTGAACAGCGCGAGCGAGTGTTAGCCAGCCAACAGCGTGAAACCCTCAGCGAACTCAGCGTCGAAGAGGTGTTCAATCGCCGTCTGGCACTGGAAGAACTGGATGAATCGCAGCAGCAACGTCTGCAGCATCTTTTCACCACGACGTTGCATACCCTCGCCGGAGAACACGAAGCATGAAAATTCTCAGCCTGCGCCTGAAAAACCTGAACTCATTAAAAGGCGAATGGAAGATTGATTTCACCCGCGAGCCGTTCGCCAGCAACGGGCTGTTTGCCATTACCGGCCCAACCGGTGCGGGGAAAACCACCCTGCTGGACGCCATTTGTCTGGCGCTGTATCACGAAACTCCGCGCCTTTCTAACGTTTCACAATCGCAAAATGATCTCATGACCCGCGATACCGCCGAATGTCTGGCGGAAGTGGAGTTTGAAGTCAAAGGTGAAGCGTACCGTGCATTCTGGAGCCAGAATCGGGCGCGTAACCAGCCGGACGGTAATTTGCAGGTGCCACGCGTTGAGCTGGCGCGCTGTGCCGATGGCAAAATTCTCGCCGACAAAGTGAAAGATAAGCTGGAACTGACGGCGACGTTAACCGGACTGGATTACGGGCGCTTCACCCGTTCGATGCTGCTTTCGCAGGGGCAATTTGCTGCCTTCCTGAATGCCAAACCCAAAGAACGCGCGGAATTGCTCGAGGAGTTAACCGGCACTGAAATCTACGGGCAAATCTCGGCGATGGTTTTTGAGCAGCACAAATCGGCCCGCACAGAGCTGGAGAAGCTGCAAGCGCAGGCCAGCGGCGTCGCGTTGCTCACGCCAGAACAAGTGCAATCGCTGACAGCGAGTTTGCAGGTACTTACTGACGAAGAAAAACAGTTACTTACCGCGCAGCAGCAAGAACAACAATCACTAAACTGGTTAACGCGTCTGGACGAATTGCAGCAAGAAGCCAGCCGCCGTCAACAGGCCTTGCAACAGGCGTTAGCCGAAGAAGAAAAAGCGCAACCTCAACTGGCGGCGCTCAGTCTGGCACAACCGGCACGAAATCTTCGTCCGCACTGGGAACGCATCGCAGAACACAGCGCGGCGCTGGCGCATACTCGCCAGCAGATTGAAGAAGTAAATACTCGCTTACAGAGCACAATGGCGCTTCGCGCGAGCATTCGCCACCACGCGGCGAAGCAGTCAGCAGAATTACAGCAGCAGCAACAAAGCCTGAATACCTGGTTACAGGAACACGACCGCTTCCGTCAGTGGAACAACGAACTGGCGGGTTGGCGTGCGCAGTTCTCCCAACAAACCAGCGATCGCGAGCATCTGCGGCAATGGCAGCAACAGTTAACCCATGCAGAGCAAAAACTTAATGCGCTTGCGGCGATCACGTTGACGTTAACCGCCGATGAAGTTGCTAGCGCCCTGGCGCAACATGCTGAGCAACGCCCACTGCGTCAGCGCCTGGTCGCGCTGCATGGACAGATTGTTCCCCAACAAAAACGCCTGGCGCAATTACAGGTCACTATCCAGAATGTCACGCAAGAACAGACGCAACGTAACGCCGCACTTAACGAAATGCGCCAGCGTTATAAAGAAAAGACGCAGCAACTTGCCGATGTGAAAACCATTTGCGAGCAGGAAGCGCGCATCAAAACGCTGGAAGCTCAACGTGCACAGTTACAGGCGGGTCAGCCTTGTCCACTTTGTGGTTCCACCAGCCACCCGGCGGTCGAGGCGTATCAGGCGCTGGAGCCTGGCGTTAATCAGTCTCGATTACTGGCGCTGGAAAACGAAGTTAAAAAGCTCGGTGAAGAAGGTGCGACGCTACGTGGGCAACTGGACGCCTTAACAAAGCAACTTCAGCGTGATGAAAACGAAGCGCAAAGCCTCCGACAAGATGAGCAAGCACTTACTCAACAATGGCAAGCCGTCACGGCCAGCCTCAATATCACCTTGCAGCCACAGGACGATATTCAACCGTGGCTGGATGCACAAGATGAGCACGAACGCCAGCTGCGGTTACTCAGCCAACGGCATGAATTACAAGGGCAGATTGCCGCGCATAATCAGCAAATTATCCAGTATCAACAGCAAATTGAACAACGCCAGCAGCAGCTCTTAACGGCATTGGCGGGTTATGCGCTGACATTGCCACAGGAAGATGAAGAAGAGAGCTGGTTGGCGACGCGTCAGCAAGAAGCGCAGAGCTGGCAGCATCGCCAGAACGAATTAACCGCGCTGCAAAACTGTATTCAGCAACTGACGCCGATTCTGGAAACGTTGCCGCAAAGTGATGAACTCCCGCACAGCGAAGAAACTGTAGCGCTGGAAAACTGGCGGCAAGTTCACGAACAATGCCTCGCGTTGCAAAGCCAGCAGCAAACGTTGCAGCAACAGGAGGCTCTGGCAGCGCAAAGTCTGCAAAAAGCCCAGGCGCAGTTTGACACCGCGCTACAGGACAGCATTTTTGACGATCAGCAGGCATTTCTTGCGGCGTTAATGGATGAGCAGACGCTAACGCAGCTGGAACAGCTGAAACAGAATCTGGAAAACCAGCGTCGTCAGGCGCAAGCGTTGGCCATTCAGACAGCAGAAACGCTGACACAGCATCAGCAACACCGACCTGGCGGGTTGGCTCTCACTGTAACGGTGGAGCAGATTCAGCAAGAGTTAGCGCAAACTCAGCAAAAGTTGCGTGAAAACACCACCAGTCAGGGCGAGATTCGCCAGCAGCTGAAGCAGGATGCAGATAACCGTCAGCAACAACAAACCTTACTGCAGCAAATTGCTCAAATGACGCAGCAGGTTGAGGACTGGGGATATCTGAATTCGCTAATAGGTTCCAAAGAGGGCGATAAATTCCGCAAGTTTGCCCAGGGGCTGACGCTGGATAATTTAGTCCATCTCGCTAATCAGCAACTTACCCGGCTGCACGGGCGCTATCTGTTACAGCGCAAAGCCAGCGAGGCGCTGGAAGTCGAGGTTGTTGATACCTGGCAGGCAGATGCGGTACGCGACACCCGTACCCTTTCTGGCGGCGAAAGTTTCCTCGTCAGTCTGGCGCTGGCGCTGGCGCTTTCGGATCTGGTCAGCCATAAAACGCGTATTGACTCGCTGTTCCTTGATGAAGGTTTTGGCACACTGGATAGTGAAACGCTGGATACCGCCCTTGATGCGCTGGATGCCCTGAATGCCAGCGGCAAAACCATCGGTGTGATTAGCCACGTTGAAGCGATGAAAGAGCGTATTCCGGTGCAGATCAAAGTGAAGAAGATCAATGGACTGGGCTACAGCAAACTGGAAAGTGTGTTTGCAGTGAAATAACTATTCAGCAGGATAATGAATACAGAGGGGCGAATTATCTCTTGGCCTCGCTGGTCGTTATCCTGCAAGCTATCACTTTATTGGCTACGGTGATTAGTAGCCGTTCTGGTGGTTGTGATGGTGGTATGAAAAAAGTTATTTTATCTTTGGCTCTGGGCACGTTTGGTTTGGGGATGGCCGAATTTGGCATTATGGGCGTGCTCACGGAGCTGGCGCATAACGTAGGAATTTCAATTCCTGCTGCCGGGCATATGATCTCGTATTATGCGCTGGGGGTGGTGGTCGGTGCGCCAATCATCGCACTCTTTTCCAGCCGCTACTCACTCAAACATATCTTATTGTTTCTGGTGGCGTTGTGCGTCATTGGCAACGCCATGTTCACGCTCTCTTCGTCTTACCTGATGCTCGCCATTGGTCGGCTGGTTTCCGGCTTTCCGCATGGTGCATTTTTTGGCGTCGGCGCGATCGTGTTATCGAAAATTATCAAACCCGGCAAAGTCACCGCCGCCGTGGCGGGGATGGTTTCCGGGATGACAGTCGCCAATTTGCTGGGCATTCCGCTGGGAACGTATTTAAGTCAGGAATTTAGCTGGCGTTACACCTTTTTATTGATCGCTGTTTTTAATATTGCGGTGATGGCATCGGTCTATTTTTGGGTGCCGGATATTCGCGACGAGGCGAAAGGGAAGCTACGCGAACAATTTCACTTTTTGCGCAGCCCGGCCCCGTGGTTAATTTTCGCCGCCACCATGTTTGGCAACGCAGGTGTATTTGCCTGGTTCAGCTACGTAAAGCCATACATGATGTTTATTTCCGGTTTTTCGGAAACGGCGATGACTTTTATTATGATGTTAGTTGGGCTAGGGATGGTGCTGGGGAATGTGCTAAGTGGCCGGATTTCAGGACGTTATTCACCACTGCGCATTGCGGCAGTAACTGACTTTATTATTGTGCTGGCACTGCTGATGCTCTTTTTCTTCGGCGGCATGAAAACAACGTCGCTTATTTTTGCATTTTTTTGTTGCGCGGGATTATTTGCCCTTTCAGCACCACTGCAAATATTGTTACTGCAAAATGCCAAAGGCGGAGAGTTATTAGGTGCCGCAGGTGGGCAAATAGCGTTTAACCTCGGTAGCGCCGTCGGCGCATATTGCGGTGGTATGATGCTGACGCTGGGGCTGGCATATAATTACGTGGCGCTACCTGCCGCCCTGCTTTCGTTTGCTGCGATGTCGTCGTTGCTGCTGTAT
>OGTL01000643.1_pt1 | contig 35678 bp, 27 predicted proteins | sample 1553601 | NCBI WGS metagenome assembly OGTL01 (sample SAMEA2580112, study PRJEB22360) | human gut metagenome | biome: human gut; feature: human-associated habitat; material: faeces | place: Denmark | collected 2008/2010 | reverse complement strand
AATACAGACCATATAGGCGATTTATTGCAAGAACTCCATCCCACTCCCGCCGTCTACCAGCACCTGCCCGCTGCGGGGATGCAGAAGCGCCATGAACAAACGGCTCAGCGTCGTCTTGCCGCTGCCGTTATGGCCCAAAAGCGCCACAAACTCGCCGTCACCGATCGTGCAGGCGATATCGTTCAGTACCGGCAGACCCCTGCGGTAAGCAAAATTGACCTCTTTAGCCTCCAGCATCAGGCGTTCCCCCCTTCAAAACCAAGCAGCTGTAATTCCGCAGCCGCCTCTGCCTCAGTCCGCCACTCGCCCAAAGTGATGCCGAAACGGCGCTCGACACCCAATTTCACCTGCCATAACGCAGGTACCAGCGGACGCAGCTCCTCGTCCTCATACATCGTCCGCGCCGCAGCGGCAAAGGTATCAGCCGTTACCAGCTGCCCCTCCTTCAACACTACCATGTCCGTCACATAAGGCAGCAGATAGTCCACCCGGTGCTCAACTACGATGATCGTCGTGCCGTAACGCTGATGGATCGCATATAACAGCTCATACAGCGAATGGGCCCCGTCCGGGTCCATCGCCGATACCGGCTCATCCAGCACAATGATCTCGGGATGCACCGCCAAAGTAGCCGCCAGCAGCAAACGCTGGCGCTGCCCGCCCGACAGCTCGTCCAGCTGATAACTCTCGCGCCCCGGCAGACCCACGTCCTCCAAAGCCTTACGGGTACGCTCCGCCACCTCCTCCGGCGCAAAACCGTGATTCAGCAAACTGAAAGCAACTTCCTCGCCCGCAGTCAGCGAAACCAGCTGGCTTTCGTAATCCTCCAGCATCAGCCCCACGCGCATCGCGATATCCGACACCCGGCGGCCTTTAGTCGATTCGCCCAGCACCTGCACATCACCGCTGTAACGTCCGCCCATATAAAAAGGCACAATGCCCGTCATCGCCTTGCACAAAGTAGTTTTGCCCGCGCCGCTGGGGCCGGCCACCACCGTGAACGAACCCTTTTTGATCTCCAGGTCGATATCCTGCAGCACCAGCTCCGATTTATTATAAGCAAAATAAAAATTTTCCAGCCTGATAACGCTCTCCATCATTCATCGTCCTCCTGCACAAAAAACAGCTTCCGCACCGGCCCGAACAGCAAAAAGGTGATCATGCCGTTCAGCGCGCCCACGATCGCCACCACCGGCAGCATGGCATACAGCCAGACATGCAGCGGCAAGCCCAGAACGATCTTTAAAATGAAAGTAAACACACCGCCGCTGGCCATAGTTGCCAAAAATCCCGTCACCAACGGGCGCAGCTTCCATTTACCCAAACCGCAGCGCAGCATAGCCTTCACCAAAATGCAGCAGGTGATAGCGCCCGAAAGCTCGCTGGCGATATTGCCCAGCGGAAAAGCCGACTTAGACGAAGGCACCAGCGTGATGCCCGCAATAAAACCGATACCCACCGCCTGCGAAAAAGAAGGGTTAGTCAGATTGATAACGATAGAATACATGGCGATCGTCCAGTTAGGCGTAACGCCGCCCACATTGGGGCTCACCGTATGTAAAATAATACCGATGGCAAACAGCATAGCCGTGATCGCCACCCAGCGATAGCCATCCTGCATCGGTTTAACTTCGATCAGGTCCACCAGCGGCAGCCTGGTATTTTTTTCTTTATCCATAATATATACGCCTCCTTCAGTATCGGCAAATAAAAAAGCCTTCCATCCCCATGTAGGGACGAAAGACACAACTTTCGCGGTACCACCCTGCTTGACTAAATAAGTCCGCTTGTAAGAATACGGGCCACAGCCGATATCCCCTTCTCTGGTAACGGGCGAAGCATCCCGACGGCGTCTACCCCCTTACAGGCTCAAGCCGTATCTTAAAGGTCCATTCACCCTGCCGCCAAACGCCGGACTTCCACTGTCACCGGCTCGCTGAGGTCCGCTTGGCAAAGCTACTAATCCTCATCATCGATCAAATACTTATGAAATTACTTTAAAGTGTAGCACCAGCGGCAAAAGTTGTCAATAAGCGCACGTGTATACATAGCGGCAAGCCCCAAAAGCTAAAATCTGCTTGTAATTTTGCACAGGCAGGAGTAAGATATTTTATGTAGTGGGGACGTAGCTCAGCTGGGAGAGCGTACGGTTCGCATCCGTAAGGTCGAGAGTTCGATCCTCTTCGTCTCCACCAAGTTTGAAAATTAAGGAAGCCGCTGAATATTCAGCGGCTTTTTGTTATCTTCAATAGCCGCCTCTGAAACATGCCATATTCTTAACAATCCTGCGATCTGTCTTTTCATGCAAACTTACAGCTCCATATATAGGTTCTTGGATTTAAAAAACTCTGTTATTGCACTAAGTATTTCACTGCAGAATTCAGGATTTTTTCCCATCTTTTTAATGGAACACTCCCATATGACAAGACATTTAACATCTGCATCTTTCAGCTCTGCTTTGACGACACAATCACGTCTCATATTCATCTCAAACTTTTTCTGCCAAAACTCAATTCTGGATTTTGGCATATATGAATATTTGCAACCTTCGTGCCTATGCCAGAAACAACCGTGAATAAACACCGCTGTATTATATTTTCTCAGATAAATATCTGGATGCCCTGACACTTTTTTTGAATTAATACGGTATCTGTAACCCATGGAAAAAAGAAGTTTCCGCAGATACAGCTCCGGCCTGGTATTTCCGGAACGTATCGCCGCCATATTACGACTGCGCTGTTCTGCTGTAATTATATCCATCTGTTATTCCTCTATTGATTTTAGTTATTATGAAAATACATAATAACGCATTATAAAAATGATATCTCTATACATTCTGAGATCCCTTTAATTCATCATATTTTTTTATAAATTCTTTATGATATCCTCTTGCCTGAGAAAGCAATTCATCATAGCTCTTTATAAATACTTTGCCATCTTTTCTGAAAGATTCAGCCATACTTTCTGTTGCTGAATCCATCTCTACTCTATTTGAAATTAAAAAGGCGTGAATTGCAGTTACAGTATCTGGGCAGTGTTTCTTTAAAAACTCTAAATAAGATGCAGCCTGGTGAATCTCTTTAAATGTTAATTTTATGCCAGGACGCTTCAATTCTATGATATGTATAGTTCCAGCACTGTTAGAACACAAGAAATCAATACGTCGATTTGATTCAGGTAAATCATCATCAGGAAAATTTTCTTTCAACCATTTCGTATACGTTACTTCACGTTCAAACGTTGTCATTTTAGGATCTAATAGCCAAGGAAAATCTTCAAGAAATTTTTGCATGACCTTTGTTTCTGATGCGTTTTGATCAATGTATTTTTCAAATTGATCAATAGTTTTCAATCGTCCTTCTGCTATTTTAGCCATCTCTTTTGCTTCAATAAGCTGCCAATCTGTCAATAACTTTATAGCTTTTGCTTCACCTAGAACTTCTAATTCATCAAGCTGAGCTGCAAAAGTCTTAAAACTTTGAAAGCTAAACATATCTTTTATATGACCTAAGTAAGAAGTTGCTTCCTCATGTTCGATTTTATCATTCTCAACAATGGCCTTACCTAATTTTTCTGCCAAAGGTTTTTCATATGAAGTTAGTTCAGACAACCATCCATTTAAATCGATACCCGCTCTTTCAATTTCTTCTCTTCTAACTAAGCTTCTTTTCTCTCGCCATTTTCTTTGAGAAACTTTAATGATTTGCTTCAATACAGCTTGTATGGACATAAGATCTTGGTTGTTTTCGGAGTCCCAAGCCACACTTTTTCTGTCAGTTGAAATAAAATCTAATTTTTTATCTTGATCTATAAAATCAACTGAAATAATACCTGCCATATATTGAAAGAAATTATCATTCCCGCGATCATGAAAGCTACTCCTTTCTTGCACAAGCTTCCCTCTGGAAAATAGTACTACACCTCTTTTGTCTAATCTTAGAGGAGTCTGGGAGGTATATATAGTCCCAGAGATATTCTTGTCAACTGCAAAAGAATACAACACAGATCCAATCTCGTCGCATGTAAAATCTTCAGGAAATTTCCATTTAAACTGATGATTCATTTCCAAAAAAGCATCGTTTTCCACCAATATGGACTCATTATCATTTCTTTTTACATTAACTTTAAAATCACCACTGTATAAAGTAAATCGTTGTGATAAACTATCCACAATTTTACATTCATCAAAATTGCTTGATCGGCGAATATCTTCCAATTTAATTTCTGTACCACTATGTTCAGATGATATTTCATTATAGAATAATATTTCCGGATTATATTTACCACCCTGAGTATGCTTCATGTCCTCATACTTCATCCGAAATTGATTTTTCAGTCCATTTTTTATTGTTGTCACAGTAACTATTTTGCCAATGCCAAAAACCGATAATTTACCTAATCCTTTTTTACCTAATACCGCTCTTCCTCCAGGAGTATGCGATACATTTGTTTCTTCGCGCCTATTTCTGCCTATTTTCAAAAAACTGTTATTTAACTCATCAAAGTTCATCCCGTGACCATCATCTCTAACCACGATACTTTTGCTTCCATCGTCTCTCAATAAAACATCTACGTTTTTTGCATCTGCATCCCAAGCATTAGCAACTAACTCGGCAATCATCGGCGGTATTGTTGAATATAATTTTACTCCCAAATGATCAATTGTATTAATATCAAAAGAAATTTCTAGAACTGCTTCTTCTAGCATTTTAATTACCTTCTTTCCAGTGTTTCTGAAATATTATTGCCAATAAATTCTGCTAACTTAGGCGGCACGGCATTTCCTATTTGAGTGAATGCAGCGGTTCTTGAACCCTCAAAAAAATAATTGTCTGGAAAAGATTGAATTCTGGCAGCTTCTCTTACTGATATTGATCTATTCTGGTCAATATCAGGATGAATGTAATAATGACCGTCCTTCGCGATGTGTGCAACTAAAGTATGGGCTACTCCATCATAATCTAACACATTAAATCTATCCAGATACGTTTCATGATTTTTATGAGATTTTAATTCATCTGGAAGTTCATTATATTTTAATTTTTTATGCTCCTTATCCCATGTTTCAACACATAATTTATATATTTTTAGATCTTGTTCATTATGTGGTCTTGATACATGCCAAGTTAAAATATCACAATGCCTATCCCTCAAATTTAATAATTGACAACATGCATTTGGAATGGAAGTATACACTTCACCGTTTATACTTTCTCCAGCGTGTAATTTTGGTAAATCACTCCATAATTCTCTTAAGCTAAACTTCTCTTGATCATCAGAAAAATAAATATCCTTTAAATTTATTGCTATATCTTTTCTAACTCCGCGTATTATGACTCTTTTTCTATTTTGCAAAACACCTATACCCCCAGCATTAATAACCTGCACATGTATTTTATAACCCGCACTATCAATCTTTTCTTTCATATCAACAAGCACTTTTCCACCCTGCGCCGAAAAAATACCTACAACATTTTCGAACACAAACATTTTAGGTTGATATCTTTCCAAAAATTTTATGTATTGCAAATACAAATAATTTCTTTCATCTTTTTGCATTTTATCTGGCAACCGTCCTCTGCCAGCTGTCGAGTAAGCTTGACATGGAGGACCACCAATTAAAACATCCACTTCATTTTCATTGCTCTGAACAAGCAAATTATCAATATAAGTAAAAATGCTTTCAATAGTCTCATCACTAATACATTCGCAAATAACTTTTTGTAAAATATTCTCAGGTATTGAAGCATATAATTTATCCCTTGTTATATTACCAAGTAAATATGACCTATATATATCCAGCATATTATTTTCTTTAAGATAATAATATGCTTCTCTAGTCTTTAATGTCAATGCAGCAAAAGGATCCATTTCAACATGCGCAAGGACTTCAAAACCAGCTCTCTTAAATCCCTCTGATAATCCACCTGCTCCTGCAAACAAATCAATACACCGCATATAAATTACTCCTCGTAAATTCGTTTAATTTTTAATTATAGCATACCAGGTATTGAGCTGCATTACAATACTAACAATCAAATTTTGCTTTAAAAATTCAATGTGTTTCCACCAACAATTCAACACTAATTATATTATTTTTTAGATTCATTCCCCCCTTCTCTCATAGCTTCCTGCGTTGTTTCATAAGAAGTTCTGGGTGTTAGCTATAAATTATAAGAGTCTTGCAAAAGCAAGACTCTTATTTCAACAATTCCATACCACGTAATTTAAAATTCCCAATTTTAAGTCAGCGTTCTCGCAAGGGCAGAATTTCTTTTACTATCATACTAACAATATCTCTACGTGCCTCTTTCCAATAATGTAATTTAGATACTGGATCTTTTGTTTTCGATTTATATTTCTCGTAATCTCCCGATTTTTTCAACTCAGTCTCACCATTCTGCTTTTCTCTTTGCGGTCGATAATTATCAATTAAGAATCTTAACGTAGCCTCATCCATACACCATTTATCAGCATATTGTTGTACACGATTTTGAATAAAACTTTCTATTTTTCTTTCAAGCAAAATCGCAATTTGTTGCCCCTTATAAGCTTCAGGTTCCTCTTTAACATCCACCCACAGCTCTTTTACCATTGAGGCAAGATTTTGATTTCGTTGTGCTAATTGTTCTAAATATTGCTCAATTTCTTCATTGTTTTTAGCTGTTGGGGCTTGATATGCTTGATTTTGTTTTGGTAAATAAGCTTGGATAAGACTTAAAATATACTGGTAATTAATTTCATCAGTTGTAAATGCTTCCAACTCATATTCTATATCTATATCCAGAATGTCTTCTCCATCTGAATCAGATGTTAATGCTTTAATTCGTTCAAGTAAATTTTCATATTTCCCTTGATACTCCTCTAGCACAGTTAAATCAATATTTGCCAGAATTGAACAATTAGGATCAGTTTCTTTCATTTCCTCTTCAAACTCACTGTATACCTTTATTGCAGTAAGCGTCTTATCAAATTGCTGATAACCTTTGGCAAACTTCTTCATCTCTTCCAAGTCTGTCAATGCATCTACACTTTCAGGAGTTGGCGCTAGGTCCAAAAGCGCTTTTACTGCTTCTTGAAAACGCCGCCTGGCTTCAAAATAATCTGGTGCTAGAACATAATTTTCGCCTCCATTGGAATAAAGCTGCAAAGCCTTATCAATGCATTTTTTAAAAGTAACAGGTGTCTGATAAGTTATAATTTGCCCATACTTTTTCCTAGCATCAAACAACCGGTTTGTTCGCGAAAGAGCTTGAATTAAATCGTGAGGACGCATAGGGGCACGATCAATAAATAGTGTCGATAAACATGGAGCATCAAACCCCGTAAGCAACCTATCTACCACAATAACAATATCTAATTGTTCTTTTCGATACTGGTATTTCTCCTGTTTTCTTGCAAGTCTCTCATTGATATCTGCATTATAGGCTTTGATTGTTTCAAGAGAAAACCTTGTTCCAAACTGTCTATTATAATCATCAATGGCCTCGTTCATTTTCTCCTGATTTACTACGCTTCCATCTTCATTTTCACTCACTGAATATGTAATAGCAAATTTTGGAAAATCTGGAACAGACTTCTTAACATTTTCAGAAATCTGAATTTTAGATTTTCCTTCTTTAATTTCTTTCAAAAGTAGATAATATCTCTGTGCCTTAGCAATTGAACTAGTTGTTAATAAAGCTGTATATGTTTTTCCTACTCCTAAATCCAAACCAAACTTGATTTTTGATTTATTTACAATTGAATTCAATACCTCTAGCATATGATCTTCTTTTTCAAAATCATCCTTGCGCAAAACCATTTCTTTATCTTGACGTTCCATACTGTCTGGATTTACATCAGGTCTTCTTACTCTAACAAGCTCATTTAGCTCATCCTCTGATATTGTAGTTTTATACTCTACCTGAAACCCTAATACTGCCTTATCATGAATGGCTTCTTTAACAGTATACTCATGGACTCTCTTACCATATTGCTCTTCCGTTGTTCTTGCAAGGTTTCCTATTTCTTTTTTTGCATTCTCCTTAAAAATCGGAGTCCCAGTGAAGCCATACCATAAAGACCGAATAAAAAACTTTTGAATTTCACGTTGCTTCAAAGGAGATATCGCTCTATGGCATTCATCAACTACAAACGCTAAACGAAGATTTCTCATCTTTTTAAATTTAGGAGTTTCTTCCTGTCCTTCAAAACGACGCATAACATAATTCAATTTTTGAATTGTTGTTACAATAACTGTTCTATCAGCAGAAAGCAACTTTTTTATCAGATCAGTAACATTATCTGTTTCATCTATCTCAATTACATCGTGCTCAGCATAACTAATAAAACTCGATGTCGTCTGTTGATCCAAATCTATGCGATCCACAATAAATATAGTTTTATCCAGGGAAGGAATTTGCAATAAATTATGTGCTACTTTGTAACTTGTTAAAGTTTTACCAGACCCTGTTGTATGCCAAACATAGCCAGACTCCTGCCTCTTGCTCGCATCCTTAATCGCCTCGATAGCGTGAATTTGGTATGGACGCAACAAAATCAACGCTTTTTTCTTACTGTCAATAACAGTATATTGAGTCACCATCTTATGCGCTTGAGGTATAGAAAGCACGTGTTCTGTAAAATCCAAATAATTATTGACTGCCTTATTATTTTTATCTACCCAAGTAGATAAAAATTGCTCTTTAAGTTTTCCGCAAACCGCCGACGCAATATATCTCGTATCAGTCCCATTAGACACAACGAACATCTGTAAGCACGAAAAAATACCTGTATATTTACCTTGTTGCATATATTTTTGTACTTGCCGGAAGGCATCCATATAAGAATGTGCCCTGTTTTTAAGCTCTATCTGTATCATCGGCAAGCCATTGATAAGTAGGGATACATCAAAACGACGATTCCGATCCATTTCGTCGTTTTTCATGATTTTAACTTGACTAACAACTTCATAACTAGAATGCCCGCCAGCAATATCTTCTCTCCATAATACAGACAGTCTAATTGTACCCATCGATGCATCCTCGCGCTGCACCTGTACTTTTGCTATACCATTCTCACCAGCAAGCCATTTTGCAGCATCCACGAAAGTTGGAAATGTAAGCTGTGTTTTTACCTGCTGAAATTCCTGTTCTGTTAAAGGAATTTCTTTTAAGACATTTGCATTGTTGTTTTCAAGTTTATTTTTAAAATTGTTCCACAAATCATCTTCACTTTTTAAGTCTCCCCTATAAGTCCACTGGGAAACTCCTGAAGTCAACTCATTTATCAAACTTCTTTCCATTTCTGACTCAGATGTGAATTTAACGCCCATTCCTCAACGCCCCTTTTATCCATTTAATAAATTATAACATATTGAATTATATATAGTCATACCTATCTTTTATCGCTTGGGAACTGCGTAAGTTGAGAGATGTAACAACGGAAATTGTTGCGGGTGGTGATATTGATAAGGATTTAATTCTTGATGAAGGTCGCTATCCCGTTATTGCAAACGCTCTTACCAATGACGGTATTGTCGGCTACTATAATACGGATTACAGAATTGAAGCTCCTGCTGTTACCGTAACAGGTCGTGGAGATGTTGGACACGCAAAAGCAAGAATTGTTGATTTTACGCCAGTTGTAAGGCTTTTATCGATAAAATCATATCATGATGTATTCTTTTTAGAAAATGCTATTAACACATTGAAAATTGTTATTGAATCAACAGGAGTGCCACAACTTACAGTGCCGCAACTTGCGAAATACGAAATATCTTTCCCAAAGTCACTTGATGAAGAAGAAAAGATAGGCAACTTCTTTTGCACCATCGACAACCTTATCACTCTTCATCAGCGAAAATTAGACAAAATAAAGGATATGAGAAAGGCTTTTTTAAATTTAATTTTTAGTCAGAAGTTGCGTTTTTGTGGATCTAATCAATCATGGTGCAAACTTAAAATAGAAGATTGTTTTTCTGAAAGAGTGGAGCGTTCCGAAAAAGGAGAGTTGATATCTGTTACCGTAAATTTCGGAATAGTAAAAGCACACTCTTTAGCTAGAAAAGATAATTCAAGCAAAAACAAATCCCATTATAAAATTGTAAGGAAAGATGATATTGCTTATAATTCAATGAGAATGTGGCAAGGGGCAAGTGGCATATCCTTATATGAAGGAATTTTAAGTCCTGCATACACCGTTATAGTACCTAAACAGGGTATATCTTCATTATTTTTTTCATATGAATTTAAATTGAAAAAGATGCTTCAAACTTTCCAAGTAAATTCACAAGGACTTACTTCTGATACATGGAATTTGAAATTCCCGTTGTTGAAAAATATTGTTGTAGAAGTTCCAGAATATGAAGAGCAAGAGAAGGTTGGTATTTTCTTCAAAAAGCTCGATAACCTTATAACCCTTCATCAAGAAAAAATAAATCAACTAACAAAACTTAAAACAACCTTTCTGAAAAATATGTTCATATAATAAAAAAGGCGCCTTGGCGCCTTTTTAGTGTCTTAATTCAAATTCGATAAGTAATGTACAATTTTATTGTTATCCTTGTTTTCTAGCTCTTGAATTATATGTAAGTATGTGTGTTGTGTGGTTGTTATGTTCGCATGTCCAAGTCGTCTGGCTACGCTGGCAATAGATACTCCAGCATATAACAACAAAGAGGCATGAGTATGTCGCAAACCGTGTACAGATATTACTGGTACATTCACGTCAGCACAATAGCTTTCAAGCTTATCATTTATAGTTGAATTAAAGATCCTCCCTCGAACGAAAATAGGCTCGTTTTGAGGGAGGTTTTTTATAAGCGTAGCAAATTGCATAGCTGTTCGCCAGTCCATCTGGATCTTCCTTATAGAAGATTTGTTTTTTGTAGGTTGAAATCCTCCTATTGGTGATTTGTAATTCCATGTTTTGGATATATTTAGGATTTGATTTGAAAAATCAAAATCCTCTGGAGTAATTGCTAATGACTCAGAAAAACGAAGTCCAGTTTTAGCGATTAACATAATCAGCCAATCAAAGTTAATTTCTTCATTTAGTTCTAATCGTGCTATTAATTTTTGTAGTTCACATTGATTAAGATATTTCGTTTTTTTTGACGAAGCTTCTTTACCTTTTATTACGACTTTACGTGTTGGATCACGATTTAATAGACCATCGTCAATTGCATCTAGTATGGCTCCTTTAAGTTGATGATGAAAATCCATTGTGGTTTGTCGTTCATGTGTTTCAGCAAAATCGTTCAATATTTTTTGATATTCTTTACGATCTAGAGCCAAAAGTTTGGTTTCAGGCGCTAAATACTGTAAATGTTTCAGCGTCATCAAGTATTTTCGCATTGTCACATCACGTACTGCGCCTTTTTTGTAAAGAGACACCCATTCCTTAAAATACTCATGTAATAATATTGAAGATTGACCTTTTTTCATCATAAATACCTCCTGATTTTTATTTTCAGTCAACCTCTTAATTATCAGCGTATTAGATATTTTAAATCAACATATTTCTTAACAGTATTTTCTTTACGTTTTTCAGTCTATTAATTTTATCTTGATTAAAGATGATAAGGTTATCGAGCTTTTTGAAAAAAACACCAATTTTCTCTTGTTCTTCATATTTGTTAGGGATCAACAATTTAGTTTCAAAAAAGTCTTGTGGAGATATATTTAATAAACCATGATTCCTCGCACCTTCTGCTGCTCTAATAGACACTTCTTTATGCCAGTTGTCAGCACTATAATAGGAAACAAGAAAATTAGATTCAACATTTGTTGGTTTAAAAACAATGTAAAGTGTAGATAATACTCCTTTATCGTGCAAATCCAATCTTTTAATAGCTCCCCAAGGATAAGCATTTGAATAACTTTTATTATAGGCAAATTCTCCGTTTTTTATGAGATAATAGCCACTAACATCTTTGCTTGCAATTTGCTTATTAAAAAAACTATTTTGGTCAATAAGCCCATGCTGAGCCGAAATGGTTAAAGGAAGCAAGGATTCTAAACTCTGGTTTTTTCTTGTTATTTTTTCTGTGATTTCTCCCAACTTACGCAGTTCCCAACTGTCAGTAAACCCACGAAATCGCAACTTCTGACTAAAAATCAAATTCAAAAAAGTTTTTTTCAACTCCTTCATTTTGTCTAATTTTCGCTGATGAAGAGTGATAAGGCGGTCGATACCATAAAATAGTTGTCCAAGTGCTTGCTGCTCATCATATTGAGGAACGAGAATATGAATTTCGTTTATGGCTGTTCTTGACAAACTTGGAACACCGGTTGACTCATCTTTCTTTTTCCAGTTGATATTTTGGAATATAGCAAATGCAAAATTCAAGTCAACTTTTTCCTTCGGAATGGCGTAAAACAACGTATCTACCGTCCAAAATGGGGCATTCAAGATATAAGGTTTATCAATTGTGCCTTTTCTTCCAATTCCAATTGCATCTTTGTCATAGGATAAGGCTTCACTTACACTAAGCATATAACCACCCGTTCCATAGACAGGAATATCGCCTTCTGTTAGATGTTTGTAATCTCTACCACTACAAACATCGACCAACGCTTCCAACTTACGTTGTTCCCAAGCGTCAGTGAAACCCTTAAAACGCACCTTTGGTGCCCTTTTAGTGTTCATGACGGAATACCTCCATAGCAGCTTCAATGATATCTTTTGATTCTTCAGTAACCGCTAACTGGCCAATCATTGCCAAAAGTTCCCTTTCAGCTTTTTTAATTTCTGCATCAATATTTTTCATTTCTTTGCTTAACTCAACAATATCAATTGGTTCTTCTTCTTCGAATGTATCTACATAACGCGGTATGTTAAGGTTGAAATCATTTTCTTCAATTTCTGCAAAATCAGCAATATGCGTAAACTTGTCCACATTTTCTCTTTTTATATATGCATCAACAATTTTCTGAATATGATCATCCGTCATTAAATTTTGATTCTTGCCTTTTGTAAAACATTTTGATGCATCAATAAAAAGTACATCCTTAGTTGATCGAGATTTTTTTAATACCATAATAGTTGTTGGAATGCCTGTATTATAAAAAATATTTGCAGGCAAACCGATAACCGCATAAATACATCCAGACTCCAACAACGATTTACGTATTTTACCTTCTGCATTGCCTCTAAACAAAACACCATGAGGTAAGACGATTGCCATAATACCGTCATCTTTTAAATGATAAAAACCATGCAGAAGAAAAGCAAAATCAGCCTTTGACTTTGGAGCTAATACACCATAATTAGAAAACCGAGGATCTTGCAAAAAGCCCTTATCCGCACTCCATTTTGCCGAATACGGAGGATTCATTAATACTGCATCAAAATTTGTCGGTTCTTCTGTAGGCCAATCTTGATCTAAGGTATCAGCATTATGCAAGTGCTGATTCTCTATCGACACGCTATGAAGAATCATATTCATTCGTGCTAAGTTGTAAGTTGAAGTATTAAGCTCTTGCCCAAAATAAGCTATTGTATCAGGCTCATTTGAATACTTCCGAGCATTGAGCAACAAAGAACCAGACCCCATTGTCGCATCATATACAGTAAAACCTTTTTTATTTTCTCTTCCATGTAAGACAATCTGTGTCATTAACTTCGCAACTGGCTGTGGAGTATAAAATTCCCCTGCTTTTTTACCCGAGTCTGATGCAAATTGTCCAATCAAATATTCATAGGCGTCACCGAGCATATCGCCAGTATAACCAGCTAAATCCAGCTGATTTAATTGTTTCATCACTTCACTAATCGTTTGGTTTGCTTTTTGGGGTGTATTCCCTAATTTTTTAGAGTACAGGTCTACATCCTCAAACAAGTTTTCATATATCTCACTTGAGGCTTCAATATCTCTAAATGCTTGAGCAAGGTTTTCAAGTTGAAATGTTCCATCAAAAATACTTTCCACCATTTTAGTAAATGTAAGATTTGGCTCAATACAATAAAAAAACTCGTCTTTTATATTTGCTAAAAGATCATCATGTAAATCATTATCGTTATACGCTTTATCATAAATTTGGTACGCTTTCTTTACATCATTTGTTGGCTCTTCTAAAACATCAGCCGCATAATATAACATTTTATCGGATAAATACTTATAAAACACCAATCCAAGTAAATAACTTTTATATTCCGAAGCATCCATCTTGGACCGTAAAATATCTGCTGAATTCCATAAGGTCTGATATAACCCTTGAGTATTTTTATTTTCATTCATAAATAAATTCACCCCTTTTAAACTCACGCTTAATATAAGCGATAATTAATTATAGCATCATGGAGCTGTATCTCAAACATTTTTATTTAACCTCTCCCCCTCCTCTCGTACCTCAGTAGTGCTTCCTGCGCTATTTCTTCGGGTGTTTTAGGGGTAGCTTTCAAATTATAAGAGCCTTGCAGCTGCAAGGCTCTTTTTTGCATGTTGGCGGTAGTTGCTCCGCCGCTTGTTTCGGCAGCAGTGCTTATTTGGCCGTTTGCTCTATTATTTCCATTTCCTTCCCGTCCTTGTTCTGCGACGTTATTATTTGCTCGCTTATCTTGCTGCAAACTCCCTTCGTCTTTTGCTCGCCATTCATCCTGCAGTCTGCGTTCCCGTCTTATGCCCTGCGCTTCGCGCAGGGCTTTTTCCATATTATAGAAGTTCGGTTCGCGGCGGCGGGCAGTCATAATAGTCACGGCAATATTCCATTCGGCATCGTCCGTCTCGCAGAAGCGTTCTGCCCAGCCATCAATAAACCTGGCCCGTTCATCTTCGTTTCTAAACCGCAGCTTCAGCCTGTTATATTCAAACAGTTTTACCATCCGCCGTATCTGTTCATAAGGTCTCTCCATTTTTCAGCACATCCTTCGCAATATTTTCAGCCTCTGATTAGCTTATATGGTCAGGCGCACTTACGGGTTTCTCTGTCCAGGCGGCGGCAAACGCATTTCCCAGGCAGATCACCCTGGCTGGCAGTGCCATAACAGCCTGCCGGCCTGCGCCTGATGGTCCATATCCCAGCTTATCTACATCAGCAGTTCTTCCGCTTCCCGCTGTTTTTCGGCCTGATGCGCTGCAAGCAGCAGCTGCCGCAGCTTAGTAAGCCCTTTTTTGATCGTTTTGCTGATCGCCGCCGGACTGACGCCAAACCTCTGTGCCAGTTCGCCGTTGCTCCAGCCTTCCAGAAAATGCAGTTCGATCAATTCTTCCTGTTTGGGCGAAAGCTGTACCAGCAGTTCCTGCACTTCCGCAAAATCCTGCTGCAGTTGCTGCTGTTCAAAATAAGTACGCGTCGTCTGCGCCGCATCTGCCGTCAGCACTTCCTCTGCAAATTCACAGCCGCTTTCTATTTCATAAGGGCAGGTCATTTCTTCATCCTTATGCCGGCGTTTCCATTCACTGCTGAGCGCCGTATACGACTTACTGACGATAAAAGCCGGCAGCTTCTCGAAATCCTGCCGCTGTCCCCATTTTTCCAGCGCCTTTACTACGGCTATCCTTTCGATCTGTTCGCCATCCTCGGCAAAACCTTTATAAGCGCTGGTATGTGCTATTTTACGCAGTTTGATATCAAAAGCCTGCAAAATCACCCCCAGCATTTTTTTATTGCCCTGCTGCGCTAAAGCCACTATTTCGGCCCATTTATCACACTCCGCTGTTTCTGTGCAAGTAACTGTCATCAATACATCCCCTTATCTCACCCTGCTGCGGTGATCTTATTATTCAACACCTCTACTGCCAGCTCCCGCGCCGTCAGGCTGTCCAGACAATCTATACAAATAATGAGCCCATCCAGCTCGATATACAAATCACCGGCGCAAACAGCCTCATTACACAATTCACAGCTGTACACGGCTTCCGCCAGGCTCTGCGGAGGTTCCAGCCACGCATTTTCGATCGCTGTAAAATGATCCACTAGTCACACCTTGCGCCTGAACTGCGGCGTGACGTTAAACTGCGCTTAAGCGCCCTGCGGAACAAAGCGCTGCAGTTGATATGCTCGTCCTGTGCCTGCTTGCGCAGACCATAAGGCAAAACGATACGCAGCTCTACTAAAGCATCGTCCTTTCTCGGCGGTTTCACCGTTCTGGCAGACTGCGGCTCAACTGGCCGTACAGTCTCTGTCTGGCAGTGTTTTCCCTGCAGTAAGGGGCATTTCAGCGCCAAATACAAAAGACGGGCACTCAGCACATCGCCGCCCGTCTTTTTAGATTTTTGTTGTGAAGCTAAAGAATCATTCATGTTTTTTTACCTGCTTTCGCTGAATTTAGGGTGTAAGTATCAATACTAACGCAGATCAGTAATACAAAACCATTATTAACACTTAAAACTTCCAAGTCAAAATCATAAGTATGTACGAAGGATTTACAGATTTTAATGATTTAAAAGCTTTAAGAGATGCTAAAGGTCTTTAAGATTTAAAAGATTCGGTATGCTTACTGCGTCAGTAATAATATCCCCTACTCTTATATGGCTTTTTACAAGGTCATTTTTAACCCCCTTTACATAAATAATTTTTATCCGCCGCTTGGAAGAGCAAATTTTACACTTTTTAAATTTTTCCTGCCGGCAGGTTAAAAAACAGGGCCTAAAAAGCCATATAAGAGTGAGAGGGTGCCACAGCACATCAAAATGCTGAACGGAGTACGTTAAAATAATGGCCTGCTCTCCAAACTCACAGGAAAGGAGCATCTCTACTATGCAAATGCAAATATCATCAGCACCGCTGCTGACAACAGCCAAACTCGCCGAACTTGTCGCCCTGGGATACAACCGCATCTCGCAGATCTATCTGCACTGGACCGCCGGGCGTTACGGCCAGCTTTACGACGACTACCATTTCAATATCGACGCCGACGGCAGTATTTACCATACCTGCACGCAGCTCACCGAGCTTAAAAGCCATACGTGGCACCGCAATACCGGCGCTATCGGTATCGCTCTCTGCTGCGCCTGCGGCGCGCTGCCCCATAACGGCAGAGATACTGAGTTCGGCAAGTTTCCGCCCACACCCCGCCAGATCGACGCCGCAGGTAAATTAGTCGCCGCACTGGCGCAGGGTCTCAATATCCCGATTGACCGCGGGAACGTGCTTACTCACTGCGAAGCTGCGCTTATCGACGGCTACGGACCGTACAGCGGCGACGCCGAAACCCGCTGGGACTTATGGTATCTGCGCGATTCACCCGGCGACGGAGCTATGAAGCCCGGCGGGCAGGTCATCAGGGGCAAGGCCCTGTGGTATGCAAAAAGCAGCCCCCTTGATTAAAAGGGCTGCTTTTTAAAGAACACGATGTTTTCTTTTAATGTTTTCTTCAAGCTTTTTTAGCTTTTTTAGACTTTCTTGCAATGTTCGCCAAAAATCGCTTTAGACTTTCTTGAAAGAAAGTCAGCAAAGAACTTTCAGCGCTGTTAAGATTTGGATTGCGCTTTAAAACCCTCTGTATCATACGTTTTACTGCCATAGACCGTAAATATTGATAATATCAGGCGGTCGATACTCTGCTTATGAAATCCATAGCTGAATGGTACGGTACAAGGGTTTTGAGCGCACATTGTGACACATTCCGTTGTGTACACTGTGAGCTGTAAGCGCTGGAGAGACTGTTTGAGGCATTGACGATCAGCAGCTAAAGCTTTTCTCTGTACTGCAATGCCGAGTTGCCCGGAAGCCGGACAGCGAACGAAGTTAAACAGGAATTGTCACAGTGCGCAAGCTTCTTTGCGCAGCTTGCTTCTGGAAGAAAGCTGCATAAAGAAAACTAAAAAGTATTTTCACAACTTACAAACCACAAAAACAAAACCAAATATGAAAGGAGCTGAAAATATGACTGTCAGCAAAAATCCTACTTCCCTCAAACTTTCCATGGACGTAGAAAACGGCACCAACGCCCTTGGCGCCATGCAAACCAAAAGCACCTCTGTCGGCAGTGTCCGTCTGGACGCCGAAGCCGCCAAATGCCTCGCAGTTACCGAAGCCATCGGCGAGCTTATGAGCCACGCCGTCGTTAACGTCTACGTTACCGAAAAAGCCGAACTCGACAAAGCAGAATAACCTAAAATTTCAAACAAAAATCTAATGTAAAGGAGAACAAACATGGAAAAAACTTTAGAACTCATCTTCACCAAAAGCGACGGCGCTAAAAAAACTTTAAGCATCGCCGACCCTCGTGAAGACGTTACCTTAGCCGAAGCGCAGGCAGCAGCAGCCAAGATCATCGAAGCAGGCGTGCTGACCAGCGGCGGCCTGGGGCTGAATGAATTCGTCGAAGCCCGCATCAAAGTCGTTACTGTTACCGTGCTGGCATAATCGCCATGTATACCAAAGAAATTTTCAGCGCTGTCGGCAACTTCGGTTTCCCGATGGTGCTGAGCTGGTATCTGCTGCTGCGTATGGAACAGCGGCTTGACCGCCTGACTACCTGTCTAAACGAACTGAGCAAGGCGATCATCAGCAAACACAGAGAACTGTAAAATAAACAGAGAAACGAGGTACGTCATCAATAGCAAATACACAAAGCTCCTGCACTGGTTACGCCTTTTGGCTTACATCATAAGCAGAAAATAACAAACTAAATCAGCGATATGAAACTTACTTCATATCGCTGATTTTTTATATTGCTGAGCTTATTACTGTCGATTGCAACTAATTACAGAGAGGTTCACAGAAACAGCTCCCTATCCAGTCGTTATTTCTGCGGGCTTTCGGCAGTCCTGTTCTATGCTGCGCTGTCACTCGCACGTAACAGTGCCTCAATGTCTAGAAACTGCATCTCAACCCGGCGTTGACTTGCCATTTTTTCTGGAAGGTCCCGCCGAATGAACGCGCTATGCCAAAATACAAATTATTCTGCTTTCCTAACATCACATCTCCGCCAAGATCAACTTCATACCACGTATCTTTCATACTTTGTGATTCCACTAACTGTACATTATTACTGTCAGTCATATTTATATCGTAACTGCCTCCGAACTCATGCAGCCAGCTTCCACGTACATATATATTTCCGCCATTAGCAAAAGCACGCCCCAACGCAATACCGATTCCACAGCTGGCACTGTTAACACCATCAGTCTGAACACGTACTCCATTATCGGTGCTGTAACCGGCTCCATTTAACCGCCCTAATGTTATTTCCAGCTGCGGATCAAGGTACCAGCCATACTCATCTAACAATATCCGTTTCCCATAAACAGCATCTAAAGAAATACCATTGTTTCTTAATTTACTGCCAACATGATCTCCTGTCAGCGTCCTGCTGGCAACATTATTTTCCATATGATTGACCTTTAGATTCAAGTCAAGATAATGACCAGATAACAAACGCCTTACACCATAAAGATTCAGCCCCAGATCTTGGTAATCACCAGTACCGCTGGCATAGTTCCCTTTTCCTTCTGTATATAAAACAGCCGCTCCCAACAGCCAGTTACCCTTACTATCATTAGTAACCTGACGGTCAAATCCAATCGCATAGGTATTATACTGGCTTTCGAAATAGTTTCTGCCTCTGTAAGCATCCTCTCCACGTTGCAGCTGCACCCAAATGCCGCCATTATCTATTTGCTCGTGAAGCAATCGTTCTGCGTTCTTCATTATACCCATACCGCTGCGGACTTCTGGCGCTCTATGCATTTTAGTCAGCCGCTGACGCACTATTGTATTGTTACGCCATCCATAATATATATGTGAACCGGCTGAACAAGCGCTTTTGACTGTGGTACTTGTATTATTTGCTTTATCTTCAACATCACCAGTTCCCAAACCAACTATCTTCCATTCATTTCTCCCACCTACAGTAATTTTAGTCAGCTGTGCCTGATAGTTATATAAAGCGCCTTCCATAATGCCACTGGTCAAATTGAAATTTCCCACCGGGGCATCAATTATTTTCTGCTCGAATTGTTTTCCGGACAGCGCCGAAGCTTCCGGATCATAGGTCAGTAGTTTGTAGTTACCCGCACCTGATGCATTAGAAATCGTTAAACGATCGCTTTCCCCCTTATTTAAATCTGTATTGATAATAAAAGTCCCGCTATCGCCATGCAGCCGGTCGATCTTCAGCTCTTGAAATGACCAGTCATTATGATACAAATCAACGATACCATTTTTTAACGTTAAATTACTTACTTCACTGCTATTTTTCAATGCATCTACTGCACTGTCACCGCATTCTACCCTGTCCAGCACCTGCCAGACAGCTCCATCTGCCAATGTCATATTTATACTTCCGCCATCTGTTAAGCTGGCACCCCGCAGATAAGAATCCCGATTCAGCAAATGCAGATTGATAGCTGAATTTTCCATATAACTTGCCAAATCACCTGTGATCCTGATCTTGTTTTCAGCATTTCCTGCTACATTGATATTAACCGACCCACCTGCAGCAACAACAGCATTATAATATCGTTCCACATCTGATGTTAGGCTTGAGCTATCACCAATATTCTCGATCAGCAGATCTCCATTGACATTGATAACACCATTTCCCTCTGCTGCCAAAGCATACACATCTGCCTCTGATTTACCTATAGCATCCAAATTACGGATAACCGTACTGCCGTTAAGATTTATGGTAGCAGTCTGTTCCCGTTTATTATTGCCCGTATCCCCATACGTTGCTAAAACACCATAAGTAAAAGCAACTCCTGATTTGGACGTTGATTTAATATTTTCCAAAATTATTTTATCGTTATTGTCCGTACCAACAGTAATTAAAACATCAGCATCTTTGCTGCGTTCATCACTATCATTACCGTCGCAGCTCCAACTGTCACTGTAAATACCTGCTGCAAAAGTCTGCCCTGCGCTGTCTGATATGCTTTCAGCCTGGAGTGAATTGATGATAAAATCATTACGGACTATGATCTCACTGCCATTATTAGCTTTCAGTCCATAATGCCAAAGATTAGCAGAACCATAACTGCAGACAGAATCAGATATCTTCAGAGAGCCATTGATATGCAGAGTATTCTTACCTCCCATCAGCGAGATGATCCTGCCATCATTATTATTTTGTATTTTATTGCTTATTTCCAAATCACCGTTGATCGTTATCGCCGCTTCAGCATAATTTGCCTTCTGATTATTAGAGCCAACATCGATCACACCCCAAGGAGAGGTACTATCCAGTTTTAACTCTCCAGCATTTTCAATATTAATAATATAATTCTTAGGACTGCCAGAAGTATTGGAATTATTGAAACTTATCAATTCATCACCAGTACTTACTATTCCCTCATGAAAATTATACTCACCCGGAGCCGTCACAGTCTTGGCATAGATAAAATCCGATGCATTTACTGCTACAGGCAAACTTAACCCACATACTACTCCCAAAACAACTTTCTTATTAAGCCCTTTGCTCAACATCATAACACCCTTTCTCATCTTACAAGTTTTATATTTTCAAAGCCGCTGATTTAATACTGCAACTCATCTTCCACTTTAAAATCACTTACAGTCCCTACAGACAGCTTTTGCCTTACACAGTTCCATCCAAACTGTAAAACTCATAACCATCTCATTAAAAACAAACAATAACTGCATCTTTCTTTTATTTGAAATCAAAAATATTCGTTACGATAATATTACCAAGTATTATAGCACTTCTGTACCCCCCCGCAAGACACTTACTTTGAACATGTGTAAAACGCCTGCGAGTCTTGCCCGGCGCATTACGCCAGCGGCTTTACAACTATCAGCATCTGCGCGTTTTTTTATGGTTCTATTACTTTTTGCGTTTCACCAACCTCAGCAATCACTCCCAGAGCACAGCCCCTGTAAATCATACTAAAAATACAAAAAACGCCTGCTGTTGAGGCAGACGCTGCAAAACAATAAAAACATCCTTTATTCAAATAATAGAAATAACAACTCATCTTTAAACGGGTTTAAGTATTTTTCTGTAAAATATATACTTGTAAGTTTTTTATAGATTATATAAAAAAACTGCCTTTTCAGACAGTTTTCTTACCATACGCAATAATACTCTCAATATTAAATTGGAAATAATTCGTAATCAAAAATCGCTATTATATCCTTCCATGCATCCAACTGGCAATTTCATCAGCTTTGCTTTGAGAAACTATCCCTTTATCAATATAACTTCTTAAAATTGCCACTAAGCTTGAGAAATCATTTTCCGTAAATTTCCTGTGAGCCTCAATAGCATACACTTCATCACAAAAAACCTTGCCTATCGCTTCATCAGATTGCCCAGAATCAAATAGTCTAATCAGATCATTTACCCATCCCTGAGCAATTTCACTTCTGCCAGTAGAGGTGATCCCTCCTCCGCTACCATCCACAGCATCTCTGTGGATAGCATAATCAAGCGCATAAGTCATAGAATCGCGATAAGTAACTCCGTGGCTCCGCAAAAATACTGAGCCACGGATAACAGCGCCTGGAATAACATGTTCCCATTCTCCTCTGCCATCCAATAAATCGCTGGCAGAACCTCCCTCCTTATAAATTTTTACACGACCACACCTTTCACCATGGTCACAATTTGGATCAGTACAAATAATACACATAACCAATACCTCCTTATATTTTAAGTTGATTTTAGAATAACATTAACCTGATTTACAATGGTGGAAAATGCCGCCTTCCGCAAAATAATAATTTAAATACTCAGACAAAAAATAAAAGAGCAAACCAAAATGGTTTGCTCTTTTTTATGATAAACTTGCTGTCTGCCGGACTTACTTTTCTTCTATACCCTTCAGCATTTTTATGACCCGCACAACTTCGTCGATCGTGATCTCGCTGTGCTTTTTTTCGTCGGTTTTTTCTGCGCCTCTGACCAGATAATCCAAGCTTACCTGCAGGATATCACAGACCCGGCACAGCATCTGCAAAGTGATCCCGCTGCGGCCATGCTCGATATTACTCAGGTGTGTCTGCGAAATACCCAGTTTAGAGGCGCATTCAGTCTGTGAAACCGCCAGCTTCAGCCGCATGATCCTGATCCTGGTGCCGATCTCTTTATAATCGATGCTGTTATCAAATGCTTTTCTGCCCATCTGCTATTCAGCTTTCGCTGTATCTTCAGCCAAAATCTGTTCTACACGATAGGAAACGGTTTTCTGTCTGGCGGCTGCGGCCTGGGCAGCCAGCTCCTGCTCGCGTTGTTTGTCTTCTATCACTTTACGGGCTTTTGATTCCGAGCTTCTGCCAAAGCGGAAGGTAGCGCCGACATTAGCTGCCTTCTCACTGCCGCTGATCGAAAAACCCACGCTCAAAAGTACGTCTTTATTAGGGTTGTGGAACAGACCTGCCGCAATAGCGCTTTCACCGCTGTAAGTACCTGCCGCCATCGAGAATTGAGTCGGGGCATCCGGGTCATATTCCAGCGGATGCAGGCCGGCCATAGCGACTGCCAAAGCTCCGACTTTATCAATGCGTCCGTCCAGCTCGTCGATGCGGTTGCTTAAGCCGTCGATCCGCCCGTCTAAACGCTGTACTTCCTGGATGCGTTCTGTCCGTTCGGTAGTGATTGCCTGCGTATTTTTTTCGATATTTTCTTTATTGGTCACGATGCCTTGTTTATTAGTTTCAATATCCGCTGTGTTTTGTTCTATCGCCGTAGAATTTTCCGAAATCTTTTGACCCTGCTCACTTAAAGTCTTATCTTGTTCAGTATTTTTTTCTTGGGCCTGTTTGGCCTCTAAGTATGCTCCAGTAGCCTTTGAATGTGCGTCAGCAGCTTCCTTCTCTGCTGCCTCTGCAGTCTCTTTTGCAGTTTCCGCATCCCTATTTACTGCTTCCAAATCTTTTTGTGTTGCTAAGGCGCCGGCAGCTTTTATAGCATCTTTATCCGCTTTAACATCCGCATCATTCATGACATCTAAACCTGCATGTATTTCCAAACCAGTACCAATCGCAGCCGCATAGCCTTTTAAACAAAAGTCCCCCCCATATGTACTCCGCCCATTATCAGGCTCAAAACGACAGCCTTTACTAAAACCTTATTCATCCTTTTCATATTTTTTTACCCCCTTGAGATTTATTTAGCATCTTTCTAAAACATGCTAAATTTCACCGTATTTATTCAACATCCAGCAAAAAAATCCTGCTCTCTTTTTGCATATTTAAGCAATTACAAGGGATAAACTGGCCATTTTGTGTATATTAATATCATATTTTATAATATTAATTCATTTCGTTTCTTCGTCTGCCAGCATTTCTATTTTTTATGTTTATTTCTTATTTATATTATTTTCGATTATTTGCTTTTATTTCCTAACTTGCGAAATCAGAAAAAATTTTTATACATTTTACTTTTTTAAATGCCAGCTCAACAGCAAATAGTATTCTTATTACAAATATAACAACTTTCAGCACACTCTGGCCGCCGTACCCGAACCGCAGCTGTCAAATAAAAATAAGACCGGAAAATCCGGTCTTATCTTAATGTCCGCTTCTTGCTTAAAACACAGTATATTTTATTTCTTTTTCAATAACAGTGCCTGTTTCAGGGTTGAATTTCATTTCGCCCCGTACCTCCGGCGTGTAAAAATCTGCTTCATATTCATAAAGCCCGTCACCGCGGTCTAATTCTACTTTAGTAAAAACAGCATTCGGAAATTCCTTACGGACCAGATTTTGCACATCATTTACTGAAAGGACGATTTTAGGGCTGCCTAAAGCGGTCTGCGCTTCCATTTTAAACTCTCTTACCTTGCCGCCGTTTCTTAAAACTTCTATTTCATAGGCGGTATTGGTTTTATTATCATAGAATTTAACGTCATAATGAGGCACGAATTCAAAGCTTTCGTCCTTAGTCACCAGATGTGTGCTGCCTGCCGGTACCCATTGAGCAGCAATGCTGCGCGCCTGTTCCGCATTGATGAGTTCGGCAGCTAAAGCTGTAACTGTGATCGCCAAGGTGCAGAGAGCTGCTGCCAGCATAGCTATAGATTTTCTTTTCATATCCTTTACCTCCTTAACGGCCGTTACGTCGCCGGCCTTTGCTTTGTCTTTATTTTATAACGCCAAGATTAAAACCAGATTAAAAGCCGCATTACCTGTCAAAGCCTGCTGCGTCTGCCTTTTGAACCTAAAACATATAAACAGCTCCACTCTGTCCAAAAGATGATTTCCAGTAAATTTTTTTGAAATTTTAAAGCTGTTTCATTGTTTTTTGTTGACTGCTTTTATGCAGATCATCAGCCGTGCTGTGCTGCTCCTATCCTCAGAATAAAACCCCTGTCTGCTTAGCAGACAGGGGTTTTGCTGTTAGTTTACTTTTGCTTTCAGTTCTTCTATTTCCCGGCTTTGTTCTTCCAGCTTAGCCAGTAGCAGTTTGATTTTTTCATCCTGCGCTGCCAAAGAGCTGTCTACCTCTTTACGGGTATAAACTATATCTCGTGCTTCTGCCTTACGGTCTCTAGAGCGATCCAGCGCAAAGTTGACGCCGAAGTTGCCCATTTTGCTGCCGCCTTCAGAAACACCCAGTCCCAGTGAGAACATTACTTTTTCATTAGGGGCGTAGAAGCCGCCGACTGCTAATGCGCTTTTACCGCCGTAACCGCCGTAAGCCATGGCCAGCTCGCCCTTGTTACCGTCCTGGAAGCGCGGATGCAGGCCTGCCATCGCTGCTGACAGCGCGCCGACCGTATCGATCTCGTCACCCAGCTTGGTGATATCCTGATTGATATTATTGATGTCCTGCTTGACCTGATACAGCTGGCTGCCATTGACGGCGTCCATCGAGGTAGCGCTGACTTCGCCTGCCGCTACATTGCCGATCGTAGTGCCGCTGCTGCCTTCCAGCGTGATTTTACCGGTGTTGATATTACCGCCGCTGTCCACGTCATATTTGACTGCGGTATCATAAACGGTTTTCAGCTGATCTTCCGACGCAGCCTGCCCGGAAACGTAATTATCTGCGTCCCAGGTAGTATTGGTCAGACCGCCGATCGTGCCGGCACCGCCGTCGATAGTGATCTTATCGGCAGTTATCATGCCGTTGGTGCCGTTCATATTGATATTACCGGTGCTGACAGTGCCATTTGTACCATCGATAGTGACTTTATTGGCGCCGCTGCCGATCTCAACGACATCATTCAATTTCAGTTCGTGATGGTCGCCGCCGTCAGCGTTAGTGCTTTTTTCGATCAGGATATTGTTGTCGACAGCTTCCATCGTTGTATGCTTAGCTGCCAGCTCGGCCGCTTCCGCAGCTTTATCATGGATCGCTTTCAGCTGGTCTTCGGTCGCTGCCTGCCCGGATACATAATTGTCCGGGTCCCAGGTAGTATTGGTCAGGCCGTTGATCGTGCCTGCATCATCTTTATTGATCGTCACGCCGCCGGCAGTTATCGAACCGTCGCTGCCGTCGATGACCACATTGCCGTTACCCACATCTATCTTGCCATCGCCGGTGCCGTCTACTTTGACGCCAGTACCGATCTCCAGTTCGTCGGCCAGCTTCACTTCGTAATCGGTGCCGCCGCTGCTGTTCGTGGTAGGCGTAACGACGACGTTGCTGTCGCCTGCCGAAACAGTAGCCTGCTGCGCTGCTTTCTGCGCTACTTCATACAGCTGGCTGCCGTTGACGGCATCGGTAGAAGTTGCGCTGACCTGCCCTGCCGCTACATTTTGGATCTGACGGGTCGCCCCGGAGCTGCCTACGCTGACAACGCCCACGACGTCGCTGACGCCGGCCCATTTAGTATAGCTGCTGTTGCCCGTAACGCTGTTGATCGCCGTCGCTGTAGAATTATTTCCCAAAGCTACACTGTCTTTTAAGCTGATACTGATATTATTTCCCAGTGCCGCCGAATTTTCTGCACCGGCGCTGATCGTATTGTTATTGCCGATAGCAGTGCTGTTTTCAGCGGCAACTTCATTAGCAGTGCCGACTGCGGTACTGCTGCTGCCGGAAACAGTATTTCCCGTTCCGAAAACATTGCTCTTGGAACCGCTGGCAATATTATTATAGCCAAAAGCATTGGCATTATCGCCGCTGGCAGTATTACTGAAACCAAAAGCGCTGGACGCCAGGCCGCCTGCTGTATTACCGTAACCAAAAGCACTGGCATTTTCATTCGTAGCCGTATTATTATAGCCGATCGTACTGGAACCTACGCCGCCTGCTGTATTATTGTAGCCAACTGCACTGGCAGCCAGAGCATTAGCATTATTGCCATAGCCGACAGCGCTGGCATTCTCACTGGCCGCTTTATTCCTGAAACCAACTGCGCTGGACGCCAGGCCGCTCGCCTCATTGCTATAGCCAAAAGCACTGGCATAGTCCACTTTAGCAACATTGCTGAAACCAAAAGCACTGGACGCTACACCGCCGGCATTATTGCCATAACCGACAGCGCTGGCATTTTCATTGGCTGCTTTATTTCTGAAACCGAGCGCGCTGGACGCCAAGCCGCTCGCCTCGTTGACATAACCAAAAGCGCTGGCATTTTCGGCGCTGGCAGTATTGCTCCAGCCAAAAGCACTGGATGCCAGGCCCCCGGCAGTATTGAAATAACCAAAAGCACTGCTGGAATTAGCGGAAGCTGTATTATTGACACCGGCAACAGTGGAATCAGAAGCACTGCCACTGGAAAAAACGGGCGCCGCCTGAACATTACTCGCATACAGGCCTGAAAAAATAAAGACACCGCCGCTTAAAAAAAGCATAATTTTTTTCTCTAACTGAACTTTTCGGGATTTAGACAATTCCCCACCTCTTTTCCTTAAATAGTTACTTGCTTTGTATAGTATGCTGAAACAATAAATCTGCCCCGCATCTATTTTTTATAAAGCTGTTCTGTTTTTTAGGCTGACCTCTGCTTTCTCCAGCGTCTTTTCATTCGTAATAATTTAAGTAATTTTAGTTTAATTAATTTATAAACCTTAATACTTAATATTATTTATATGGATTATTTTTGCCATATTAACATATTTTCTTTGCACCTTGCAAGATATTTTTATTACAATTAAGCACTTTTTTATAATTATTATAATTTTTATAACTGTTACATTTAAAATTTCAAAAAATGATCCCTTATCTGCCGCTGTGGCAAAGGGATCATTTTTTGAAATCAGATGAGCAGCAGCAAGCTTTCTGCTGAAAATATCGCTGCTGCTTTCTATTTAAATGCTGTGAAACGGGCAAAACTGTACTGTTACTGCTGTTGTTCGCCTATGGGCTGAAACGAAAACGCCCCTAGATCGTTCTGCTTATCGAACACGAATATAAACAGCAGAGCTTTCTCCTTACTGTATTTAGCCAGATAAGCCAGGCGGTCGCCGTCAGCATACCGCTGATAGGCCAGGAACCTGTTTTCGCGCTGCTCGCCGTAGCTGCGGCGCAGATTATTTTTCACACTGCCGAAAGTTTTTTCATCCAGCTCTGTTTGCAGCTTCGCTAACATCAGCTGGCGTATGCCGGCATATTCCATCCCGTTCTGACCGTTTAAGGCGGCAAATACCTTAACTACTGCCTGCTGCTGTTTGTTCAGGTCAGCACCGTCGCTGGCCAGGCAAACGCTGGTCAGCGCCAGACTTATGACCAGACATAGGATAAAGCTCCAGATCTTTTTCATACTTACTGCTCCTCTGCTCAGAAAGTTTGCCCCAGCCTTGCAGGCCGGGGCAAGTATAGTATTTTCTGTATTTACTTTTCTACCTGTGCTCGCAGGTATTCGATTTCACGGCTTTGTTTTTCCATTTCTCTGCTTTGTTCTTCGACCTTGGCCAGCAGCAGCTGGATCTTTTCATCCTGCGCCGCTAAAGAATTATCTACTTCTTTACGGGTATAGATGATATCTCTCGGTTCTGCCTTGCGGTCTCTAGAGCGGTCCAGTGCAAAATTGACGCCGAAGTTGCCCATTTTACTGCCGCCTTCGGAAATGCCCAGCCCCAGTGAGAACATTACTTTTTCGTTGGGGGCGTAGAAGCCGCCGACTGCTAATGCGCTTTTGCCGCCGTAGCCGCCGTAAGCCATAGCCAGCTCGCCCTTGTTACCGTCCTGGAAGCGCGGATGCAGGCCTGCCATCGCTGCTGACAGCGCGCCGACCGTATCGATCTCGTCACCCAGCTTGGTGATATCCTGATTGATATTATTGATGTCCTGCTTGACCTGATACAGCTGGCTGCCATTGACGGCGTCCATCGAGGTAGCGCTGACTTCGCCTGCCGCTACATTGCCGATCGTAGTGCCGCTGCTGCCTTCCAGCGTGATTTTACCGGTGTTGATATTACCGCCGCTGTCCACGTCATATTTGACTGCGGTATCATAAACGGTTTTCAGCTGATCTTCCGACGCAGCCTGCCCGGAAACGTAATTATCTGCGTCCCAGGTAGTATTGGTCAGACCGCCGATCGTGCCGGCACCGCCGTCGATAGTGATCTTATCGGCAGTTATCATGCCGTTGGTGCCGTTCATATTGATATTACCGGTGCTGACAGTGCCATTTGTACCATCGATAGTGACTTTATTGGCGCCGCTGCCGATCTCAACGACATCATTCAATTTCAGTTCGTGATGGTCGCCGCCGTCAGCGTTAGTGCTTTTTTCGATCAGGATATTGTTGTCGACAGCTTCCATCGTTGTATGCTTAGCTGCCAGCTCGGCCGCTTCCGCAGCTTTATCATGGATCGCTTTCAGCTGGTCTTCGGTCGCTGCCTGCCCGGATACATAATTGTCCGGGTCCCAGGTAGTATTGGTCAGGCCGTTGATCGTGCCTGCATCATCTTTATTGATCGTCACGCCGCCGGCAGTTATCGAACCGTCGCTGCCGTCGATGACCACATTGCCGTTACCCACATCTATCTTGCCATCGCCGGTGCCGTCTACTTTGACGCCAGTACCGATCTCCAGTTCGTCGGCCAGCTTCACTTCGTAATCGGTGCCGCCGCTGCTGTTCGTGGTAGGCGTAACGACGACGTTGCTGTCGCCTGCCGAAACAGTAGCCTGCTGCGCTGCTTTCTGCGCTACTTCATACAGCTGGCTGCCGTTGACGGCATCGGTAGAAGTTGCGCTGACCTGCCCTGCCGCTACATTTTGGATCTGACGGGTCGCCCCGGAGCTGCCTACGCTGACAACGCCCACGACGTCGCTGACGCCGGCCCATTTAGTATAGCTGCTGTTGCCCGTAACGCTGTTGATCGCAGTCGCTGCAGAATTACTGCCCAAAGCTACGCTGTTAGCCAGCGAGATACTGGTATCGTTACCAAGCGCGAAGGAATCATCAGCGCCGGTGCTGATCGTATTACCGTTGCCGACAGCGGAACTGGAATTGGCAGCAATATTATTGCCATAGCCAAAAGCATGGGACGAATTGCCGCCTACATTATTAAAAAGGCCTACCGCTGTTGAATAATCGCCGCTGACAGCGTTATCATAACCCAGGGCATTGGAAACGTAGCCGCTGATATTATTGCTGTGGCCAAAAGCGCTGGCGAATTCAGCAGTCACCTCGTTATTGTTGCCGAAGGCACTGGAGGCGTAGCCGCTGACTCTGTTGCCGGCACCGACAGCGTTAGTATATTCTTCTGACGCTGTATTTTCATTGCCGATAGCGTTGGATTTGACGCCGCTGGCAGTATTCTGATAGCCTACGGCGCTGGCATAACTGCCGGAAGCCGTATTCATACTGCCGAAAGCGTTGCCGACATAGCCCGAGGCCGCATTGCCATAACCAAAAGCACTGGCATAATTAGCAGACGCGTTATTGCTGGCGCCCACAGCACTGCCAAGATAGCCGGCCGTTGTGTTCTGATAACCCAGAGCACTGGCAAAGGAACCCGAAGCGTTATTGTTGACGCCGAAAGCGCTGGAGGAAGAACCCGACGCCTTGTTCAAAGCACCGAAAGCATTGGCATATTCGTTGCTCACTTCGTTGGAACGACCCACGGCGCTGGCCGAAACCGCGCTGGCCGTAGCCTTGTTCTGATAGCCGATCGCCGAAGAAGCGAAAGCCTGCGTCTGGTTGTTATAACCGATAGCGTTAGTATAATTGCCGCTGGCGGTATTATTATAGCCAAAAGCATTACTGACCTCACCACTGACGGTATTATTTGAACCTACGGCCGCACTGCGAATATTGCTGACTGTATTCTCTGTACCGAAAGCGCTGGCGAAATCGCCGCTGATGTTATTATTGTAGCCAGATGCGATGCCATGCTCGCCGCTGACGATATTGCCATAGCCGAAAGCACTGGCATAACTGGCATTGGCTTCGTTATGTACACCGTAAGCATTAGCATAGGCTCCGGAGGCCACATTCGAGGTGCCGATGGCGTTAGCCAGATAGTTGGATGCCGTATTGTCATAACCAACCGCTGAAGCAAAATTGCCTGTCGCCACGTTTTTCACACCCAGCGCACTGCCCGCATAGGCCTTAGCCTCATTTTCATGCCCGAAAGCGCTGGCATAACGCTCCGTCGCTTTGTTCTGCGCACCGAAGGCCTGGGAATCCTGACCCGTAGCTTCGTTTAAATAACCGAAAGCCTGAGCATTATGGCCGCTGGCAGTATTGCTGATACCGACAGCGCCTGCCGAGATCCCCGAAGCCGTATTCTTGTTGCCCAGCGCCGTAGCATCGTTAGCTGTAATATTGTTGCCAAGGCCGATCGCGCTGGAATTCTCACCGATAGCATAGTTATCATTGCCGATCGCAGTAGAATACATCGCCATTGCCTGATTATTATTACCGATCGCACTGCCGCCGGTAGCGATCACCTGATTATTGCGGCCCATTGCTACGGCCTCTGCCGCCGAAATGGTATTGGTAAAACCAAACGCCACTGATTCATTGCCGCTGACATTATTCAAATAACCAAAGGCGCTCGTACCGATACCATCCGCCAGATTGCCGGTACCGAAAGCATTGGAATTATCCGAATTCGCCTTATTGGCAGTACCAAAAGCGTTACTGTCCAAGCCATTGGCCACATTATCCTTACCAATAGCATTAGACCCGACGCCATTAGTGATATTGCCGCTGCCGATCGCGTTCGATTCATTGGCATAAGTGTTGTTTTTACTGCCGATGGCATTGGAATCCTCGGCCAGAGCCTGGTTATTCGCGCCGATCGCGTTGCTGTTATCAGAAATAGCATGATTGTTATAACCTACAGCATTAGTATTCTCACCGCTGGCGTTGTTATTTACGCCGGCAACAGTCGAATTGGTCCCTGTCCCATCCGCAAAAACAGCCGCGGCATAAACGTCGCCTGCACAAAATCCTGAGATCGCAAACAAACCGCTGCTCAGAAAAACCATGATTTTTTTCTCTAACTGGTACCTTTTGGATTTAGACAACTGTCTCACTCCTTCATCATCAATTTTTACTACAAATTTCTACCCGTTATCGCGCAGGGGCAGCAGGCGTGTCACAGCCTGACTTCTACTGAAAATGGTTGCCCTGGCTTTTGTCTTTCCCGCTCCTTTCTGTAAATTTTTCACGCCGATTGCAAGACCCCGATTATACATAAAGGGTTGTTTGGAAATAATATTTTAAACAAAGGAAGCATCTGTGCTCCCTGTCTAAAAACTTTCATCAAAGCTGCAGCTTTAAACCGCAGCGCTCATTTGGGTTTGCCGCTCTGCTTTTTTAGCAAAGCGGCACCTGTGGGGAAATATTTTCAAGCAAGGCGGAGGGTCGCAACGCCTTGGTGAAAACCTTACTTGTCATGTCTACTTTCGCAATATTTTAATTAATTCTTGTTTTGATAATTTCTTATTCCTAATACTTAATACTATCTATATAGTTTATTTTTGATATAATACCATATTTGTCCCCCCCCGCAAGACATTTTTGTTATAAGTGAATACGCCTGTCTGAAAGTCTTGCAACTGGTACCCGAACTGCAAAAAACCGCCTGCCCCGGCAGACGGTTTTGTTATTTGAATTATTTACTTGCCAGCCTTGTACAACAGCCTCTTTTCTTTGCTTCTAAAAATAAATAAAAAAACACCGTATGCAATCACACATACGGTGTCCCAGAACTTTTATTCTCTTTTTCAATGCTTCTGCAGCTGTTTATTTATTTCACGCACCAGCGTCGCTAAATTTAAAGGCTTGGCTAAATGGCTGTTCATACCTGCCTTTTTCGCTTCGATGATATCTTCGGCAAAAGCATCGGCCGTCATCGCCACGATCGGCACGGTTCTGGCATCGGACTTAGCAGAAGCGCGGATCTTCTGCGTGGCTTCATAGCCGTTCATCACAGGCATCTGCACATCCATCAGCAGCAGATCATAATAGCCGGCCGGCGCCGCCGCAAATTTTGCCGCGCCTTCTGCACCGTCACAGGCACTTTCTACCACAGCGCCGGCAGATTCCAGCATTTCCACCGCTATCTCACGGTTCAAGGCGTTATCTTCCACTAATAAAAAGCGTTTACCGCTGAAATCAGTTTTACTCTTTTGTTCATCGGCAGCTGCTTGACCTAAAACATATCTCTGTAACGCCCGACACAAAGTCGACATAAAAACAGGCTTCGTCATAAAACCGTTGACACCCGCATGACGCGCCTTCGTTTCAACATCGGCCGAATCATATGCTGAAATCAAAATGATCGGCAGCGGTTCGCTGATAGCGCGGCGAATGATCGCCGCCGTTTCCACTCCATCCTGATCCGGCATCCTGCAGTCCAATATCACCGCGTCGTAAGGCTCACCCGCCTGATGCGCCGCCAGGACCTTCTGCACCGCCCGCTGTCCACACGTTTCCCAGTCCGAACGAATGCCAATCTGCCGTAAAAGCTCCGTCGTATGCTCACAGACGATCACATCATCGTCGACTACGATGATCTTCAAATCGGGAAACTTAAAATTGCCCAATTCCAGTTCACTGATCTGCAGCGGCAGGCTGATCGTAAATTCAGTACCAGTACCAACCTCGCTGCTGACCTCGATCGTCCCGCCCATCAAATCGACTATTTTCTTCGAGATCGCCATCCCCAGACCACTGCCTTCTGTTTTATCGATCCGGCTGTCTTTTTCGCGGGTGAAGGGTTTAAAAATATCCCTCAAAAACTCCGGCTTGATTCCGATTCCGGTATCCCTGACTGTAAATTTGAACCAGGCTTTGGCCGCATTTTCTGACGCCGTTTCTTCGATATCGAAACTGACGGTACCGCCCGGCGGCGTAAACTTGGAAGCGTTGGAAAGCACATTGATCAGTACCTGCCGCAGACGCAGCGAATCGCAGCACAGCTGCTCGTGCCTGATATGCCGCAGGCGCACGTCAAACTGCTGCTGCCTGGCCTTGACACTGCTCTGCATGATCGAAACGATAGTATCCATCACCTCCGGCAGCTCGATCACTTCTTCCGCCAGAGTCATTTTTCCGCTTTCTATCTTCGACATATCCAGCACATCATTGATCAGGCCCAGAAGATGCTGACTCGAAAGCGAGATTTTCCGCAGACAATCCTGTACCTTTTCCGGAGTGTCGATATGCGCGGAGGCAATATCTGTCATCCCCATAATAGCGTTCATCGGCGTCCTGATATCATGCGACATCCGGGAAAGAAAATCAGATTTTTCACGGTTAGCGACTTCTGCCGCCTGCAGTGCCGCCTGCAGTTCCTGTGAACGTTTTTCCAGCTGCTGCTGCAGTTCCTTTTGTTCAACGGCTTCAGTAACATCAATAAAGGTAGCGTAAATGACCGGGATATCGTTAACCTTTTGGTCGCTGAACATACCGCTGACTTTGATCCAGGAACAGCTTCCATCTTTACGCGGCATCCTGCAGATACATTCATAACCACTTTTCCCTTTCAGCAATGCCTGTTCAACTGCCATCGCCATTTTTTCATACTCTTCCGGGTACTGCTCAAAATATTTGCGGCAGCTGTTATGATAGATCGCTTCATACTCTTGCTTTGTGTATAAAGTCTGCGAGTAAAAATAATCATTAGCCCAGACTACCGTAAAATTTTCGTCCATCAAGTGCTTACTGACACTAACGTTCATTGCACTCATCAGCATATTGTAATCATAGACCGTCTGCTCACTGCTTTGTTCGTTCAATTTAAGGCCGTAACTGTCAGCGTTCATGCTTTCACTTCTCTCATTATTTTAAATTTCTGCAAATCCTCTCATCAATTTAAGTTTTACAATTATCTTATTTAATATTTTCTAAATTATTCGTTATCTAATTAATATTGTAGTTAACTGATTTTAAAAAAGCAATATTCTTGCAATATTATTTTTTGATATCGTATAGTTTTACCCCCCCACAGGACAATCATACTGATTTACTTACTCGTTCTTTTTAAGCTTCCCCATATTGGTGAATATATGTAAGCACTGCAAAAATATCATTCAACAAATCCTGCAAACTATTCTATTCCTGTCATATATACCAGCAGACCAACAATATAATAAAAAACACCGCACAAAATGTACGGTGTTTTAGTGTTTTATAATTTATTTTTGGGATTCGGCCGCTGTTTAAAGCAGTGATAACTGCAGTAATACTGCCGCCGGCGTCCGGCCAGTGCCGTATAGACATGATAGGTTTTATTGCAGGAAAATTCCTTGCCGCAGATCGGACATACCTCCAGCAGACTTTTTAAAGGACCGCTGGAACTGCTCCCGCCACCCGTTATTTCATTGCCGATAACATCATCTTCATTTTTCATAACAGCTGCTCCCATCCTGCTTATTTTTTTAATTGCATCCCGTTTATTTTTTGTATTACCAGTTATACTTTTTATTAT
>OGTL01000597.1_pt1 | contig 36922 bp, 28 predicted proteins | sample 1553601 | NCBI WGS metagenome assembly OGTL01 (sample SAMEA2580112, study PRJEB22360) | human gut metagenome | biome: human gut; feature: human-associated habitat; material: faeces | place: Denmark | collected 2008/2010 | reverse complement strand
TTGCCCTGCTACCGACCGGGCCCCCGCCCCCCTCCGCCCCCCCCTGCCGATAACGACCACGCCTCCGGGCGCGGCGAAGGCAATCGTGGGACGCGTGACCGCAGACACCGCCATCGCGGGGGCAGGAACCGTCGCCGCGGCGATAAGCCTCAGGGCGGCGAAACCCCGCAGCCGGACGGTAGCGTGCCCCGGGAGTAGTCCGTGCGGGATACACAGGGAAAGACGGCATGCTGGTTGCCGGGCTGAAGGTTTCCGTAATCGGCAGCAGCCGTAAATACCCCTGCATGGGTAAAATGCAAGGCCGGGCTTTCTGAAAGCCCGGCCTTGCCGTTATTGTCCGGCAGTTTTTCCTCCTGCCGTTTTCAGGCATCGGCCTGCCGTGGCCGGCGGTGGGGTGCGAATCGGTTTGCCGGAGCGGGCTGCGCGGATTGCCTGCGCGGAATTCCGCCGATCATTTACGCGGATCCCACGAAGGATGCGCCGGGTCTTCGGCCTTGAGGGCCTCTTCGAGCGAGGTGCCCAGCGCCTCGGCCACTCCCTTGCCGTATGCCGGGGCGGCATAGTAGCAGTGGCGCGTGTGGCGCTGCTTGATGAACAGCTCGGCATCGCCCATGGCGCGCGCCGTATTCTCGCAGGTGGCTTTCCGGTCTTCTGCCGACATCACGCGCCACAGCAGGCCGGGCTGCGTGAAATAGTCGCTGTCCAGTTCGCGCTCGTCGTAGTTGTAAACGTCGCCGTTCACGGCCAGGGGCGGCTCTTTGAGGGCGGGGGTGTCCTGCCATTCGCCGTAACTGTTGGGTTCGTAACCCTTTGCCGATCCGTAGTTGCCGTCGGTGCGCATCTGCCCGTCGCGGTGGAAGGCGTGGATCGGGCAGCGGGGCCTGTTCACGGGGATTTCCGAGTGGTTCACGCCCAGGCGGTAGCGCTGTGCGTCGCCGTAGGAGAACAGGCGCCCCTGCAACATCTTGTCGGGCGAGAAGCCGATGCCTTCGACGATGTTCATCGGGTTGAACGCCGCTTGCTCGACATCGGCATAGTAATTCTCGGGGTTGCGGTTCAATTCCAGCACGCCCACCTCGTGCAGCGGGAAATCCTTGTGGTACCACACCTTCGTCAGGTCGAACGGGTTGAGCTTGTAGTTGCGCGCCTCTTCCTCGGTCATCAGCTGCACGTACATCGTCCAGCGCGGGAAATCGCCGCGTTCGATGGACTCGTAGAGATCCCTCTGGTGCGACTCGCGGTCTTTGCCCACAAGGGCTTCGGCCTCGGCGTCCGTCAGGTTCCTGATCCCCTGCTGGGTCGTGAGGTGGAACTTCACCCACGTGCGCTTGTTGTCCTTGTCATAGAAACTGTATGTGTGGCTGCCGAATCCGTGCATGTGGCGGTACGATGCCGGAATGCCCCGCGGTGACATGGTGATCGTCACCTGGTGCAGCGCTTCGGGCAGCAGCGTCCAGAAATCCCAGTTGTTGTTGGCCGAACGCAGGTTGGTGCGCGGGTCGCGCTTCACGGCATGGTTCAGGTCGGGGAATTTCAGTGGGTCGCGCAGGAAGAACACGGGGGTGTTGTTGCCCACGAGATCCCAGTTGCCCGCGTCGGTGTAGAACTTCATGGCGAAACCCCGGATGTCGCGCTCGGCATCGGCTGCGCCGCGCTCGCCGGCGACGGTCGAGAAACGCACGAAGCATTCGGTCTTCTTGCCGACCCGGGCGAAGATCGACGCACGCGTGTATTCGGTGATGTCCTGCGTCACCGTAAAGGTGCCGAATGCGCCCGAGCCTTTGGCATGCATACGCCGTTCGGGGATTACTTCGCGGTCGAAATGCGCGAGTTTCTCGAGGAACCACGGGTCTTGCAGCGTCACGGGGCCGCGGACGCCTGCGGTCTGGATGTTCTGGTTGTCGGCGATCGGCCGGCCGTTCTCAGCGGTAAGCTGTTTCTTTTTGTCCATGGGGTTTTTTTATTATGCGGGTTAGATTTTTTATAAATGTAAGTTATGTTTCACGGATTTGCAAATCGGTAATTCTGATGATGGTATAACCTGAAGTTATACAGGCCGAAAACCGTACCTTGACTGCCTCCGAAGGCGGATGCGATTTTTCGGCCCGAAATGCGGGTGTTTTTATTTTTGTGCATTATCTTTGAGATACCGCTTGCGATTGTTTCCCCGAACCTAAATCTCCGAACCATGGATCTGACATTCAGCACGCCCCTGAAAGGCAACCTCGTCCTGTGCAGCGACTACCGCGATGCCGCGCTGCATCGCAGCCCCGGGCTCTATAAATTCGTCTGGGTAAGGCGTGGATGCCTTTGGCTCGAAGTCGACCATATTCCCATGGAGCTCCGGGTTGGGATGCTGCTGCCCCTGACGCCGCTCCATACCCTCGACGTGACGCGCGCCGAGGGCGAATACCTGATCCTTGCTTTCGACAGCAATTTCTACTGCATTTTCGGTCATGACGGCGAGGTGTCGTGCAGCGGACTGCTTTTCAACGGCAGTTCCGAAGTGCTGCGGCTCGAACTCTCCGAAATGCGCACGGCCGCCCTGCAACGGGTGGTCGACGACCTGCGGGCCGAATACGGGGTAGTTGACGGTCTGCGCGAAGAGATGCTCCGCATGCAGCTCAAACGGTTTATTATCATATGTACGCGCATCGCGCGCGAGCATTTCTCCGTCGGTGCCGACCGTGAAAAACTCTTCGACACGGTGCGCCGCTACTATGTGCTGGTCGACGAGCATTTTCGGACGAAGAAACGGGTGCAGGACTATGCCGGGCTGCTCCACCGGTCGCCCAAGACGCTCGCCAACCTCTTCGCCTCGTGCGGGCAGCCCTCGCCGCTGAACATCATCCACGACCGGGTCAATGCCGAGGCGCGCCGCCTGCTGCTCTATACCCCGAAAAGCGCCAAGGAGATCGCTTACCTGCTGGGCTATGAGGATACCGCGGCTTTCAGCCGTTTCTTCGCCAAAATGAACGGCGAGAGCATCACCGGGTTCCGGCAGCGCGAAAAAAGGGAATAATTCCCAACATTTCCGGCATTCCTGCCATCGCGTGTGCGATCCTGAATGCAGACCTTTGCATCATCGGACAATTAACGAAAAACGAATATGATGCAAAGACTTTCCTGCCTGTTTTACGGCTTTCTGAAAATTGCGGCCAACGCGCAACGGCTCGGCCTGGGGATGATCCGGGTGGCTATCCTTATCATTTTTGTCTGGATCGGCGGACTTAAGTTCTGGAACTACGAAGCCGAAGGCATCGTGCCCTTCGTGGCGAACAGCCCCTTCATGAGTTTCTTTTACAACGAAAAAGCACCCGAGTACAGGGATTATAAACTCAAGGAGGGCGAATACGACGCTGAAAAACATGCGTGGCACGAGCAGAACAACACCTATGGCTTTTCCCACGGGTTGGGGTTGCTGATCATGGGGATCGGCATCCTGACCTTCCTCGGGTTCTTCTCGGCCCGCATCGGCCTGGCGGGGGAGGTGCTGGCAGTGATTATGACCCTCGGAACACTGTCGTTCCTGGTGACTACGCCCGAAGTCTGGGTGCCGGATCTGGGCAGCGGGGAATTCGGGTTTCCGTTGCTTTCGGGCGCCGGGCGGCTGGTGATAAAGGATACTGCGATCCTTGCCGGTGCCGTGGTGCTGCTCTCCGATACGGCGCGTAAGCTATTGGCGCGACGGCGGGAGGCGTAACGGAGTGTAAAAAGGGACGACACTGCATGTCGTCCCTTTTTGTTTTGTGCGAATGGCAGGAGCGAGGCCGGATTCCTCCGGTGACGAGACCGGGCGATGCCGTAGCCCATCCTTATTTCTGCCGGAAGTAGATTTGCATCGGCATCCCGGTTTGTAAAAGTCCCCCTTTGCCAAAGGGGGATTTAGGGGGAATGTCGAGGCCGGATTTCTCCGGTGACGAGACCGGGCGATGCCGCAACCCATCCTTATTTCTGCCGGAAATAGATCTGCATCGGTACACCGGAGAAATCCCAGTGGTCGCGGATGTTGTTTTCGAGGAAGCGGCGGTAAGGCTCCTTGATGTACTGCGGCAGGTTGACGAAGAACGCAAACTGCGGCGTCGGCGTCGGCAACTGGGTTACATATTTGATCTTGATGTATTTGCCTTTGGTCGCGGGGGGCGGGTAATTTTCGATCAGCGGCAGCAGGAAATCGTTGAGCGCCGAGGTCGAGATGCGGCGTTTGCGCGACTCGTAGACCCGGATAGCCGTCTGGAGTACGTCGAAAATGCGTTGTTTGCTCAGAACCGAGGTGAAGATGATCGGAATATCGTTGAACGGTGCGAGTTTCTTCTTCAGGAACTCCGTCCACTCCTTCATCGTATTGTTGTCCTTCTCGACCAGATCCCATTTGTTGACCACGATCACGCAACCCTTGCGGTTGCGGACGATCAGGTTATGGATGTTGAGATCTTGCGATTCGAGCCCCTGCTGTGCGTCGAGCATCAGGATGCAGACGTCGGAATTTTCGATGGCGCGGATCGAACGCATCACCGAGTAAAATTCGAGGTCTTCCATCGCCTTGCCTTTCTTGCGCATGCCCGCCGTGTCCACGAGGTAGAAGTCCATCCCGAATTTATTGTAGCGGGTGTGGATCGAGTCGCGTGTGGTGCCGGCGATCGAGGTCACGATATTGCGTTCTTCGCCCAGCAGGGCGTTGGTCATCGACGATTTGCCGACGTTGGGACGGCCCACGATGGTGATGTGCGGCAGGTTCTCCTCCTCTTCGACCACGGCCTCGGCGGGCAGCGCCGCGAGGATGGCATCCATCAGGTCGCCCGTCCCGCTGCCGCTCATCGAACTGATGCAGTAGGGGTCGCCCAGCCCCAGGGCGTAGAACTCGTGCGAAGAGTATATCTGGTCGTTGTTGTCGACCTTGTTGCAAACGAGGATCACCTTTTTCGACGTGCGGCGCAGGAGGTCGGCCATCAGCATGTCGAGGTCGGTGATGCCGGTCTTGACTTCGACCAGGAAGAGGATCACGTCGGCTTCGTCGATCGCCAGCAATACCTGGCGGCGGATTTCGTCCTCGAAGATATCTTCCGAATTGACGGTGTAGCCGCCCGTGTCTATCACGGAAAATTCCCGGCCGTTCCAGTCGGTCTTACCGTAATGGCGGTCGCGGGTGGTTCCGGCCGTGGCATCGACGATGGCCTTTCGCTGGCCTACCAGACGGTTGAAGAGGGTGCTTTTGCCGACATTCGGACGGCCCACGATTGCTACGAGACTCATACTCTATTTCTTTTTCTTGCAAAGATAATACAACGAGGACGCAAAACCAAACCTGTCCGGGTTTTTCCGGGGCGTCCGTCGCCCGTAAAGGTAGTATAAAATCCGGAAACGGGAAACTCCCGCCCGGTAGCCCGGGCGCACGTTACAGGTAGCGGTTGTCCGTGTCGCCCGCCTGTACGGGATAGATCAGCACGAAACTGTGCCCGGCGAAGAACTGCTCCATATACCCCGGCACCTTGCTCATGGCGGGGTGGTAGGAGAGCCGGTCGCGGCGGCTCATCACCACCCACAGACAATCGTCGCGTTTGGTTTCATAGGTCAGCGCTGTCAGGTCATCCCAGCAGTCGGAAACCACGTATTCGGCTTTCGACGAGCGTTTTCCGCGCGAAGGCCGCAGGTATTGCATCGTGCTGGCCGGGGCGTAGAAGACGATCCTGGCACTCGAATTCTCGGCCAGGTTGCGTAATTTCTGCATCCAGAGCTGGAACCCGGCCTCTTTCTCGGCTTTTTCGGGCACGATGACCAGGTGCCGCTTGACGGTGGTGAGCGGTTGTTCGGGGTGGTAGAAGAACGTGGTGACGTTGCTGTAGCCCAGCAGGTCGGCGGCCATCCTGCCGATGCCCGACCCGCCCGGCGTACGGTCGTGGTGCATACCCATCACGATGTCGGAGATATTGCGCTCCTTGACCACGCTGACGATGGCGTTGGCGATGTTCACGTCGTAGCGGAGCAGTTGCTGCATGTAGTTGTCGGCCGATGCCGCCGCCTGCGCCGCCATGTCGAGCAGTTTGCGCCCCTGTTTTTCGAGGTTGGGGTCTTCGACCTTGTTGTCGATGGCGTTCAGCGCATACAGCCCGTTCCGCTCCTTGGCCTTTTTGAGCGTCATGCTCAGGCAGACCAGTTCGTAGGCGGTCTGCTCGTTGGCGAGCGGGATCAGGATATGGTCTTCCTCCTGCGGCTCCTTGTCGTCGTCCTGCGCATTGCGCATTGCGATGTTGTGTGCGCCCCGTTGCGTGGCGAAGGTCGAGACGGTGCAGGTGGCGAGGATCATCAGGATCGTGCCGTTCAGGACGCTTTCGCTCAGCAGGCGGATTGGTTCGCCGTCCGCCGTATGCCCGAGTATGACGTTGTAGCCGACCATGACGGCCGCGAGCGTCGCCGCCACATGGGCGCTGCTCAGCCCGAAGATCACCGTACGCTGGTCGTTCGAGAGCCGGAAGGTCTTTTGCGTGAAATAGGCCGCGAGGAATTTCGCGAGCGTAATCAGGGCGATCATCACCAGCGCCACTTCGATGCTTTCCCAGTCGCGGAAGAACGCCCGGTAGTCGATGAGCATGCCCACGCCGATCAGGAAGAAGGGGATGAAGATGGCGTTTCCCACGAATTCGATCCGGTTCATCAGGGGCGAGGTGCGGGGGATCTGGCGGTTGAGGGCCAACCCCGAGAGGAATGCACCGATGATCGGCTCCAGCCCGGCCATGTGCGCGAGATAGGCTCCCAGGAATACCATCGCCAGCACGAAGATATACTGCGATACGCTGTCGCTGCAATGTTTGAAAAACCAGTGCGCCAGCAGCGGGAACAGGAACAGGATGATGCCGATCGAGAGCAGTACCGAGGCGCTGAGCCTCCACCAGAATGTTTCGTCGACATTGCCCGTGGCCATCCCGACGATGACCGTGAGCAGCAGCAGGGCGAGCGTGTCGGTGATGACCGTGCCGCCGACTGCGATCGTGACGGCCTTGTCGCGCGAGATGCCGAGTTTGCTGACGATGGGGTAGGCGATAAGGGTTTGCGAGGCGAAGAGCCCGGCCAGCAGGATCGAGGAGTAAATCGGGAAGCCCAGGATGTAATACCCGGCCAGGATGCCGAGTCCGAGCGGCACGCAGAAGGTGTAGAGCCCGAAGATGAGGCTGCGCCAGCTGTTTTTCTTGAAATCGGACATGTCCATGTCCAGCCCCGACAGGAACATGATGTACAGGAGGCCGGCCGTTCCCGAGAGGATGATGCTGCTATCGCGCAGAACCAGGTTCAGGCCGTGGGGGCCGATCACCGCACCTGCGATGATGAGCCCCAGCAAATAGGGGATTTTGAGTTTGTTCAGTAACAACGGTGCCGCCAGAATGATGACCAGGATCAGCAGGAATTTCAGGATCGGGTCTTCGAGCGGCAACGTTATGGAGTCTATATGTGCGAATAGGAACATACGGTCGGATTGATGTATTTATACAAAAATATGAAAATCCGCGGTAAAATCCAAACGACGGTGCGTTTTGCCCTGCCGCCGATTAGTCTGCCTATGCTGCGGCCGGTTTTTTTGTGTCCAGGACAACTCACTGTCGATGGGATTGCGACACTGGTAACGAACTGTGGGATAACCGATTTTTGCTCGGAGTCAGCAGAAGGATGAGGGGCATTAGTTCAAAGAGTCTTTTTTAACGACTGATTTGTCGTAGATTTTACTGTCGTGTTCCAAGAGCCTTTAAAAAATAAAGATCGGCGAAAGCAAAAGTCTTTCGCCGATCTTTATTTTTATCAATATCGACTATGGCCAAAAAATTGATTTTGCCAAAGCTATGGCACCTACGACTCCAGCGGGAATTGGGCCACATACGATTCCTATGCCATAGAGACTTGCATCGATTAAATTACTTTGTTGTTTATGATTCATCTGTTTTGCAATGTCGCTCCAAATCATACGGTCACCGGGCGACATTCTGGTTGTTGCCTGGGGTTGATAATATTCAATTAAAATCTCAATCCATGAATTTCGTATTTTTGCAAGAGTTTCAAGTTGAAGTTTTAACTCTTTCTGTTCATTTTGGTGTAGCGTTAAAAAATATGGGCTAACGTAAAACTCCTCTATTTTTTCAGTTAGTAAATTTACATTCGCATCAAACATTATAGATTTGATCTGCATGATAAAGTCTTCAGGAATGACTATTGCCGATGAGTTATCATTACGCGTTTCGGAAGAATAGCTTTTCCGATTTATAAGGGCGAGTTCTTTGGGTGATAATTGGCTAAAATATACATCTGAAAAATTCTTAAAGTGTTCATTTAAATCAATATCAGATTCGGATACTGAAATTTTTTTACATTCCTTAAAAATTGTTCCGACCAAATTTTTGTATAAAGAAGCATATTCACTAGATAGGACATCAACATCTTCTTCATAAATTTGTTGTAAACTTGACGTCGTTTCTACTTCAGAAGAACAGGAGGAAAATGCGGCTACTAAAATAATAGACAAACCGGTGTAAAACAGCAACTGTTTCATTTTTTTCCATTTTTTAAAAGTGAGTAAATGATTAGCAGGACAAATGAGATGATGTAAAGTGATTTGAAGTAAATTTTATTTTCTTCGGTGTCGAATTTAGGCACAGATGTCAAAACGAAATATGAGATAAATAGGGCAATAGAGATGTATAATACCACTTTGTGCGTATATTTATTGAGCCTCATGCGATAAATAATGTTGGTTTATAAAAATAATGTATGGTATAAATATAGTAAATATTTTTCTTTCGGGCAAGAGAAAAAATATTTTTTTTGTTCATTGCGGGATCGTCGTGTCTGATGGCCTTCAAATTGATAATTAGCCATCTGCATGCTTCGGCGAGGCTCGGGAATATTTGCGCCGGCAATCGCTGCCCCCTCCCGCGATGCCGTGTGTCTTGCACATTTTTTGTCCGGCGGAATGTGGCTGTCTGATCGCAATGATGCCGAATTGTGAAATAATGGGGGCCAAGAGCAGGAAATTTGTCAAAAAAAACGTAACTTTGAAAAATCGTATGGATAAAAAATCGTCGCCGATGCGTGTCGACAAAGTAGATAAACGTGTTCTCGGGCCCGTGCTTATGGGCTTCTTTATCATGGGGTTCTGCGATATCGTGGCTCCGATCTCGGGGCGTATCGCCACCGAATTTCCCGCATCGCAGCAGGCGGCCGTGAGTTTCCTGCCTACGATGGTGTTCCTTTGGTTCCTCGTCCTGTCGACCCCCTTGGCGGCACTGATGAACCGCATCGGCCGCAAGGCCATGTCGATGATCGGCTATGCCTTCACGATCGCCGGCTTGCTGGTGCCCTTCCTCGCAGGCGAGGGCTGCGCACTGGGCTGGTACTTCGCCGGCTTCGGGCTGCTCGGCATCGGCAATACGGCGCTCCAGGTGGCGGTCAACCCCCTGCTGGCGACCATCGTGCCGGGCGAGCGGATGACGAGCTACCTGACCGTGGGACAGATTTTCCGCAACACCTCGCTGCTGTTGCTGGCGCCCATCGTCACGGCGCTCGTGGCGCTCACGGGTTCGTGGCGTCTGCTGCTGCCGATCTATGCCGGGCTCACCGTGCTGGGCGGCATCTGGCTGCAATTTACCACCGTGGCCGAACCCGAACGCAGCGGGCATGCGGCGGGGATGTCCGATTGTTTCCGGCTGCTGAGGAACAGGGCCGTCCTGTTGTGTACGCTGGGTGTGGCGTGTTTCATCGCCGGGGACGTCGGGATCGGGTTCCTCTCGGTACGGCTGATCGACAACCCCGATTCGATCCTCACCACTACGGGTTTCTATGCCTGCCGCATCGTCGGTACGCTGGTCGGAGCCTGGGTGCTGGTGCGCCTTTCGGACGTGAAATACCTGAGCTGGAATATGGCCGGGGCGCTGGTGCTCTGCGTAGTGCTGCTTTTCGTACGCAACGAGGCTGCGATTTATGCGGCCGTCGGGCTGATGGGCTTCGCCATGGCCTGCGTCTTCGCCACCTTCTATGCCGTGGCGACCAAAGCCGTACCCGAACAGGCCAACGGGGTCGCGGGGCTGATGATTATGGCGATTGCCGCCGGGGCCGTCTCGGGGCCCGTATGCGGGGCGATCATCCGCTGGACGGGGAACCCCCACCTGGGGATGCTGTTCGTCGCCCTCTGCGTGGGTTATATGCTCTGGGCAAGTATCAAGTTGAAAATCAAATAAACAGTTGTTCAATGATTCGTAAAATTGTAATAACCCTGCTGTTGGGGGCCTGCGTATGGCCGGCCTTAGCGCAGCGCCCCCGCACGCGGGTCGAGTGGGGGGTGATCGGCGGTATCAACGTCCCCGATTATACGACCAACATGTCGAAGACCGATGTCAAGAATAAACTGGGCTGGCAGGCCGGTATCGTCACGGCGGTAAATCTGGGCGCCTTCGCCATCGAGCCGCAGATCCTGTATGTGCGCCAGGGGCTCCGCATCAAACCCGAAGGGGCGAAGGAGATCAACCTCAAGTCGAACTCGATCGACGTCCCGGTGCTCGTGTCGCTGCGCCTGCTCAGGCCGTTCCGGTTCTATGCGGGCCCGGTGTTCACCGTGATGAACGACTGCAAACAGAAGTCGGGCGGCGACCTGCTGGATTTCGGCCGCGTACGTCCCACGATGTCCTATACGGTGGGTGCGGGCGTCAAATTGCTGGGGCACATGCTCATCGACCTGCGTTACAACGGCCAGTTCAAAGGCAAGGAGGACGTGGTGCTGCCCGACGGCAGCCGCCTCGACAAGCTCCGTTCGTATAACGTCGCCCTGAGCGTCGGTTACCTGTTTTAGCCTATGACTGAAGCTGTTGGAAAAGAGATCGCCATCGAGGGTGTCGACCCCCGGGAGCTCTACGGCCCCCGGAATGTCTACCTCGACCAGATCAAGGCGCTCCATCCCCAACTCAGGATCGTAGCGCGCGGTTCGTCGCTCAAAGTGCTGGGCTCGGAGGCTGAAACCCAACGGTTCGGCCGGCATATGGAGGGGTTGGTGGCCTATTACCTCAAATACGGGCACATCTCGTCCGAAGTCATCGGCCAGGCTTTCGCCGGTGGTATCGCCGGACAGGAGGCCCCGGCGGACAAGGACGTCATCGTCTACGGAAACAACGGCAATATCATTCGCGCGCGTACGGTCAACCAGCAAAAGCTGGTGAAACTTTACGACAAAAACGACCTGTTGTTCGCCGTGGGCCCCGCCGGGTCGGGCAAGACCTATACGGCCATCGCGCTGGCCGTGCGCGCGTTGAAGGAGAAGGAGGTGCGGCGTATCATCCTCACGCGCCCGGCGGTCGAGGCGGGCGAGAAGCTCGGGTTCCTGCCGGGCGACTTGAAGGAGAAGCTCGACCCCTACCTGCAACCCCTCTACGATGCGCTGAACGACATGATCCCGCCGGCCAAGCTGGCGAAATACCTCGAAGAGGGGACGGTACAGATCGCGCCGCTGGCCTACATGCGCGGCCGTACGCTCGACAATGCGTTCGTCATCCTCGACGAGGCGCAGAATACGACCCTGTCGCAGATCAAGATGTTCCTCACGCGCATGGGGCGCAACGCCAGGTTCATCGTCACGGGCGACGTGACGCAGATCGACCTGCCGAAGAAAAGCGACAGCGGGCTGACCCGCTCAATGGAGATCCTGCGCGGTGTCGGGGGGATCGGCATCGTGGAGTTCGACAAACGCGACATCGTGCGCCACCAACTGGTCAAATACATCGTCGACGCATTCGACAAATATGCCGGGGATACCCGGAGAGAACCCGAACAATCAAACCTAAAAACCGAATAGTTATGGACAAGAACCTGTCTGCGCTCAAGCCCGCGCTCGTCTGGAAACATTTTGCTCAGATCGTCCGCATCCCGCGCCCCTCGTCGCACGAGGAGAAGATCCGCAAGTACGTCATGGATTTCGCCAAGTCCCGGGGACTGGAATGCAAGGAGGACGCTGCGCACAACGTCTATGTCCGCAAGCCGGCCTCGAAAGGGATGGAAGACCGCAAGGGCGTCATCCTGCAGGCGCACCTCGACATGGTGCCCCAGAAGAACAACGATAAGAAGTTCGACTTCACAAAAGACCCCATCGACGCCTACGTCGACGGCGAGTGGGTCACGGCCGACGGCACGACGCTCGGGGCCGACAACGGCATCGGCGCCGCGGCGATCCTTGCCGTGCTGGAGGACGATACACTGGTGCACGGCCCCCTCGAGGCCTTGTTTACCGCAACCGAGGAGACCGGCATGGACGGTGCCTTCGGGCTGAAAAAGGGCCTGCTCCGCGGCGATATCCTGCTGAACCTCGATTCGGAGACCGAAGGCGAGCTGTATGTGGGCTGTGCCGGCGGGCTCGATGCCAACGTCACCTTCAAATATACGGCGGAGAAGACGCCCGCACGGAATTATACCGCTGCGAAGATCACGGTCAAGGGGCTCAAGGGCGGCCATTCGGGCATCCAGATCGGATGCCAGCGTGCCAATGCCAACAAGGTGCTGTTCCGCTTCCTGAACGCCGCTTCGGCGTCGTGCGACGTGTTGCTGTGCTCGGTGGACGGCGGCGGCCTGCGTAACGCCATCCCCCGCGAGGCCGAGGCTGTGGTGATGGTCAAAACGAAAGAGTACGAGGCATTCGCCAAGGAGCTGAAGGCGTACGAGAAGGTTGTCAGGGCCGAGTACGCGGGCATCGAGGATGCCGTGTCGGTCAAGATCAGGGAGTGCGAAGCCCCTGCGGAGATGGTTGCCCGCGAGGTGGCTGAGAAACTTACGAAGGCTGTGGTCGGCTGCCCCGACGGCGTGCAGAAGATGTCGATGGCCATGCCGGGGCTGGTGCAGACTTCGAGCAACCTCGCACGCGTGGTGTCCGACGGAAAGACGGTCAAATTGCAATGCCTGCTGCGCAGTTCGGTCAACACCGAAAAGGCCGCGCTGGGCGAGGCCATTGCCGCCGTGTTCTCACTGGCCGGCGCCAAGGTGCAGCTTTCGGGCAGCTACGACGGATGGAACCCCGACATGGATTCGCCGATCCTGAAGGCCATGACCGCTTCGTACAAAGCCCTTTACGGCAAGCAGCCCGCCGTGACGGCGATTCACGCCGGGCTGGAGTGCGGCATCATCGGCAGCAAATACCCCAAGATGGACATGATCTCGTTCGGCCCCACGATCTGCTACCCGCACTCGCCCGACGAGAAGGTGGAGATCGCATCGGTCGGCAAGTTCTACGAGTTCATGGTCGACACGCTGCGCAACATCCCCAAAAAGTAGCGTGTTTTGGAAGCCGGAAAGGTCAAATGGTTCGTCATCGTCAATCCCGTGGCCGGAGGCGGCCGCGGGCTTGACCATTTCCCGCAGATATCGCGCTACCTGCGCGATGCGCAGATACTCTGCGAACCGGTCTTCACCGAACATAAGTTCCACGCCACGGAACTTACCGTGACGGCCGTCAATGAGGGGTATCGGCATATCATCGTCGTCGGGGGCGACGGCACCCTGCACGAGGTGGTCAACGGCCTGTTCATCCAGCAGAAGGTCTGCCCCGACGAGGTGCTGCTTGCGGTGGTCGCCGTCGGTACGGGCAACGACTGGGTGCGCACGTTCGGTATTTCGAACCGCTACCAGGACGCCGTGAAGGCGATCAGCGAAGGGTATTCGTTCCTGCAGGATGTGGGCGTGGTCTCCTACGAGGAGTCGCACTACCGCCAGAGCCGTTACATGGCCAATGTCGCGGGTGCGGGCTTCGACGCCCATGTGGTGCGCAAGTTCTCGCACCTCAAGAAGAAGGGGCGCAAGAACCGCTGGATCTACACATGGTGTCTGGTCAGGCAATTCTTTCGTTATAAATCCACCGGAATGAAGGTGTGGGTCGATGACCGGCTGGTCTACAACAACCTGCTGCTAAGCATCGCCATCGGTATTTGCAAGTACAACGGCGGCGGTATGCAGCAGCTTCCCGAGGCTGTGGCCGACGATGGCATGCTCGACGTGTCGCTCATCCGGCCGGTGCATTTCTGGCACCTGCTGTTCCGGTTCCACTACCTGTTCAACGGCGGTATCTACCGTATCCGGCATATCCTCCAGGAGCGCGGTAGCCGTATCCGCATCGAGTCGTCGCCCGAAATATCGGTCGAGGTGGACGGGGAGCTGCTGGGCGAAACGCCGCTCGAATTCTCGATCCTCCACAAGGCGATCCGGATCGTGGTGTCCAAGGAATTTTACGACAAACGCCCCGAGACGTCGTGTTCGTGCACGGTGCCGGAGGTGTAGCGCTTGTTACGCCGCCGGAGTGGCGGGGTAAAGATAACCGGGCGGGATTTTTTCAAAAAATCCCGCCCGGCTGCGTTTGGTCGTGCGATGCGTCAGTTGACGCTCTCGATCACGTCGACTTCGGTAATCACCCATTCGAAAAGGTCGTTGGCGCACTGCCCCTGCAACTGGCGCAGCTGCGACATGTCGGTCGTATCGGCCAGGATGGCGTTGAAGAATTGCGACATCGTGTCGTAGGTGTCGTTCACCTTCCCGGCGAAGCAGTTGTAAAAAGCCTTCTGCTGGTCGTGGTCGAGGCCCGCGGGGAGCACGCCCTGCGCTACGAGGTAGTTGTAGGGGAAGATATGCCGCATGTTGCGTGCGTCGGCGTTCAGTTCGTCCACGATGGTCGTGACGACCACCATGTCAACCGTGTCGGTTACGCCCGGCATCTCCACGAAGGTTGCGTAGACGGGATAGGTGCCTTCCAGCTCCCCGGCCACCTGGTCGGTGAAGAGTACGAACTCGGCGTCGGTCAGGTCGTCGAGGTAAACCATCTGGCGGTAGCTGCGCAGCGCTTCGCGCATGGCCTTGCGTTGTTCGTGGTTCCACTCCCGCTTTTGCGAGCAGCCTACGAAGCCTGCCGCGAACATCGAGAGCAGGGATACACAGAGGAGAATTTTTTTCATCGTTTCCTTGATTTTGGTTTTACTTATGGCAGGAACGCAATCCGTGTGCCAAAAATTTCATATCTTTACCCGAAAATCAGTTTGCTATGGATGTCCTGGCTTTTCGCGACTACTGCCTGTCGCTGCCCCTGACCGAGGAATGTACGCCCTTCGACGAAACTACGCTGGTCTACAAGGTCGGCGGGAAGATGTATGCCTATGCCGATATGGAGAATTTCGGGCGGGTCGCCGTGAAGTGCGATCCCGACGAGGCGGTTTCCCTGCGCGAGGAGTATCCCGACGTCACGCCTGCGTGGCATTCGAGCAAAAAGCACTGGAACGACATCCGCACGACGGGCGACCTGCCCGATGCCTTTATCCGGGCGCAGATCCGCAATTCCTACCTGCTCGTGCTGCGGCAGAACGTTACGCCCAAGTCCCTGCGCGAGGAGATACTGGCCTATGTCGGGGAACACGGCCTGCCCGAATAGCCGCTGTGCCGGATCCTGCCCGGCCCTGAGATTGTCCGATCAAATAACTCGATAAACTATGAATATCCGATTTCTTTTCGCAGCGCTGGTTAGTGCGTTGGCTTTGGGTTCGTGCGGCGGAAATGCCCGAACCGAACTTTTCAATGGCAAAGACCTTGCTGGGTGGGTGTGCGTCGTCGACAGCCTGGGCGAAGTGCCTGCCGGGGAGGTATTCACCGTCCGGGACGGCAATATCCGTATCGCGGGGCAGCCATTCGGCTACATGCGTACTGTGCGGCAGTACGGCGATTACAGGCTCCACGCCGAGTGGCGCTGGATCGGCGAAGCAACGAACAGCGGCATTTTCCAGCGCGTGCAGGAGGGCGACAAGGTCTGGCCTCAAGGGATCGAATGCCAGCTCATGGCCGGGCGTGCGGGCGACCTGGTGTTGCTCGGGGGTGCAAGGGCCGACGGGATCGAACCCGTCGGCAAATTCCCTATAAAGGCGCGTATCGGCGATGCCGGTTGCGAGAAGCCTGCAGGCGAGTGGAACGAGGCCGAGATCGTTTGCCAGGGCGACCGGATGGCCGTCTATATCAACGGCGTGTTGCAGAACGAATGTTCGGGTACGAACCGTACGGGCTACATTGCGCTCCAGAGCGAAGGCGGCACCCTGGAGTTCCGTAATGTCTACCTCACCGATGTGAAATAGGGCACCCGGCACAGCGGCCCGGATACTCGGAAAGCGAAGGCCGTCCCCGCAGCAGGGGACGGCCTTCCGTCGTTTTGAGGCCGGATTGCTATGCGCGCATTTTTGCTTTCCAGCGAAGGTAGCCCGCGACTGCCAGCGCCGAGTAGAGGGCGTACAGGCCTGCCGTCAGCGGGATGCCCTTGTAGAGGTACAACCCCACCGTTACCAGGTCTACGGCCAGCCATACGAGCCATTGCTCGACGTACTTGCGCGAGAGCATCCACATCGCCACGATGCTTCCGGCCGTGGTCATCGCGTCCCAGAACGGCACGGTGCTGTTGGTGAATCCCACGAGCAGGAAGTAGATGCCCGTATGCGCTGCGGCGTAGACGGCGATCAGCCCCGCAGCTTGGCGCAGGGGCGTATGCCCGATCCGGTCGGCCGCTGCTTTCCTGCGCGGTGCGTTATGCCATACGATCCACCCGTAAAGGCCGGCCAGTACGTAGTAGGCCTGCATCGAGCAGTCGGCATACAGCCCCGCCTTGTAGTAGAGTGCACCGTGCACCAGCGGCATGATGAGCCCGACGATCCACAAGCGGATGTCGGCCCGGTATTCCAGCCACAGGTAGAGCAGCCCCAGCACGACCCCGGCGATTTGCAGTACGAGTTTCCAGTCCATCTGTTCTCAGAATTTCACCGTCACGTTGGCCAGCACGTTCAGCGGGGCCTGCGGGAAGTAGAGGGCGACGTCCGTACGCTTGCCGTCGTCCATGTAGGAATAGCCGTACCCGTTGCCGCAGTACTCCGAATCGAAGAGGTTGTAGACCATGAGCCCGAAGCGGACGCTGCGGGCGGCTTTCGTGCGGAGCGTATAGCCCAGGTTGAGGTTGGTCGTGCAATAGCTGTCGAGCGACAGGGCGTCGATTTCGTTGTTCGTGAAATACTGCTTGCCGACATACTGCGTGTGGAATACGGCCTCGAAGCCCTTGCAGTGGAAGTCGAAGAGCACCCCGGCGATTACGTCGGGCGAGTAGGAGATGGTCATGTCGCCCAGGTTCTGCCCGAAGGTAGGGCTGTCCTTGAGGGCGTCGATGTAATCCTCGATCCTGTTCTGGCTGAACGTTGCGTGCCCGCTGAGCGTGAACCAGCCCGTGGCTTTCCATTGTGCCGAAAGTTCGATGCCCCGGCGGTAGCTGTCCTCCACGTTCGTGTTCAGGGCATCGTCGCCGTCGTTGACCATGCCCGTGGCGACCAGCTGATCCTTGTATTTCATGTAGTAGAGGTTTACGCCTGCGCTGAATTTCGGTGTGTCGTACCGGTAGCCAAGTTCATAGTCGTAGAGTTTCTCGGACGAAGGATAGGAGTTGTCGCCGGAGAACATATAACGGTCGGTGAAGTCGCTGCGCGTAGGCTCCTTCTGTGCGACGGCGAACGATGCGTAGAAGTTGTGGCGGTCGGCGAGCGTGTAATGGATGCCCGCGCGCGGGTTGAAGAAATGGTATTTCTTATCTACGTCGATAGGCTGCATCGCGGAGGTGTCCCAGTTGTAGTTGTCGTTGACGCCCCATGCCTGGTAATGCACATAGCGGTATTGCATGTCGGCGAACAGGCGCAACCCCCGGGCGACTGTCCAGTTGGCGCGCACGAAGACGTTGGCGTCTTGTTTGTCGACATCGTTGTCGTACCAGCGCCCCCGGATGTCGCTTTTCTTCAGGCCGTCCACCCAGTCCAGCGTGCCCCAGTGGGGACAGGAGTAATAGCTCCACGAACCGCCGAACGTGAGGTCGAGGTTGCGTACCGAATAGGCTGCCGAGGCGTTGATGCCTCCCAGGTGGTTGCGCATGATCTTTTCGCGGATCAGGTCGGCCTGTTCGATGTCGCTCTGCAGGTTGGTGTAGCCCGCAAGCCATGCGTCGTCCTTGTACTGCTTGTAATAACCGTACCCGTATGTGTAGAACGCCGTGGCATTCATCACCCAGCGGTCATCGATGCGGTGATTGAGGATCAGTTGGTTGTTGATTTGCAGGTAGTTGTCCGTCTGGTCGTCGTAGTAGTCGACGTGCGTGCCATCGGCCAGTACGAAGGGACCGTCCGAGGTGACGTACTGCCCGCTGTCGTGGTACCGGCGTCCGTAGCGCTTCATGTCCTCCTTCGTGACGCCGTTATAGGTGAGGTAGGTCTTGGCCTTGCCGCCGAACGATACCAGTTTCAGCATCGTATTGCCGTTGTAATAGGCACCCTGGAACATGTAGGATTTAAGATCCGTGGCTCCGCGGTCGATGTAGCCGTCCGAACCGATATGGGTCAGGCGTGCATCCACGGCCCAGTGGCCGCCCATGAGGCCCGACGAAACCTGCACGGCCTGTTTGTTGGTGTTGTACGATCCGTAGGAGAGCGATGCCGAGCCGTTGAAATCGGTCGGGAGTGCCTCGGTGGTCATGTTCACCGCGCCGCCGAAGGCACCCGTGCCGTTGGTCGAGATGCCTGCGCCGCGCTGCACCTGCACCGTCCCTACCGACGAGATCAGGTCGGGCGTGTCGTACCAGTACATCGAGTGCGAGTCGGGGTTGTTCATCGAAACGCCGTTGATCGTCACGTTCAGGCGCGTGGCGTCCGTGCCGCGCAGCCGTACCGAGGTGGCGCCGATGCCGATGCCGGTTTCGTTGGTGGCGACCATCGAGGGGGTCAGCGCCAGTACCGACGGGATGTCGGATCCGAAGCTGTTGCGGGCGATCTCGTCGCGCGCGATGTCCGTGTAGGCCACGGGCGTGGCCGCGTCGGCGCGTGTGGCGGTGACTTCGATCTCCTGCAACCGATACATGCGCAGCGAGTCTTCCTGCCCGGCCTCCACGGCCTGGGCATGTGCGGCGGTGCCTATGACGGCGGCCGCAATGGGTAGTAAAAACCTTTTCATGTTTAAACTTTTTAAAGTTAAAGAACTGAAAAGGGGTATGTAATGTTGATTATGCATCCCGGTCTCGGCATTACCCGTGTCCGGTTCAATGGGTATAATCTCAGCCCGCGCACTGCGAGCACCCCTTAGAAATTCGACGGCAAAGGTAGTGATTGTCCGGGGCAATACCAAATTTATTTGTCCCGGCCCGTGCAGGCCCGAATAATTAAATGCCGAAAAGGGGGATATAAGCCGAAAATTGCCTACTTTTGCACTTTCAAATTTTTTTAACGGTCTATGAAACATATCGCATCGTTCCGTCCCCGGTTCTTCGAAGTGTTCCGGGGCTATTCGCGTCAGACGTTTTCGGCCGACCTGATGGCCGGCCTGGTCGTTGGCATCGTGGCCCTGCCGCTGGCTATCGCCTTCGGTATCGCTTCGGGCGTGTCGCCCGAAAAGGGAATCATCACGGCCGTGGTCGCGGGGTTCGTCGTCTCGCTGCTGGGCGGAAGCCGGGTACAGATCGGCGGCCCTACGGGTGCCTTCATCGTCATCGTCTACGGCGTCGTCCAGCAATACGGCGAAACGGGGCTGCTGGTTGCGACGTTCATGGCCGGCGTGCTGCTGGTCGCGATGGGGCTGTTCAAACTCGGCGCCGTCATCCGGTTCATTCCCTATCCCGTCGTGGTGGGGTTCACAGCCGGCATCGCCCTGACGATTTTCACGACGCAGATCGCAGACCTGTTCGGGATGAATTTCGGCGGGGAACCCGTGCCGGGGGATTTCATCGGCAAGTGGATGCTCTATTTCCGCCATTTCGGTTCGGTCAACTGGGCGAACCTGGCCGTGGGGATGGGCAGCATCCTGCTGATTGTCCTTACACCCAGGTTCTCGCGCCGTATCCCGGGGTCGCTGGTGGCCATCGTCGTGCTGACGGCCGGGGTTTGGGCGCTTCGAACGTATGCGGGCATGGAGGGCGTCGATACCATCGGCGACCGCTTTACGATCCGTGCCGAATTGCCTGCCGCAGCCATGCCCGCGATGGATTGGGAGGTGATGCGCAGCCTGTTCCCCGTGGCTTTGACCATTGCGCTGCTGGGGGCTATCGAATCCCTGCTTTCGGCGACGGTCGCCGACGGTGTGACCGGCGACCGCCACGATTCGAATACCGAGCTTATGGCGCAGGGTGCCGCCAACCTGCTCACTCCGCTGTTCGGCGGCATTCCGGCCACGGGTGCCATCGCCCGGACGATGACCAATATCAACAACGGCGGCCGGACGCCCGTGGCGGGCATTATCCATGCCGGGGTGCTGCTGCTGATCCTGTTGCTGATGATGCCGCTGGCGCAGTATATCCCGATGGCCTGTCTTGCGGGCGTGCTTGTGGTCGTTTCCTATAACATGAGCGGCTGGCGGACTTTCCGGGCTTTGCTGCGCACGCCCCTTTCCGACAGGGCCGTCCTGCTGGTTACCTTCTTCCTGACGGTCGTCTTCGACCTGACGGTGGCCATCGAGGTGGGGCTGCTTATCGCCTGCGTGCTGTTCCTGCGGCGTGTGATGGAGACGACCGAAATATCGGTGATCCGCAATGAAATCGACCCCTCAGCGGGTTCCGACGCCCGGCTGCACGAAGAGCCGCTGGCCATACCCTCCGGGATCGAGGTGTATGAGATCGACGGCCCCTATTTCTTCGGCATCGCTACTCGCTTCGAGGAGTTGATGATGCAGATGGGCGACCGTCCCCGGGTGCGGATCATTCGTATGCGCCGCGTGCCGTTTATCGACTCCACGGGGCTCCATAATCTGGAAACCCTGTGCCGGATGTCGCAGCGGGCGGGGAGTACCCTCGTGCTGTCGGGCGTGAACCCGGGCGTGCGCGCTACGCTGGAGAATGCCGGGATCTGCAACCTGCTTGGCGAGGAGAACATTTGCCCCGACATCCATGCGGCGCTCGAGCGCGCCCGGGCGTTGGCCGCCCAGTCCGGGACGGGGAAGTAGGGCGGAAAAAGGTAGGACGGAAAAGGAGTAAGAAACCCTGCAGGCCGCATATACGGAGCGGAATCTCCCGTGTCCGTCCGCTCGTTCACGCCGGGTTCTTGTACGAAAAATCCCTGCTACATGTAGCAGGGATTTTCGTTTTGCCGGGGCAGCCTAAAAGGTGCCGAACCGGAAGACGATCTTCTGGCAATAGAGTTCGCCGGGTCTGAGCAGCGGCGACGGGAAATCGGGATGGTTCACGGCGTCGGGGTAGTTCTGGCATTCGATCGCCACGCCGTCGTAGTCGTCGTAACGTCCGCCGGTCTTGGTTTCGGGGCATCCGCCTGCGAGCCAGTTGCCGGTGTAGACCATTACGCTGGGCTGCGACGAAAGTATCTTTACGCAGCGCCCCGAGCCTTTTTCGCGCAGTTCGCCGACCTCGCCCAGGATGTTGGGCTGCCACCCGTCGATGACAAAAGGATGGTCGTACCCCTTGAAATCGCGGATATGGTTGAACTCCGAGCCGATGCCGGGGCGGAAGGGCCTGAATTGGCGGAAGTCCTGCGGAGTGCCCGCTGCGTCGAGCAATTTCCCGGTCGGAATTTGCTTGTCGTTCATTTCGAGCACCTTCGAGCTGTTCAGGCGCAGTTCGTGGTCGAGGATCGAACCGCTTCCGTCGCCCGCGAGATTGAAATAGACGTGGTTCGTGAGGTTCACGACCGTCGTCTTGTCCGTCTTGGCGAGGTAGGTGATCTCCAGGGCATTGTCGTCGTCGAAATCGAATACGGCTTCGACGTTCAGCTCGCCGGGGTAATTCTGGTCGCCGTCCTCCGACAGGAGCGACATGACGACGCGGTTGGTCTCGACACGGCTTTCCCAAAGACGGTTGGCGAAATTCTTCGTGCCGCCGTGCAGGTGGTTGGGGCCGTTGTTGACCTCCAGCGAGTATTCTTTGCCTTCGATGGTCATGCGTCCCGATGCGATGCGGTTGGCGCAGCGGCCGACGCTCTTGCCCGAGGCGGCCCCGTCGAAGAAGTAGCCTTCGGGGTGTTTGTAACCGAGCACCACGTCGGCCATGCGGCCTTCGCGGTCGGGCATCGTCACGGAGACGATCGCCGCCCCGAAATTCGAGATCTTCACTTCGGCGCCCTTGTCGTTGCGCATCGTGTAGAGGATGATCGCCTCTCCTTCGGGCGTCATGCCCCATACGTGTTGTTCGATAGTTACCATATTATTCTGCGGGTTTTAAGGTTGCCAGGATATGGTCGATGCGGCGCAGGGTCTCCTCCTTGCCGATGAACGACGTCACGTCGTACATGCCGGGGCCCTTGCCGGCGCCGACCAGGGCCAGGCGTAGCGTGTTCATCACCTGCCCCATGCCGTAGCCTTTCTGCTCGATCCAGCCGTGTACGATCCGCTCGGTATTTTCCAGCGAGAAATCGTCGATCGCGGCCAGTACGCTGCGCAGTTCGCGCAGGATTTCAGGGTTCTGCCCCTTCCAGTATTTCCTGGTCTGCTTCTCCTCGTATTCGGCTGGGGCCACGAAAAAGAACGACGTTAGATCCCACAGGTCGGTGATGAACGTGGCGCGCTCCTTCATGATGCCGGCGGCGCGGCCTGCGACCTCGTCCGCGACCTCGATGCCGTGCCCGCGCAGGATCGGCTGGTAGAGCGCGGCCAGTTCGGCGTCGCTCTTATGGTGCATGTACTGTGCATTGAACCATTTTGCCTTGTCGGGCTGGAAGCGTGCGCCCGACTTGGAAACGCGTTCCAGCGAGAAATTGTCGATCAGCTCCTGCATCGAGAAAATCTCCTGCTCGGTGCCGGGGTTCCACCCCAGCAGCGCCAGCATGTTGATAAATGCCTCGGGGAAATAGCCGTCCTCGCGGTATCCGTGCGCGGTCTCGCCCGTCGTGGGGGATTTCCAGAAGAGCGGGAATACGGGGAATCCCATCTTGTCGCCGTCGCGTTTCGAGAGCTTGCCGCCGCCCGTGGGTTTGAGCAGCAGGGGCAGGTGGGCGAACGCGGGCTGCGTCGCCGTCCATCCGAATGCTTTGTATAGCAGGTAGTGCAGTGGCAGCGAAGGAAGCCACTCCTCGCCGCGGATGACGTGCGAGACCTCCATCAGGTGGTCGTCGACGATGTTGGCGAGGTGGTAGGTGGGCAGTGCGTCGGACGATTTGTAGAGCACCTTGTCGTCGAGCGTCGAGGTGTTGACCTCCACGTGGCCGCGGATCAGGTCGTCCATTTCGACGACTTCGTTTTCAGGCATCCTGAAACGGATCACCCACTGGTCGCCGCGGTCGATACGCGCCCTGACCTCTTCGGCGGGCAGCGCCAGCGAGGTGGCCAGCTTTTCGCGCACGGTGTAATTGTAGGCGAATGCCTCGCCGCGTCCTTCGGCCTCCCTGCGCAGGGCGTCCAGCTCTTCGGCCGTGTCGAACGCATAGTACGCCCATCCGGCTTCGACCAGCTGCAGGGCGTATTTGAGGTAGATTTCACGCCGTTCGCTCTGGCGGTAGGGGGCGTGGGGGCCGCCCGCGCCTACGCCTTCGTCGATCCGGATGCCGCACCACTCGAGCGATTCGAGGATATACTCTTCGGCGCCCGGTACGAAACGCTGCGAGTCGGTGTCCTCGATGCGGAGGATCATTGTGCCGCCCATCTTGCGGGCGAATAGGTAGTTGTAAAGGGCCGTGCGGACGCCGCCGATATGCAGCGGCCCCGTGGGGCTCGGCGCAAAGCGCACTCTTACGGGTCTTGCCATGTTATTACGTGCTGTTTTTGTGTTTGTCTATTTTAACTGCACCCGATTCCGGCCGGGTTGCGGCCATGTGTCAGACGTTGAACAGGAAGTGCATGATGTCGCCGTCCTGCACGACGTATTCCTTGCCCTCGATGCCTATTTTACCGGCATCGCGGCACGCCTTCTCCGAACCCAGCGCCACATAGTCGTCGTACTTGATGACCTCGGCGCGGATGAATCCTTTTTCGAAGTCGGTGTGGATGATACCTGCCGTCTGCGGGGCTTTCATGCCGCGCACGTATGTCCAGGCCCGCGACTCGTCGGCGCCCGTGGTGAAGAACGTTTCGAGGTTCAGCAATTTGTAGGCCGATTTTATCAGGCGAGCCACGCCCGATTCCTCAAGGCCGAGGTCTTCGAGGAACATCTGCCGCTCCTCGTAGCTTTCCAGTTCGGCGATGTCGGCCTCCGTCGCTGCTGCGACGACGAGCATTTCGGCTTTCTCGCCCGCGATGGCCGCCTTCACCGCTTCGGTATAGGCATTGCCCGTCACGGCGCTTTTCTCGTCCACGTTGCAGACGTAGAGCACCGGTTTGTCGGTCAGCAGGTTGAGGTCGGCGACCAGCTTGCGGTCTTCCTTCTCCAGTTCCACCGTGCGGGCGCTGTTCCCCTGTTCGAGTGCGGCTTTGTATTGCAGGAGCAGCTCCACGGCACGCCTGGCGTTCTTGTCGCCGCCCGAGGTGGCCTGCTTCTGCGTTTTGGCGAGGCGGTTTTCGACGGTTTCGAGGTCTTTGAGCTGCAACTCCGTGTCGATGATGCCCTTGTCGCGCACGGGGTCGATCGAACCGTCCACATGGGTGATGTTGCCGTTGTCGAAGCAGCGCAATACATGGATGATGGCGTGCGTGTTGCGGATGTTGGCCAGGAATTTGTTGCCGAGCCCTTCGCCTTTCGACGCCCCTTTCACCAGCCCGGCGATGTCCACGATCTCGATCGTGGTCGGGATCACCCGTTTGGGATTGTCGATCTCCGCCAGTTTGACAAGCCGCTGGTCGGGAACCGTGATGACGCCCACATTGGGCTCGATGGTACAGAAAGGAAAGTTCGCCGCCTGCGCCTTCGCATTGGACAGGCAGTTGAAAAGGGTCGATTTACCCACGTTGGGCAAACCTACGATGCCGCATTGTAAAGCCATTCTATTTATTTGTCGTTAGATTTCAATAACGCCTGCAAAGATACGAAATTCTTTTCATATTGTCATCGCAGGCAGGGGCTTTCGCACGGTTCCGCCTGCGATTTCCCGCTTTGCAGGGCATCGCCGGACGGATCGCTCGCAATGAAAAGGCAGCGGCCTGCGCAGGCCGCTGCCTTTTGGGGGCAGGCTGGTTTATCGTGCGTAGATGCGGGCCGCATAGCCTCCGCCCGGGGCCATCCGGATCTTCAGCCTGCGATCCTGCGGCAGCTCCGATACGGTCTTCCTGAAGTCGCGGGCTGCCCGGTCGGCGTTGATGCCGTCGGCGAAACTCTCGATGTCGTAGTTGCCGTTGCCGATGAACGACAGATCCAGCTCCAGTTCGCGGGGTGTCCAGTCGGTCATGGCGCCGATGTACCACGTGTCGCCCGAGCGGCGGGCGATGGCGATATATTCGCCCACCGAACCCGTGAGGGCCACCGTTTCATCCCATACGGTCGGGACTGAGGCCATGAAAGCGAAGCACTCGGGTTCCTTCATGTAGTTCGACGGCGAGTCGCAGAGCATCGTGATCGGCGACTCGAAGACCACGTACTCGGCCAGCTGGCGGCAGCGGGTGCCCTGGCTCATGGGTTCGCTGTGCACCGGGCGGTAGTTGCCGCGCGAGGCATTGCGCATGGCTCCCTGCGTATAGTCCATCGGCCCGGCGACCATGCGGATGAACGGCATCGTGACGTCGTATTTCACCATGTCGGTCGATTCGGCCGACCATTTCAGCTGTTCGAGGCCGAACACGCCCTCGTAATTGAGTACGTTGGGCCATGTGCGGTTGAGCCCCGTGGGCTTGAATACGCCGTGGAAATCGAGCAGCATCTTATGTTCGGCGCAGACTTCGGCGGCGCGGTGCAGGAAATCGACCATCCGTTGGTCGTCACGATCCATGAAATCGACCTTGAAACCCTTGACGCCCATGTCGGCATAATGTTTCACGACGCGTTCCATGTCGCGCTCGAAGGCGTAGTAGCCCGCCCAGAGGATGATGCCCACATTGCGCTCGCGGCCATATTCGACCAGTTCTTCCAGGTCGATCTCCGGCACTACCTGCATCAGGTCTGCCTGTTTGTTCACGGCCCATCCCTCGTCGAGGATCACGTATTCGATCCCGTGCTGCGAGGCGAACCAGATATAATACTTATAGGTTTCGTTGTTGATGCCCGCCTTGAAATCGACGTCGTAGAGGTTCCATGCATTCCACCACTCCCAGGCCACTTTTCCGGGTTTGATCCACGAGGTGTCGGCGATCTTCGAGGCCGGGGCGAGGCGGTAGACCAGATCGTTGTCGAGCAACTGGCTGTCGTCCTTCGATACGGCCATTACGCGCCACGGGAACGACCGGGTGCCTTCGGTCGCGGCGATGTAAGGTTCGCGCTCCGTGACCAGCATCTGCAACTGGTTGTGGCCGCCCTGTTCCTCCTTTTTAGGATAGGGGGCGAACACGCCCTTCAGCACGGGGGCCTCCGTCGAGTTGTTGAGGAAGAGGCCCGGATAACCCTGCAGGTCGGCCTCGGTGATGACCATCTTGCGGCCGCCGGGAAGTTCCACCAGCACGGGCAGGAAGATCAGTTTGCGGGGGTCGAGCTGCGTCAGCGGGAGACGGGTGTAGGTGTTCTCGAACGAATTGCGGAACTGCCCTTCGAAATCGAGCAGCCGCTTGTGCCCGACATAGGGGGCGTACGCCGTATAATCGGCCGGGAAGGTATAGGCGACCTGCTCGTTCTCGACCAGGATGCCGTCCTTTTTCCGGGTCGTGAAACGGTAGGCCAGCCCGTCGTCGTAAAGGCGGACTACCAGCCCGTAATCGCCGCGCATCGTAAGCTCAAGTTCGTTGTAGTGGTCGCGGACGCTGCTCTTCTTGTAGAACGGCGAGGCGATCCGTGCGTCGGCCGTATTTTTCCTGGCCCTGGTGACTTTGGGGTTGCTGCCCAGCACTTCGCCGCCGCCGAGCGTCATCGAGACGGGCGACGGGGCGAGCAGCGTTTCGCCGTCGGCCGAGAGCGAGATCCTCAGGTCGGAGCCGGTGGCGACGGTGGCCTGCAGCGTGCCGTCGGGCGAGGTGAGCGTGTAGTTTTTCTGTGCCATGAGCGGCAGCGCGCACACGGTGCATGCGAATAGGAATAACGGTTTTAAGGACATAGATTCGGTTTGAAGGTTAATTTGCCCCGAAGATAGTAAATCCTCCGCAAAAAACGGCCGATATGCCTGAATTTTGATCTCTGCGCGGAACGGAAGGGGCGGGACACCTGTTTGCGGGACGGTGCTAACGCCTTTTCGGGGCGACCTGTTCGCGGTATTCCGACGGGGTGATGCCCTTCAGCTGCCTGAAGGTGCGCGAGACGTTCTTGATGTCGGAGAAGCCCAGCTCGGCGGCCGCCTCGGATACGCTCAGCCCTTCGCACAGCAACTGCATCATCTTTTCGATGCGAGTCTGGATGATGTAATCGTAGATCGAGGTGCCCATGCTCTTTTTGAAACGGGTTTCGAGCAGGCGGCGCGACAGGGGTACCAGCTTCACCAGATCGTCCACCGTGATCTTCTGACTGATGTTCTCATGGATGTAGCGCAATACCTCGGCGATGTGCGGGTCGTTGTTGGCATAGATGTCCGTCGACTGCCGGGTGATGATGTTGAGCGGCATCACCATGACGTCTTCCCATTCCGCTTCGGGGTTGCGGATCAGCCGGTCGATCAGCCGTGCCACGTCGTAGCCGCCCTGCTCGACGCCCTGGCTGAGCGACGAAAGGTTCGGGGCGGAGAGCTTGCAGATCGTCTCGTCGTTGTCTACCCCCAGGATGGCTATGTCGTTCGGAATACGCGAATTCCCCCCCCCTCGATCTGGAGGCACGCCTCGGTGATATGGTACGCCTGGTTGTCGTCGCAGGCCATGATGGCCACCGGTTTGGGCAGCGATTGCAGCCATGTGATGAGCTGCGCCGTGTCGTAGTACCACAGGTCGTTCTGGGCGCCGCTGCGCAGTGACGAGAAGGTGAAATCGGGGTTTGCCTGTTCGACGGTCTCGCGGAAACCCTGGCAGCGTTCGTCCGAGAAGTCGATGCCCCGCGTCCCGTAGAAGGCGAAGTTGCGGAACCCCTTTTTCAGGAAATACTCCGCGGCCATGCGGCCGGCAAGGTGGTGCGGCCCGGTGATGTTGGGGATCGTCGTGAAACGCTTCTTGAAATCCTGAGCGATGGCGATGATGCCGTTTTCGCGGAACAGACCGACGTTGTCCGTGTTGTAGAACTGCCCGATCACGGCGTCGGCCTTCATTCGCACGGCCCATTCGACCACCGCCTCTATGCCGAACTTGTCGCGTATCGACAACGGCAGCCGGCAAAGGCTCCACGCCTGCGCCGTGTCGTGCGCATAGCGGGCCATGCCGAGCAGCAGTTCGCGGGCATAGGCTTCGGAAAAATCGGTCAGGAAAATTACGCGTGCCATGGTCTGGTTGGGTCTCTTCGAGGGTAAAGATAGCTTTTTTTCGGGAATTTTCTGCCCCAGGACGGAATTTCGGGCGAAAAGGCACTCCTGCCGGGGTTTCGGCGCCGGATAGGAAGGTTCTGCGCGATGTGAGGATGTAAAAGCGCAAATAGCCACGGACGGGACGCTTCTCTTCTCTTATATTTGTATAACCTAAACTGCGACCGGTTCCGATGCTGCGCAGATACGGCTGCCGGGGTTTGCAATACCGCCCCGGAATCCTTATCTTTGATGGAACGCTTTACGGACGGGGCGCATACACCGAAACTGCCATGACCAAAAAACTTACCTTCGCCTTGCTGGCCCTCGGGCTCCTTGCGTGCGCGCCGCGGCCGGCCGGCCCGGTCGATTATGTAGACCCGTTCATCGGCACGGGCTACCACGGGCATACCTACCCTGGCGCAACGACGCCGTTCGGCATGGTGCAGCTCAGCCCCGACACGCGTGCCGGGGACTGGGACGCCTGCGCCGGATACCATTACGACGATACGACCATCGACGGTTTTTCGCATACGCACCTCAGCGGTACGGGGTGTGCCGACCTGGCCGACATCCTGTTCCATCCCACCACGCGCGAAATCGTGTTGCACGACGGCGCCTGCGTCCTGCAGCCCTATTTCTTTTCGCACGGGGACGAGAAGGCCTCCTGCGGCTATTATGCCGTGGAGTTACCCGGTGAAAATATCCGGGTGGAGCTTACGGCGGCGCCCCGTACGGGCGTGCACCGCTATACCTTTACGGGCAAGGGGCCGCGGCAGGTGGTCGTCGACCTGATGCACACGATCGCCGAGGAGCAGGTCGACATGCGTGAATTGCGGACGACGGCGCCCGATGAGATCGCCGGGATGCGCCGCACGCAGGGGTGGGTGCCCGACCAGTATGTCTTTTTCTCCGCCCGTTTTTCGGAGCCTTTCGCCGACGTGCGGCTGCTGGGCGACAAACAGGCCGTGCTGACCTTTGCGCCGGACACCGAAACGCTTACGATAGCCGTCGGGTTGTCGTCGGTCAGCGCAGCGAATGCCCGTCTCAACAGCGTCGCCGAGGTGCCGGAGCTGGATTTCGATGCCGTGCATGCGCGTGCCGCCGCGCTGTGGCGCGAAGCGCTGGGCGACATCGTCGTCGAGGGCGGTTCGCGCGACGAAATGGTCAATTTCTATACGGCGCAGTACCATACCAAGCTGACGCCCAATCTGATGAGCGATGTCAACGGCGAGTACCGCCGTCACGACCAGCGCATCGCGCGTATGCCGCAGGGCGGTGCCTACTATTCGACATTCTCGCTGTGGGACACTTTCCGCGCGTGGAACCCGTTGCAGACGCTGGTGGATACGACGTTAGTCAACGACATGATCCGCAGTATGCTCGACATGTACGACATAACGGGCGAGCTTCCGATCTGGCCGCTCGCGTCGGGCGAGACGGGGACGATGATCGGCTACCATGCCGCGTCGGTCATTGCCGACGCCTACCTGAAAGGTATCCGCGGATACGATGCCGAAAAGGCGCTCGATGCGATGATCCGCTCGTCGAACATCAATAAGAAAGGTTCCGATTACTATGTGGTACAGGGGTTTATACCCTCCAATATCAAGCGCGAGTCGGTCTCCTGCACGCTGGAATATGCTTACGACGACTGGGCGATCTCCCGCATGGCCGGGGCCATGGGCCGGGACGACGTCGCCCGGGAGTATGCGCAGCGGGCGCTCAACTACGCCAATGTCTTCGACGGATCGACCTGTTTCTTCCGCGGCCGTGGGACGGACGGCAACTGGTCTGAGCCGTTCGAGGAGTTCGCCACGGGGCGCGACTATACCGAGGCCACGCCGTGGCACTACCGTTTCTTCGTGCCGCACGACGTGAACGGGCTCGCCGGGCTTTTCGGCAGCCGCGAGGCGTTCGTCCGTGAACTGGATCGGCTCTTTACGCTCGAATCGGACGAGATGCAGCTCGACGTAAGCGACGTGACGGGGCTCATGGGGCAGTATGCCCACGGCAACGAACCCAGCCATCACATGGCCTACCTCTACAATTATGTCGGGCAGCCGTGGCGGACACAGGAGCTCACGCGCAGCCTGCTGCACGGGATGTACGCCCCGACGCCCGCGGGGATCATCGGCAACGAGGACTGCGGCCAGATGTCGGCGTGGTACATCTTCTCCAGCCTGGGCTTCTATCCCGTCTGCCCCGGCTCGAACCAGTTTGCGCTGACCGCACCCCAATTCCCGAAGGCCGTCGTGCGCCTGGCCAACGGCCGCACGCTGACCGTTACGGCAAACAACCCCCGCCGCAATACCTATATCGCTTCGGTGACGCTCGACGGAGTGCCCGTGACCGAAAATTTCATCACCTACGAACAACTGATGCAGGGTGGGGAACTGCATTTCGAACTCCGTACGGAACCCGATTACGCCCGTGGAACGGATGCCGCAGCAGAGCCCTATTCGCTTACGCGCGGCCAGGTCGTTTCGATTCCCTATACCACGCAGAACGTGAGCCTCTTCACCGAGCCTGTGGCCGTCGCCCTGGCCACGACGACGGCTCGGAGCCGGACGAAACCTCGGTGCTCTATGCCGGGCCCGTCGTTGTCGACCGCTCGCTGACGCTCAAAGCGCGGGGATTCAAACCCGGAGCCGCACCGAGCCGTACGCTGACGCTCCAAGCCGAGAAGGCCGTATTCCGCAAGGGACTGCCCGGAGCGGGCGCGGCCATGCGTCCGGGTGTCGCCTATGCCTGTTACGAAGGCGTGTTCTCGCATGTGGACGAGATTCGCCGGGGGAAGCTCGTAGCGTCCGGGACAATGCCCGAGCCGTCGATTGCCGATGCCCCGCAGGAAGACCATTTCGGATATATTTTCAACGGCTGGATCCGCATTCCCGAACGGGGCGTGTGGGAGTTCATGACCAAGAGCGATGACGGCAGCGTGCTCGTGATCGGCGACCGGAAGGTGGTCGACAACGATGGGTCGCACGCTTCGGTCATGGCGACCGGGCGCGTGGCGCTCGAAGCGGGTCTGCATCCCTATACGCTCATGTATTTCGAGGATTACGAGGGGCAGGATCTCTCCTGGGGCTGGAGGGCGCCCGGAGCGGCTGGCTTCGAGCAGATCCCCGCGGAGCGTTTGTACGTTGAATTTCCCGATTGTCCCGCTGATTTTAAATAAAAGTTATGAAACGATTGTTCTATCTTCTGGCGGCAGCGGCGTTCACTGCCTGCGGTTCGGCCACGACGCTCAGCGTCATGACCTTCAACATGCGTTACGACAACCCCGAAGACGGGGCGGACAACTGGCGTTTCCGCCGCGGGCGGGTCGCCGAGGTGATCGCTTCGCACGGCGTCGACGTTTTCGGCACGCAGGAGCTGCTTGCCAACCAGCTCGGCGACCTGAAGCGTTTGCTGCCCGGCTATGCTGCGGTGGGCGTCGGCCGTGAGGACGGTGCCGAGGCGGGCGAGTTCAGTGCCGTATTTTACCGGCGGGATCGTTTTACGCCCCTCGAATCCGGGACTTTCTGGCTGAGCGAAACCCCCGACGTCGCAGGCTCGAAAGGGTGGGACGGCGCCTGCGAGCGCGTGGCAACCTGGGTCGTACTGCATGACAGGGAAGGGGGCCGGGAGTTCCTCTTCGTCAACACCCACCTCGACCATGTAGGGCAGGTCGCCCGCGACGAAGGCGTGAACCTGCTCAGGGAGCGCATCGAAGCGCTGCGCGGGGATCGGCCTGTGATCCTGACGGGCGATTTCAATTCCGAGCCCGGCTCGTCGGTCGTGGCGCACGTGCAGAAAGACGGCGTACTGCATGACGTGAAGCAGGTCGCCGCCCGTAAATCCGGCACGGAGTGGAGCTTTTCCGACTTCGGGCAGATACTCGAGGCCGAACGCCCGTTGCTCGACTACATCTTCGTGAGCGACGGCATCGCCGCCGACCTTTACGAGGTGCTGCCCGATACGCTCGGTGGCGGTTATGTCTCCGACCATGCCCCCGTGATGGCCATTGTCAAATTCGAAAAATAACATCCCGCAATGAAAAAGATACTCAAAAGCTGGCTGCTGTTCGCAGCTCTGTGCACCTGCGCCACGGCTGTGGCCGAGCGCCCCATCCTGATCCATTCGCACAACGATTATTGCCGCCGTGCCCCCTTCTGGCAGGCGTACGCCCAGCAGGTCTATTCCATCGAGGCCGACGTGTTCCTGCACGGCGGCAAGCTGCTCGTGGGGCACGAGGTCGAAGACCTTTCGCCCGGCATGACCTTCGAGGCGCTCTACGTCGAACCGCTGGTGACGCTCTTCGGGCGTAACGGCGGGCGGGCATGGAAGGATTCCGGCGAACACCTTCAACTGATGGTCGAGCTCAAGTCTGCTACCGAACCGACTTTACAGGCCGTTGCGGCATTGCTGGGCCGCTATCCCGAGGTGTTCGACCCGGCGGTGAACCCCGAGGCCGTGCGGATCGTTGTCACGGGGCGTGTCCCGGCACCGGCCGATTTCGGCAAATATCCCTCCTATATCCGTTTCGACGGGGTGTGGGATGCCGACTATACGCCCGCGCAACTGGAGCGCATCGCCCTGATAAGCGCCGATTTCAGCGACTATTCGCAGTGGAACGGCAAGGGCTCGATCATCCCGGCCGAGCGTGCGGAACTGGAGACGGTCATCGACCGCGCACATGCCTGGGGAAAACCCGTGCGTTTCTGGGGCGCCCCCGAAGGGACGACGGTTTACTATACCTTTTATGATATGGGTATCGACTACCTCAATACCGACCACCCCGAGGTGTGCGCCGCGTTCTTCGATGATTTCGGCAACAAGAATTTCCAGATCGGCGAACGCCGCACGGCCGCCGAAGGCGTGACGGGCACCAAGCGCCTGGACAAGACCACGCGCGATTTCCGGGGCTTCCAGAACGACAAACTGCAACTCTCCAAGGGCATCGACGTCTACACCCCGACTTACCGCAACGACGGGGGCCGGGGACGGGTTCGCAACGTGATCTACCTGATCTGCGACGGCATGGGGCTGTCGCAGATCGTGGCGGCTTTCTATGCCAACAAGGGGCTGTCGACCCTGCAGATGAAATATATCGGCCTGCAACAGAACAATGCGCTGGATGCCTTCACGACCGACTCGGCTGCCGGCGGCAGCGCCCTGGCCACGGGCGAACGCCACGATAACCGCCATATCTCGATGAGCCCGGAGGGCGTGCCCTATCCCTCGCTGAGCGATTTCTTCCACGACAGGGGGCTGCCCGTGGGCGTCGTGACGCTGGGTAACATTGCCGATGCCACGCCGACGGCCTTCTACGGGCATTCGGTCGAGCGCGACAATGCCGACGAGCTGACCCGCTGCCTCATGGACGGGCGCATCGACCTGCTCTGCGGCAGCGGCATCCGTGAATTTACACGCCGCAAGGACGGGATCGACCTGGTCGGGGAACTGGAGAAACAATACGATTTCGTGCGTTCGGTCGATGGGATCGATGCCGCGAAGGGCAAGGTCATCTGCATCGACGAGGCGATGGACGATGCGGCCGAGGAGGCCAACCTGACACTGCTGGCCGATGCCACGCGCGCTTCGATCGCCAAATTGCAGGAACGCGGCGGCGACGGGTTTTTCCTGATGGTCGAGGGCGCCAAGATCGACTATGCGGGGCATTCGCGCTGCCTGCCCGGTTCTATTATCGAAATGTTGAGCTTCGACCTGGCCGTTGCCGAGGCGCTGAAATTCGCCGACACGAACGGCGAGACGCTCGTCATCGTCACGGCCGACCATGAAACCGGCGGCCTGGTGGTGGTCGACGGCGACGAGCATACGGGGCGTGTGACGGGCGTCTATGTTTCCGACGACCATACGCCCGCCATGCTTCCGGTATTCGCCTACGGCCCGGGCGCCGACAAGTTCTGCGGCACCTACATGAATACCGAGATTGCACGCAGGATAAAATCACTGATAAAATAACCGCATACTATGACGCTACGCAAACAAATCGCGGCATTCATGTCGCTGGTCTTCGCAGCGGGCACGGCAGGGGCGCAAGACCTCAAATCGGGGCCCTACAAGCTGCCCTACAAAAACACCTATGTAAAGGAGGTATTCGTGGCCGAGAACGAGTTCCGCACGGCCAAACCCGAACACATCAAACCCCGGACGTTCGCCGAGGCGCGCAAGATCCTGCCCTCGCCCGTGTGGGAAGGGCATGAAAAGGAGGTCGAGATGTACTGGCACGCCTGGCAGATCGCCGTGGGCAACATCCGCCAGCCGCAGGAGGACTCGGGGTTCGTGTCGCCTTACCTCGATATTGCCTACAACGGCAATATCTTCATGTGGGACGCTTCGTTCATGATGATGTTCGCCCGCTACGGTTACCGCTTTTTCCCGTTCCAGCGCACGCTGGACAACTTCTACGCCAAGCAGCATCCCGACGGGTTCATCTGCCGCGAGATCCGTGCCGACGGCTCCGACTGCTTCGAGCGCTACGATCCCACCTCGACGGGGCCCAACCTGCTGCCGTGGGTCGAACTGATGTATTACCGCCAGTTCGGCGACATCGACCGCCTGCACAAGGTTTTCCCCGCCCTGTGCGCCTATGCCAAGTGGTGGCGGCTCAACCGCACGTGGCCCGACGGCACCTACTGGTCGAGCGGATGGGGGACGGGCATGGACAACATGCCCCGCGTGAAGCCCGAATACAACCCGATCTTCTCGCACGGCCACATGGTCTGGCTCGACACCAACCTGCAGCAGATGCTGGTCGACGAATCGCTGCTCAACATCGGTTTCCACATCGAACGCTGGCAGGAGATCGAGGACATGGAGGACGAGATGAAACGGCTGCGCGCCTATGTCAACGAACACCTGTGGGACGACGCGACGGGTTTCCTCTACGACCGCTACGGCGACGGGTCGCTCTGCACGACCAAGGGGATCGGCGCCTTCTGGGCCCTGCAAGCCGACGCGCTGGACAAGGGGCGGATGGATCGCATGGTTGCGCACCTGGCGGACACGGCCGAATTCGACCGTCCGCACCGCGTGCCGTCGCTCTCGGCCGACCACCCGAAATACAACCCGACGGGCCGTTACTGGCAGGGCGGCGTATGGCCGGGTGCCAATTACATGGTTATCGACGGCCTCTACCGCAAGGGCTACCACGACCTTGCGCTGGAGGTGGCCGAAAACCATTTCAACGCCGTATTCGAAGTGTGGAAGAATACCGGGACTTTCTGGGAGTACTATGCCCCGGAGAAGATCGAACCCGGGTTCATGGCCCGCAAGGACTTCGTGGGCTGGGCGGGGCTGCCGCCGATCGCGGTGTTCATCGAGTATATCCTCGGCATCAAATCCGACTATTCCGAGGGGCGTATCGTGTGGGACATCAACCATACCGAGGCCCACGGCATCGACCGCTATCCCTATGGCCCCGAGGGTGTCGTGGGGCTGAAGGTCAAAGGCCGCAATTCAGCCGGGGACGTGCCTGCGGTGAGCGTTACGACCAACGTGCCGTTCGACCTGACGGTGACGTGGGGCGACGGGCAGAGCCGCACCGTCCGCGTGGAGAAGAGCGGCAGTGTGAAACTGAATTAAGGAACCTAACCTACCTATGAAAAAGATAACGACTCTTATGTGTGCCGTCGCCTTGTGGTGTTCGGCACAGGCACAGGCGCCCGCCCTGCATTTCGGCCGGGACGGCAAATTCCGGATCGCACAGTTCACCGACGTGCATCTCGACCTCGGTACGCCTTACCGCCGGGCGCAGGCGGAAAAAACTATCGCTCAGATGCGCTACATCCTCGATGCGGAGCATCCCGACCTGGTGGTCTTCACGGGCGACGTGGTGACGGGCAAGCCCGCAGCCGAAGCGTGGCACCGCGTGTTGGAGCCCGTCGCGGAACGCAACCTGCCGTTTTGCGTGGTGCTGGGGAACCACGACGCCGAGCAGGATCTCACACGCGCGGAGATCGGCCGCATCGTCACCTCGTATGCCGGCACGCTCAATACGCTCGGCGCCGGGGGCGAACTGGCCGACGTGGTGCTGGAGATCGCCGGGACGACGCAACCTGCGGCGTTGCTCTACTGCCTCGATTCGCACGATTATTCAACAATCCCGTCTATCGACGGCTACGGCTGGTTCACGCAGGAGCAGGTGGGCTGGTACCGCGCCCGCAGCGCCGCCTATACCGCGGCCAACGGCGGGGGGCCGCGGGCGGCGGCGGCGCCGACGGGCGGGCGGAGCCACATGCGGCTGTGCAGAAACATCCGCCAGCGTCCGGCATCGAGCAGGCCGGAAAAATAGCATCTCCACATCCTGAACATCGGATTCATTTTTTTATATCGGCTTTATTTTTTTGCGGGTCGTCGGACTGCATACGGGCGTGCGGAGGCAGCGGGCCGGCCTCCCCGGCTGCCGCAGCGGCAACGGGAGGGACGGCATCCTGCAGCGGGGGCGTGCTTTCGCCGGACGCAACGTCAGCAGGAGGAGCGGCGGCAACCGCGGGAGAAAC
>OGTL01000573.1_pt1 | contig 37628 bp, 30 predicted proteins | sample 1553601 | NCBI WGS metagenome assembly OGTL01 (sample SAMEA2580112, study PRJEB22360) | human gut metagenome | biome: human gut; feature: human-associated habitat; material: faeces | place: Denmark | collected 2008/2010 | reverse complement strand
GAACTCCGAGTGCCTCCCCTCCTCGCAAATCCACAGCTGTCAGCTGAGACAAAACTATAATTTATAAAGAAAAACATCTAACATACAACAATACAAAACCTTTTTCAATCCATATCATTTTTCAAAAAAAGGAGACACCCACATGGTAAATCAGAAATATCTTGACAAAGCAGAGGTTCTCATAGAAGCCCTGCCATACATCCAGCGGTTCAACCGCAAGATCGTAGTCATCAAATACGGCGGAAGCGCCATGCTTGATGAAGAATTAAAGCGTAACGTCATCAAGGACGCAGTCCTTCTGAAATTAGTCGGTTTCAAACCGATCATTGTTCACGGCGGCGGCAAGGAAATCAGTCGCTGGGTCGGTAAAGTCGGCATGGAGCCGCATTTTGTAAACGGTCTCCGTGTAACGGACAAAGACACTATGGAGATCGCAGAGATGGTTCTTGCAAAAGTAAACAAGGAGCTTGTTACTCTGGTAGAATCTCTCGGCGTACAGGCTGTAGGTGTCAGCGGTAAGGACGGCGGTCTTCTCCAGTGCAAAAAGAAGCTTTCCAAAGGCGAAGACATCGGCTACGTAGGTGAAGTTACAAAGGTTAATCCGAAGATCCTTCATGATCTTCTGGAAAGAGATTTCCTTCCAATCGTATTCCCGATCGGCTTTGACGAAAATTTTGATTCCTACAATATCAATGCGGATGATGCAGCCTGTGCCATTGCAGAGGCAGTTGAGGCAGAGAAGCTTGCCTTCTTGTCCGACATTGAGGGCGTTTACAGGGATGCAGATGATCCCTCCACTCTGATCTCCGAGCTTCGTGTAGATGAGGCTGAGAATCTGATCTCAGATGGTACTGTGGGCGGCGGTATGATCCCGAAGCTGAAAAACTGTATCGACGCTATCGAGCATGGTGTAAACAGAGTTCATATCCTGGATGGAAGGATCCCGCACAGCTTACTGCTTGAGATCTTTACAAACAAAGGTATTGGTACTGCAATTTTAAAAGATGATGGGGAGAAATATTACAATGAGCATGAATGAACAGATGGAAGAATCTGAAGCCAGTATTCTTCATACATATAACCGTTTTCCGGTAGTTTTTGAAAAAGGCGATGGCTGTTACCTCTATGATTCCGAAGGAAAGGAATATCTGGATTTTGCGGCCGGTATCGCTGTAAATGCCCTGGGATATCATTATCCGGGCTATGACGAAGCATTGAAATCCCAGATTGACAAGCTGATGCATATTTCCAACCTGTACTACAATGAGCCGATCATTGATGCAGGTGCCAGACTTGTACAGGCAAGCCATATGGAAAAGGCTTTCTTCACAAACAGTGGTACAGAGGCCATTGAGGGTGCTCTGAAGGCTGCCAAGAAATATGCCTACGAAAGAGATGGCCATGCAGACCATGAGATCATTGCCATGAACCATTCCTTCCACGGCCGTAGCATCGGCGCTCTTTCCGTGACAGGCAATGCACATTACAGAGAACCCTTTGAGCCTCTGATGGGTGGGGTGAAATTTGCGGATTTCAATGATCTTGAGAGCGTAAAGGCTCAGATTACAGATAAGACCTGTGCCATCATCACCGAGACCGTACAGGGAGAAGGAGGTATTTATCCGGCTACAAAAGAGTTCCTGGAAGGCTTACGTAAGCTTTGTGATGAGAAGGATATCATCCTGATCCTGGACGAGATCCAGTGCGGTATGGGACGTACCGGACATTATTTTGCATGGCAGGCATATGGAGTACAGCCGGATATCATGACCTGTGCCAAAGCACTTGGCTGTGGTGTTCCGGTAGGTGCTTTTGTGCTGAACAAAAAAGCAGCTGCAGCTTCCCTGAAGCCAGGCGACCACGGAACCACTTACGGTGGAAATCCCTTCGTATGTGCAGCAGTCAGCAAGGTATTTGACATTTTTGAAAAAGATCAGATCCTTTCCCATGTGCAGGGACTTACTCCGTATTTTGAGGAGAAGCTGGACGAACTGGTTGCAAAGCATGACTGTGCAGAAACAAGAAGAGGCAAAGGTTTCATGCAGGGTATCGTGATCAAGGGACGTCCGGTAGGAGACGTGGTGAAAAAAGCTCTTGCAAAGGGCCTTCTGGTGATCTCAGCAGGAAGTGATGTTCTCCGCCTTGTTCCTCCTCTTGTGATCACAAAAGAGGATATCGACAAGATGGCAGAGATCCTTGACGAGTGTATGGAATAATAAAAAAATAACAGATACAAAAGCAGCAGTATTTTCCGGAAAGGGTAGTGTGCCGATGGAGAATACGGCTGCTTTTTTTTCAGAGAGACAATGTATATAAATTATATAACAGATATAGAAAACAGTATCCGAAAATCTGGTCGTGTGTTTGAAAACAAACAAAAACTACTATGATACACCGGCAAAATGTACAAAAAAGCGCGAAGGTTTGAGTATAAATTGCACATCTACACAGTTGATTTTAGAACGCCATATGTTATAATTTCACTGGTAAAAAAATTTATGTGAGGGGTGAAAATTTTGAAAAAATTATTAACCGTCATGTGTACTTTTCTGACAGTATTTCTGGCATGTCCTGTGGGTGTATGGGCAGCCGGAAACGGTGGGACAGGATCTGGTGTGCCGGTGTGGCTTTGTATCCCTTTTGCGGGTCTTCTTCTGTGTGTTGCAGTGATGCCGCTGGTAAAGGGTGAGTGGTGGGAGTCACATCAGCCCGTTGTAGTTGCATTCTGGATCGTTCTTATGATCATTCCGTTTGCAGTTGTTTACGGTGCCGGAAAAACTGCGGAAACAGTACTGGAGTGCGTGATCAATGACTATCTTACATTTATCATCCTGTTATTCGGACTGTTCTGTGTATCCGGTAACATTACAGTTGAGGGTGATTTTGCGGGCTCACCAAGAGTAAATGTAGGACTTCTTGCACTGGGAACCCTGCTTTCCAGCTGCATCGGAACTACCGGAGCCAGCATGCTGATGGTCCGTCCGGTGATCAAAATGAATTCCTGGAGAAAAAGAAAAGGTCATATTATGATCTTTTTCATCTTTATGGTATCCAACATGGGTGGCTGCCTGACACCGATCGGTGATCCGCCGCTTCTGATGGGCTTCATGCGAGGAGTTCCGTTCTTCTGGAGCCTTCATCTTTTTCCGGTACTGATCCTTAATATGGTGATTCTTCTGTTTGTGTTCTATCATCTGGATATGCGCTCTTACAAGAAGGATATCGCAGAGGGACGTAAACCGGATATCAGCAAACCGGGTACCGAGTTTAAGATCGAGGGTCTTCATAATATCATCTTCCTTGTGATGATCGTTGTGGGTGTTATCTTAAGCGGAATGCTTCCAGGTATGCCTGTATTCCAGGATGCAGCCGGAAATGTAAAGGGGATTCATATTTTCGGTGAGGTTACTTTAAGTTTCCCGTCGATCATTGAGATCGTCCTGATCCTGGCAGCTGCATTTTTGTCCTTTAAGACAACGGATAAGAGGATCCGTGTGCGGAACCATTTTACCTGGGGTGCGATCAAGGAGGTTGCAGTACTTTTCATCGGTATTTTTATCACCATGCAGCCGGCTCTGATGCTTCTGAAAGCAGTAGGACCGAATCTTGGTATCACCGAGCCGTACCAGATGTTCTGGGCGACCGGAGCTTTGTCCAGCTTCCTGGATAATACGCCGACCTATCTGGTATTTCTGACAACAGCAGGAACTCTTGGATTTACAAACGGAATCGCAACAACGCTGGGAACGGTTCCTGTAAAGCTGCTTTCTGCGATTTCCTGCGGTGCTGTATTTATGGGCGCCAATACATATATCGGCAATGCTCCGAACTTTATGGTCAAGACACTTTCTGACGAAAATGGTATCAACATGCCGTCCTTCTTCGGATATATGGCATGGTCCATTTGTTTCCTGGTACCGGTGTTCATCATCGATATGCTGGTATTCTTTTTATAAGGGAGGAGGATCAATATGCAGGATAATAACATTCGAGAGAAATGCAGAGAGCTTGCCACCAGACTTTATGAACTGGATGGCGAGGTTTATGAAAGCGTAGGATCTTCCCTTGGACGTACCTTCACCGGTGACAGAGAAGGCACTATCCGGAACTTAAGTGCTCTGATGTATACCAAACCGGACGGACATCTTCTTCGAAGCGAGATGGCACTGATCAGCAACATGGCCAGGACCATCAAGGATAAAGAAGAAAAAAGCCGTCTCATGAAGAAATATGATGAGATCTTTCAGGAGATCCTGACGCTGCCGGAGACTTTTGTTGCTACGGATATCATGGATAAGGAACGTGTGGCGCTGAATCATATGATCAAGCACAGGGAAAAAATCTCTGAGAATGACCATCTGGTCATCTGCATCAGCCGTACACAGGGAAGTGCCGGTAATGATATCGGTTTCGGACTGGCAGACAAGCTTCGGATCAACTATTATGATGTGGAGATCTTTGATCAGGTATTAAGGCGTCTTGAGGCGGAAAAGGGCGCTGTCAACGATGCGGAATATTTTGCGGATTTCAATAAATATGAGAAGAAGCATAAATTTGATCCCAAGGGCTGGTTCCGGGAATTCAACCGTTACCATGGTCTTCCGAAACAGGATGCGGTATTCTTTAACATGAGTGACCTGATCTGCGATCTGGCCTCAAAAGAGGACTGCATCATTATGGGAAGGTGTGCGGATGCGATCCTCAAGAACAATCACATTCCGCATATCAGTCTGTTTATCACAGCTCCTTTTGCTATCCGTGTGCAGCATGTTATGGATGTGAGGAAGATGAATATGAAGCAGGCAGTCCGTTTCCTGAAGAAGATGGATAGCCAGCACAGACGGTATTACAATTTTTACGGCGGAGCTCAGTGGGGCAAGCCGGATAATTATGATCTTTGTATCAACAGTGCAAGCTACGGAATCAATGAAACAGAGAATCTGATCCTGAAACTGCTAGATGATCAGATCCACTGAGAGATAAAAATATGAGCAGCCTGGAAGAAAGAAAAAGTTCCGAAGGGGATTTTAGCTTAACAGGCTGCAAACAGAAAAAGAATCAGAACAGAGTTCCTGCAAAGGAGAGGTAACCTTCTGCCAGCCAGAAGTACTTCAGAATGCAGGAACTTTTTTTATATGTTGTTTATAAAAACTTAATCTTGATTAACTTTTTTCATTTAGGGGATTGACATTCGAAAAAACTTAGTATAAACTAACCTATGAGTTAGGGCTGACTAATTAGACTGAGTTAATTAATAGAAAGAAACGGAGGGATTCCATGCAGCCGATTTTATTTTTACAGTCAGGTGATACTGGCACGATCAAGCGTATTTCCGGAGCGGAGGATACAAGAAGATTTCTTGCAGGCCTTGGTTTTGTTGAGAATGCGGAAGTGACAGTTATTTCTCAGTTTGACGGCAATCTGATCGTAAATGTCAAGGATTCCAGAGTAGCAGTCAATAAGGAAATGGCCAGACACATTATGGTGTGACCGGACTGTGCGGCAGTGACCGGTAGTGGATTTGCCCCAAACTGCGGAAGGCGCAGTTGAGGATAGATTAGGAATTGGAATATGAACAGGGAGGAAAAGAGAAATGACTTTACGTGATGCAGCAGTAGGTTCTACAGTAGTTGTTTCCAAGATCACCGGCGACCCGGCTTACAAGCGTCGTATCATGGATATGGGAATCACAAAAGGCAGCGAGGTTTATATCCGAAAGGTAGCTCCTCTTGGAGATCCGGTTGAGATCACCATCAGAGGTTATGAGCTTTCCCTGCGTAAGCATGACGCAGCATGTGTGGAAGTAAAGTAAATAAGCTTCGAAAAATGACAGAGCGTCAGGCTCTGACCTGAAAAAAGGAGGATGCAAAATGTCTGTAACAATAGCTCTTGCCGGAAACCCGAACTGTGGTAAGACTACAATGTTCAATGCTCTTACAGGCGCAAACCAGTACGTTGGTAACTGGCCAGGTGTTACTGTAGAGAAAAAAGAGGGTAAGCTGAAAAACCAGAAGGATGTAACGGTAACAGACCTTCCGGGTATCTATTCACTTTCCCCGTATACACTTGAGGAGGTTGTCAGCCGTGATTACCTTCTGAAAGAGAAACCGGATGTGATCATCGATCTTGTGGATGCAACAAACATCGAGAGAAACCTGTATCTTGCAACACAGCTTCTTGAGATCGGTATCCCGGTTGTTATCGCTCTTAATATGGTGGATCTTCTGAAGAAGAACAATATCCATATCAATGTAAAAGGCTTAAGCTCCGCGCTTGGATGCCCGATCGTTGAGACCTCTGCTCTTAAGGGAACAGGTCTTAAAGAGGTTGTTGATGAGGCGATCAAATGTGCAAACCAGCACAGAGTACCATCTAAGCAGATGGAATTCCCGAAAGCAGTTGAGAAGGCTGTAAACGAGATCGAGGGACTTGTTCCTGCAAATATCTCTGAGGAGAACAAAAGATGGTATGCAGTAAAGCTTCTTGAGAGAGACAGCAAGGTAAAAGAAGGTCTGAACCTTCCGGCTTCTGCACAGTCAAGGATCGAGGAGATCGCTTCTGAGCTTGAAAAGACAGAGGATGATGATACAGAGAGTATCGTAACGGACGGAAGATATCAGTACATCCAGAAGGTTGTTTCCGCAAACGTTAAGAGAAGCGGAAATAAGATGACAGTTTCCGATAAGATCGACCGTATCGTAACAAACCGTATTCTCGGTCTTCCGATCTTTATCCTTACCATGTTTATCGTTTATTATGTATCGGTAACAACAGTTGGTACCATGGTAACAGACTGGACAAACGACAGCTTTGTGGGAGCCATCCAGGGTGTTGTATCGGATGGACTCGGCAATGCCGGCGTTGCGGACTGGCTGGTAAGCCTTGTATCAGATGGTATCATCGGTGGTCTTGGTGCAGTGCTTGGATTCGTTCCGCAGATGGCGATCCTGTTCCTGTTCCTTTCCATCCTTGAGGATTGCGGTTACATGGTTCGTATCGCGTTCGTCATGGACCGTGTATTCCGTCATTTCGGACTTTCCGGAAAGAGCTTTATCCCGCTTCTTATCTCCTCCGGCTGTGGAATCCCTGGAATCATGGCTTCCAAAACGATCGAGGCAGATAATGACCGTCGTCTGACGATCATGACAGCGACATTTATTCCATGTGGTGCCAAGCTTCCGGTTATCGCTCTTATGGGTGGTATCATGACAGCTTATGTAACCGGTGACTACGTAGCTGCTGGTTTCATCACACCACTGATGTACTTTATCGGTGTTGTAGCAGTTCTTGTATCTGCGATCATCCTGAAGAAAACAAAACCGTTCTCCGGTAAACCTGCCCCGTTCGTAATGGAGCTTCCACAGTATCACATTCCGTCTGTAAAGACAGTTCTGCTTCATGTTTGGGAGAGACTGAAAGGCTTCATCATCAAAGCCGGTACCATTCTTTTCCTTGCAACCGTTATCATGTGGATCCTTTCCAGCATTGGAAATACAGGAAGCGGAATCGGATTTGTTGAGGACAGCAACGACAGTATCATGGCTATCCTTGGCGGTATCCTTGCTCCGATCTTTGCTCCTCTTGGATTTGGCAAATGGCAGCCGGTTGCAGCCTCCATCTCCGGATTCTCCGCAAAAGAGTCCATCGTAAGTACAATGGGTGTTCTTGCAAACGTAGCTGGTGATGATGCAGAGGATACCATGATCGTTGGTGCAGCGATCAAAGCATGGTTCCCGACAGCAGTAGCAGCATTTTCTTTCCTGCTGTTCAACCTGCTTGACTCTCCGTGCCTTGCAGCTATTTCTACAATGGCACATGAGATGCAGTCCAGAAAATGGTTCTGGTTTGCAATTCTCTTCCAGAACATTTTTGCTTATGTTGTAACACTTTGTGTATACCAGATCGGTCTTGTTGTCACAGGTGCCGGTTCCTTCGGAATTGGAACGATCGTAGCGCTGATCCTTGCAGCGATCCTGCTCTTCCTTCTGTTCAGACCAGATCCGTACAAGAACCAGAACGATGTTACAAAGAGATCTGTACAGGCAGCAGAGTAATTGAAAACCGGTCATACAGTAACGATCCGGTACATATGATAGCTTTGAAATGATGCTGTAAGAACAGCTGAAATGATAAGAAATGCAGGAGACCGGGGATGTAAATACCTGGTCTTCTGTGCTATAATAAGCCTGAAGAAATATGGAAGTTTTTTTACAAAAGTATTTATCAGAGGCTGGCAGCAGTTCACAGGCTGTACAGCGAAAGAAAGGGTGACAGATATGAGTATGATAGCGGATATTATTGTACTGGCACTGGTGATCGCATATGGCGTATTTGTGGTCAGTTATCTCTATTCAAGAAAGAAACAGGGGCTCAGCTGTGTCGGCTGTGCCGGTAACACACGTACAGGTGGCTGTGGCGGCAGCTGCTCCGGTCATTGTTCCGGCTGCTCCGGCTGCAGTGGAATGCATAAGTAACCAGGAGGGAAAGAAATCATGGCAAATGCAATTGTTGTCATCGTTGTTATCATCATTATGCTGTTTGCCGGAAAAGGCGCATATAAACATCTGAAGGGCGAAGGCGCCTGCTGCGGAGGCGGCAGCAAGCCGGAGATCCCGAAGAAGAAGCTGGATGGAACCAAGCTGGGTGAGAAAACCATGAAGATCACAGGCATGCACTGTGAGAACTGTGTGGCCAGCGTCACAAGAGCGATCAACCGCATTGACGGTGCGGCAGCAAAAGTAAGCCTGAAAAAAAGTGAGGCAGTGGTTTCCTACGACAGAGAGATCTCCAACGAAGAGCTTAAGAAGGTAGTGGAAGACAGAGGATATCACGTAGTTTCTATCCAGTAAAGCTTTATCATAAGAATAACTTTGCCGCGGCTTCTGAGCCGGCAGATCAGAGAAGAGACTTCTCGGCGAAATGCTTAAAAATATTTCGCCTTGGGGTCTTTTTTTGTATAAAAAGTCAGAGTTGCAATTGACTCACTAATGTACACCATTGTATAATAAAAATAGAAAAATTCAGACGGAACGAAATATTTTCTTTCTATCCGGATGAGTCATTAAAACAAAATACAGCAGGAAACAGACTTTGACGGCAAGGAATATCCGAGCAGGAATCGTTGTTCATCCGGCACAGCTTAACCGAATCAGCTGCGAAGCAGTTATTCGGTTATGAACAAGCAGCAAATGCGGATCGCGAATATCCGCTTGACTTTGTTTTGTGAGCGGAATACGGGACTCTTTCACCTTGTGCGTGAAAGAGCTTTTTTTATGAAAAATACCTGCGGGAGCGGACAGAATGAATTAGGGAGGATTTTATGCTGAAGGTAGCAGTATACGGAAAGGGCGGTATCGGAAAGTCTACAGTGACGTCCAACCTGGCGGCGGCTTTTGCAGCCATGGGGAAGAGAGTGATCCAGATCGGTTGTGATCCCAAGGCGGATTCCACCATCAATCTTCTTGGGGGAGAACCTCTGCGGCCGGTAATGAATTATATGCGGGAAGAGGATGAGGAGCCGGAAAAGCTGGAGGATATTTCAAAGGAGGGTTTTGGTGGAGTCCTCTGCATTGAGACAGGCGGCCCCACGCCGGGACTTGGCTGTGCAGGCAGAGGTATCATCGCAACCTTTCAGCTTCTGGAGGATCTGAAGCTTTTTGAGACCTGGAAGCCGGATGTAGTGCTTTACGATGTTCTTGGAGATGTAGTATGCGGCGGTTTTGCGGCACCGATCCGGGAGGGCTATGCGGAAAAAGTACTCATTGTCACATCCGGAGAGAAAATGGCACTCTATGCAGCCAATAATATTTCCAGTGCTGTGCGGAATTTTGAGGATCGAAGTTATGCGAGGATCTTCGGGATCGTGCTGAATCACAGGAATGTGGAGAATGAAACGGAAAAAGTAAATACTTTTGCAGAAAAAAATAATATCCCGGTCGTGGGTGAGATCCCGAGAAGTGACGAGATCATCCGATGGGAGGATCAGGGCAAAACGGTGATCGAGGGAGATGAGAATTCTGAGATCAGTGAGAAATTTTTTGCACTGGCGAGGAAGCTATTGGAAAGTGAAGAAACGGAGAAGGAGGATATATGAAGAAGGAAGCATATTTTGCAACTGCAGAAGAACTGGCCCGGGGCGGGCTGGAAGCGATCCCTCCGCAGATGATCTCCGGGAAGCATCTGATCTACAGCTCTCCGGCAACTCTGGCATTTAACTCTCCGGGAGCGGAGGGCTTTGGCGTAAAGCGGGCCGGGCTTGCAGTGCCGGATTCCATTATGCTGATCGTGGCACCGGGATGCTGCGGAAGAAATACTTCTCTTATCAGCTCCATGCCGGAGTACAATGATCGATTTTTTTATCTGATGATGGACGAGACGGATATTGTTACAGGCCGTCACCTGAAAAAGATCCCGAAAGCGGTAAAAGAGATCTGCGACTGCTGTGAGAAGAAGCCGTCTGTGGTAATGATCTGTATCACCTGTGTGGATGCACTTCTGGGAACGGATATGGAACGTGTCTGCCGGAAGGCAGAGGAAAAGGTGGATATTCCGGTGCGTCCCTGTTACATGTACGCACTGACACGTGAGGGCAGAAAGCCGCCTATGGTCCATGTGCGCCAGTCCTTATACTCCCTCCTTGAGCCACAGAAGAAAAAGGGAAATGTGGTCAATCTTCTGGGATTTTTTTCGCCGCTGGTTGATGACTGTGAGATGTATGAGCTGCTGCAGCAGGCAGGCGTAAAGACCATCCATGAGATCTCAAGATGTAAGGATTATGAAGAATATCAAACCATGTCACAGGCCAATTTTAATCTGGTGCTTCATCCGGAAGCAAGGTTTGCAGCGGAGGATTTTCATGATCGGCTGAAGATTCCTTTTATTGAGCTTCGGAGGCTCTACCAGACAGATAAGATCGAAAATCAGTATCGTGCCTTGGGACAGGTTCTTGGAGTCTCTTTTGATCAGGAAGTGTATAAAAAAGCAGCAGAAGAGGCTGTGGAGCGATTCCGGGAGGTCTGTCCGGATGCGTCTTTTGCTGTAGGGGAGTGCATGAACGGAGATCCCTTTGAGCTGGCCCTTGCCCTGGTGCGGTATGGTTTCCGGGTGCCGGAGATCTACGGAACCATCACAGCCGAGAATTTTGTATACATACGGCATCTTGCGGAATTGAGTCCGAATACAAAGGTTTTTTCCAATATGGAACCCACCATGCTGTATTACGATCCGTCCGGGAGCGGAGTGAACCTTACCATAGGAAAGGATGCAGGATATTATCACCGGGATCAGCCAAATGCCGTGTGGAATCAGGACCGGCAGCCCTATGGCTATGCAGGGGTACGCAGGCTGTTTGAGACACTGACAGAGAAAGTTTTGCAGAAGGGAGAAAAGGTATGAGAGGACTTCGGAAATATCTGACACCTTTTGCACCGGATCAGTCCGGAGCTGTGTCAGTGCTGTATGAGCTTGGCGGTATCATCGTGATCTGTGATGCAGGAGGATGTGCGGGAAATGTCTGCGGCTTTGATGAACCAAGATGGTTTGAACAGAAAAGCGCGGTATTCAGTGCAGGACTTCGGGATATGGATGCCATCCTGGGACGGGATGACCGCCTGGTTGCCAAGCTTGTGGATGCAGCAGTAAAGGTGGAGGCAGGCTTTGCAGCCATTATCGGAACACCGGTACCTGCTGTGATCGGAACGGATCATCAGGCACTGCGGCGGATGTGCGAGAAGAAAACAGATCTTCCGGTGCTTGCAGTAAATACCAACGGAATGGAGCTTTATGATGCGGGAGAGCGGAAGGCTTATCTGGAGCTTTTTAAAGCCTTTGCCCGGGAAAAGCTGCCTGTGGAGGCTGGTAAGACAGGAGTTCTCGGAATGACACCTCAGGATGTCAGTGACCTGAAAGCAGCAGACAAGATCCGTGAAAAATTCCGTGCCAGAGGACAGAGAGCAGTCTGCTACGGAATGGGAGACGGGCTTGATGAGGTAAAAAAAGCCTCCTCTGTGGAAAAAAATATCGTGGTTTCTCCTGCGGCACTGGAATGTGCCAGATATCTGGAGAAAACCTTCGGAACACCTTATGAGGTGGGATATCCTCTGGCGGAAGAGCTGGTTCCTGATATGGATTATACAGGAAAAAAGATTCTCATCGTGCAGCAGCAGGTGATGGCCGGTTCCATAAGAGAGGAGCTACGGAAACGTGGTGCGGACGGAGAGCTCACCGTGGCAAGCTGGTTTTCCATGGAAAAAGATCTCCTGGAGGAGGGCGATGTGTCATTAAGGGATGAGGAAGATTACATGGAACTGGCAGAGAAGGGCGGATATGACGTGATCTTTGCAGACCCATGTATGAAGCGGATGACAAAGGCTTTTTCAGGAGTGTTTGTGGATACAGTGCATTTTGCGGTATCCGGAAAATGCAGGTAGACCATAAGGGCAGGACATAAAGTTACATGCATGCTGCAGCCGGATCAGTGGAAATAGCTGCAGGGAATGGAGAAACATATGGAGCGGGAAATTACGAAAATGATCCGTGTTTACGGGATCGTACAGGGAGTGGGATTTCGCCCTACGGTGAGCCGTCATGCTATGGCAAGAGGAATCCGTGGCAGTGTGTCCAATAAAGGACCCTATGTGGAGATTTTTGCTCAGGGTAAGCAGCAGGATGTGGATGCCTTTATCGCAGATATCGGGAATAAGCCACCGAAGCGTGCAGCTATCCTGAAGCTTCTTGAAGAACCGGTGGAGGAGCCGGAGAAATTTACACAGTTTGATATCATCGAAAGTGAGAAGACAAAGGGGGAGATCTTTGTCTCCCCGGATATCGCGATCTGCGATGAATGTAAGGCGGAGATGTTTGATCCGGAAAACAGGCGGTATCTGCATCCCTTTATCAACTGTACCTGCTGCGGTCCGAGACTGACGATCCTGGATTCGCTTCCTTATGACCGTGAACGGACCAGTATGAAGGAATTTCCCATGTGTCCCTCCTGTGCGGATGAGTACCATAATCCGGATACCAGACGCTATGATGCCCAGCCGGTGTGCTGCAATGACTGCGGCCCTGAGGTATACCTGGCGGGAAGAGAGGAACGGGGACGGGAGGCTATCACTTATACAAGGAAGATCATTGCTTCCGGCGGGATCGTGGCCATCAAAGGGATCGGTGGTTTTCACCTTTGCTGTGATGCTACCAGTGAGGAGGCTGTACAGCGGCTGCGGCAGCGGAAACGGCGTCCGGTGAAGCCTTTTGCAGTGATGGCACAGGATATGGAAGCTGTGAAGAAGATCTGTAAGGTCAGCGAGGAACAGGAGAAGATCCTTACCGGTCATCAAAAGCCGATCCTGCTGTTGGATAAGCTGCCGGGAGAAACGAGGCTTTGTGAGAGCATTGCACCCGGGAATCCCAAGGTGGGTGTCATGCTTCCCTATGCACCGGTTCAGCTGCTTCTTTTTCATTACGATGATGGGATCCGGATGCCCGGGCTTCTGGTAATGACCAGCGGAAATACTTCCGGGGCGCCGATCTGCAGAGATGATGAGGAGGCGGCAGAGGAGCTTTCCCATCTCTGTGACTGCATTCTTTCCCACAACAGGAAGATACGTATCCGGGCCGACGATTCGGTGATGGATTTCTATAAGGGTGAACCCTATATGATCCGCCGTTCCCGCGGGTATGCGCCTCTTCCGTTTATGGTCTCCACACCCTGGAAGGGCCAGGTGATCGCAGCAGGTGGAGAACTTAAGAACACCTTCTGCATTGGTGTGGATAACCGTTTTTATCCTTCCCCTTATGTGGGAGATCTGGAGGATCTTCGAACGGTAAAAGCCCTGAAGGAAACGATCGGGCGGCTGGAAACACTTCTGGAGGTGCAGCCGGAGGTAGTGGTCTGTGATCTTCATCCTAAATATAATTCCACAGTGGTGGCAGAGGAGCTAGGGCTTCCGGTTCTGAGGGTGCAGCATCATTATGCACACATTTTATCCTGCATGGCAGAAAATGACTGCGAAGAAAAGGTGATAGGGGTTTCCTTTGACGGAACAGGCTATGGAACCGATGGAACCATCTGGGGCGGAGAGCTCCTGGTTGCAGACTGTCAGGGATTTACAAGGCTTGGAAGTATAGAACCCTTTGTCCAGGTTGGCGGAGATATTTCCGCAAAAGAAGGCTGGCGGATCGCCGTTTCCCTGATCTGGCAGAATATGGGAAATCTGGAAAAAACCCTGGACACTGTCCGTAAACTGGGACTTTGCACAGATCAGGAAGCAAAGGTACTGGTGACTATGGCACAGCGGAAGATCAATGCCGTGACTTCCACCAGTGCAGGAAGACTTTTTGACGGAGTCAGTGCGATCCTGGGGATCCGGAGAGCGTCTACCTTTGAGGGAGAAGCGTCCACAGCATTGGAATTTGCGGCGGAGGCCTGGAGAAAGCAGCGGGAGATGCAGAAGAAAAATCCGGAAGAAAATCTGAAGATACGGATGTCGGAAAAGGAAGACATTCCGGAAGGCACAGGCATCTCAGAAGCGTCTGAAGATGAACAAAAATTTATTTTAAATACAGGTGAGATCGTTGCATATCTGGTTCGGGCAAGGCTTGCAGGAGAGGATCCCGGGAAGCTGGCTTATGGATTTCACCGGGCACTGGCAGATGAGATCCTTGCAGCCTGTGAGGAAGCAGAGCGGCAGACCGGAATCCGGAAAGTGGCATTAAGCGGCGGTGTTTTTCAGAACCGGCTGCTTCTGGAGCTGGTAGATGACGGCCTTACGGAACTGGGGTTTAAAGTTCTGAAGCACAGCCTGATCCCGCCGAATGACGGAGGGATCGCACTGGGCCAGGCGGTGTATGGGATGGCTTATGTGCAGCGATACAGATAAATATAGATGAGATCATGCAGATACGGATCAAAAATGTTTTATGATAATGCATGGAGCATACAGCAGAAATGCAGGATGGGAGGCACAGATATGTGTGTAGGATTATCAGCAAAAGTAGTAAAGATCAGTGACGGAACAGCAGTGGTGGATGCAGGCGGCGCAAAGAGAGAGGTTTCTGCCCAGCTCCTGGGAGACCTGGAGCCGGGAGATTATGTGATGGTGCATGCAGGTGTTGCCATTGCAAAGATCACCGATGATGACGAGGAAGAGACAGACCAGCTGATGGAGGAACTGCTGTGATGGAAGAGAGGAAAAAAACAGCAAGAGAGATCATAGAAGGATATCAGGGACCGCCGGTGCGGATCATGGAGGTCTGCGGAACACACACCCACGAGATCTTCCGTCTGGGGATCCGCAGGCTTCTGCCGCCGCAGGTGGAGCTGATCTCAGGACCGGGATGTCCGGTCTGTGTAACACCGGTAGGATTTATTGACGAGGCCGTTTATCTTGCTCTGGAAAAACAGGTGACGATCTGCACATTCGGTGATCTTGTCCGCGTACCGGGAACAAAGAAAAGCCTTGCAGATGCCAGGGCAGAAGGCGCCAGGATACGGATCGTCTATTCACCGGCAGATGCAGAAAAATATGCGAAAGAGCATCCAAAAGAGCAGGTGGTATTTCTTTCCGTTGGCTTTGAGACCACCACGCCTGCCGGCTGTCTTTCCGTGAAAAAGGCCGGAGAGGACGGACTTTCCAATTATTCGCTCCTTGTGGCAAACAAGACCATGCCCCAGGCTTATCAGGCATTAAAAGGCAGTGCGGATGTGTTCCTTTATCCCGGACATGTCAATGCGATCACAGGAACTGCGCTCTGCGAGCATCTGGCAGAGGAAGGCATCAGTGGTGTGGTGGCAGGCTTTACAGCGAAGGAGCTGCTTACGGCACTGGCTGTTGCACTGGTACGTTTTCAGGAAGGAAAACCGTTCTTTGTGAATTGCTATCCCCGTGTGGTAAAAAGTGAGGGAAGCCTGGAGGCACAGAAGCTGATCGATGAACTGATGGAGCCCTGCGATTCTGAATGGCGCGGTCTGGGTGTGATCCCGGGGTCCGGGCTGGTGCTCCGGAAGGAGTGGGAAGCCTTTGATTCCAGAAAAAAATATGCAGTGCCGCCGATCCAGGGCAGGCCAAATCCGGCCTGTCGCTGTGGGGATGTGCTTCAGGGAAAATGCAGACCATCAGATTGTAAGGTATTCGGAAAGGTCTGTACCCCGCAGCATCCGGTAGGTGCCTGTATGGTATCCAATGAAGGAGCATGTTCCGCATATTTTATGTACGGAAACTGATGTCTGCTTTAATGGACTGCGAAATATGATACATTACATATAGTACAGACGAAGGATCGTATCCGGAAGATCTGACAGGATGAAACCGATATGAAATTCCTTTGACCCAGCATAGAAAGAAGATAATATTATGGAAAATAAAACAGTGACCATGGCACACGGTGCCGGAGGCCGTCAGACCTCAGAACTGATCGATGAAGTATTCAAAGCGCATTTTGCAAACCCGGATCTCACAGCCGATGATGCGGCCGTGCTGGTTCCGCCTGCAGGAAAAATGGCAGTATCCACCGATGGATTTATTGTTTCTCCGGCATTTTTTCCGGGGGGAAATATCGGCAAGCTTTCCATCTGCGGAACCGTTAATGACCTTGCCTGTATGGGAGCAAAACCGATGTATCTTACCTGCGCTTTTGTCATTGAGGAGGGTTTTCCCATGGAGAAGCTGGAGGAGATCGCCGCAGCCATGGAAAAAACAGCAAAAGAAGCCGGAGTGCGTATTGTTTCCGGAGATACTAAGGTGGCAGGAAAAGGTCAGGTTGACGGTGTGTTTATTACAACAACCGGAATGGGTGAGATCCAGGAGGGCGTTCAGGTAGGCGGTGAGCTGGCAAAACCGGGAGATGCCATTATTGTAACCGGTGATGTGGGAAGACATGGATGCACCATTCTTCTGGCAAGAGAGGATTTCGGCATTGACGCAGATGTGACAAGTGACTGCGCACCGCTGTGGGGAGCTGTAAAAGATGTACTGGATGCCACCCATAACATTCATGTGATCCGTGATGCCACAAGAGGTGGTGTCGGAACGGTTCTTTACGAGATCGCAGGACAGAGTAACGTAGGAATCCGCCTGGATGCAGCAGCTGTTCCGGTAGCTCCGGAGGTAAAGGGTGTCTGCGGCATGCTTGGCCTGGAGCCTCTTTATCTGGCATGTGAGGGACGAATGGTGATCATGGCACCAAAGGAAGAGGCAGGAAGGATCGTGGAAGCACTGCGTAAATGTCCTTATTCCAGGGACGCAGCCATTATCGGTGAAGTTACGGAAGAACAGCCGGGAAAGGTTGTCATGACTACGGAGATCGGAACGCAGGCACTTCTTCCGCAGCCGGGAGGAGAGCTTCTGCCGAGGATCTGCTGATAATATCGGAAAGGAGAGTCAGATCTTATGGAGACAAGAGTGGCATTGATCTCGATCATTGTGGAAAACAATGACGTGATCGATGATATCAACCGTTTTCTTCATGAAGCGGGAAAATATATTATCGGGAGAATGGGGATCCCTTACCGGGAAAAAGGCATCAATATCATCAGTATTGCCATTGATGCACCACAGGATGTGATCAGCTCCTTATCCGGAAAGATCGGACGCCTCAGTGGAGTTTCCGCCAAAACGGCATATTCCAATGTGATTACAAAAGCGGAGGACAGAAAATGATAAAAGTTGCGGTATACGGAAAGGGCGGCATCGGAAAATCTACTACGGTTTCCAATGTGGCAGCTGCCCTTGCGGAAAAGGGAATGAAAGTGATGCAGATCGGCTGTGATCCCAAGGCAGATTCCACGATCCTTCTCAGGCATGGAAAAAAGGTTCCCACTGTGCTGGAGCTGTATAACGAAAAACGCCAGGAGCTGAAGCTTACGGATATGGTGCAGATCGGATATGGGGGTGTAGTCTGTGTGGAAGCCGGCGGTCCTGCACCGGGGCTTGGATGTGCGGGAAGAGGTATCATTACTGCTCTCGAGAAGCTTAAGGAAAACGGAGCCTATGAGACCTATAAACCGGACATTGTTTTTTATGACGTACTGGGAGATGTTGTCTGCGGTGGATTTTCCATGCCCATGCGAAAGGGGTATGCAGATAAGGTATTTATCATCACCTCCGGAGAAAACATGGCCATCCATGCAGGGGCAAATATTGCCATGGCAGTGGATAATTTCAGAAACAGAGGATATGCATCTCTTGGCGGCGTGATCCTGAACCGGCGGAACGTGCCGGGAGAGGAAGAAAAAGTCCGGGAGCTGGCAGAGGATTTTCATACGCGGGTAGTGGGAACGCTTTCCAGAAGTGAACTGGTCCTGGAAGCAGAGAATCGAGGAAAAACTCTTCTGGAAGCTTATCCGGATTGTGAGATGGCAGAGGAGTACCGGACACTGGCCGAGCAGATCCTGAGTGCATGCAGGGAGGAAGGCTCATGTTAAAAAGAGTTGGTAACAGAGAGCTTTCGGGAAAAACAGAAATATTTATAAAGGAAGCCTCTTTTCCGGTTCCCTTTCAGCCGGGGCTGGAATTTAATTCACCGGTCCATGGAAACTGGAATATCGTACATACGGGAATGCTGGTTCCGGAAGCAAGGCAGATCTACGTCTGTGCGGATAACTGCATGCGTGGCGTTGTGCTGACTGCCGCAGAGATGAATGCGGCAGACCGTTTTTCCTTTGTGATCGTGGAGGAAAAGGATCTTCTGGGCGGAAATCTGGAGGATGTGACCATTGAAGGCGTGACGGACATTCTGAACCGGCTGGATGAGAAGCCAAAGGCAGTATTGCTTTTTACCGTGTGTCTTCATCATTTTCTGGGAAGTGATCTGGACCGCATCTACGGCGAACTGGAAGAAAGATTTCCGGAGATCTTTTTTATGCGATGCTTTATGGATCCTGTCATGCAGAAAACAGGTCCGACTCCGGATCAGAAGCTGCGCCGTGCCATGTATGATGCAGTACCGGAGAGGAAAGCAGATCCGGAATGTGTCACAGTCCTGGGCAGTGATTTTGTGCTGGATGAGAGTGCAGATATCTGCCGGATCCTGAAAAAGAACGGAATCCGTCTCCGGGAAGCACCGGCCTGTAAGAACTGGGAGGATTATCAGAGCCTGGGAGAGGGAAGCCTGATCCTTAACTGCTATCCGGCAGGAAAATTCGGAGTACAGCAGCAGGCGGAGAGACTTGGAAGGCCGTTTTTATATCTGCCCGGAAGCTTTGACTATGAGGAGATAGAGACGCAGGAAAAGTATTTGCTGGAGCTGCTGGATCAGCACAGCTGCGGTAAAAATGGCCTGGATATCAAAACGGAGATCCGAAAATGCGAGGAGGCTCTTTCCCATGCACACCAGATCATCGGTGACACTCCCATAGCTGTGGATTATCTTTTTCATCCAAGACCTCTGGGACTTGCAAAGCTTCTCCTTACCCATGGATTTCAGGTACAGTCCGTTTTTCTGGACAGTATCAGCCCGGAAGAAAAAGAAGTATTTTTCTGGCTGAAGGAGAATTATCCGGAACTCAGGCTGATTTCGACTGTTCGCCCGGAGATGAGAGTGCGGCCACGGCAGCATTTCGGAAAAATCCTTGCCGTCGGACAAAAAGCAGCCTGGTTTACCGGAAGCCGGAATTTTGTCAATATGGTACAGGGCGGCGGGCTCTGGGGCTTTGACGGGATTAGACGTACTGCACAGCTGATGCTGGAGGCATTTAATGAGGAAAAAGCTCCGGAGGATCTGATCGTTCGAAAGGGATGGGGGTGCGAAAGCTGCATATGAGACAGGCATATCGGATCATACCAATCTACACGGCAGACGTGTCGGGTGTCTGCTCCGCGTTGTATGAGCTTGGAGGAATGACAGTGATGCATGATCCCTCCGGCTGTAATTCTACCTATAATACCCATGATGAGATCCGGTGGTACGACCAGGACAGTCTGATCTTTATCTCAGGTCTTACGGATATCGATGCCATTATGGGAAATGATGAGAAATTTCTTCAGGATATCGAAGAGGCGGAAAAGGAGCTGAAACCGAAATTTATTGCACTTGCAAGTTCACCGATCCCCTTTATGAACGGAACAGATTTTCAGGGACTGGCCCGTGCACTTACAGCAAGGACCGAAATTCCGGTATTTTCGGTTCCGACCAGCGGCATGCACGACTATGTATACGGAGCAGGGCTGGCACTGGCGGAAATCGCAGGACATTTCACAGGAGCAGCAGAGAAAACCGGAAGGTGTTTAGAAGTACCGACGGGATCTGCGGAAAGATCTACAGAGAAGAGAAGCAGGAAATTAAATCTTCTTGGAGCAACACCCCTCGATCTTGGCCCGCAGTCTGCAGTAGATGCAATGAAAAAACGTCTGAAAAACTATGGCTGGGAGATACTTTCCACCTGGGCTATGGGGGATACGCTGGAAGCTTTGTCCCGTGCCGGTGAAGCAGCGGTAAACCTTGTGGTATCCTCTGTGGGGATCCCGGCGGCCAATGTGCTGAAAGAAAAATTCGGTACGCCATTTCTCGTGGGGACTCCTGTGGAAGGCTATGAGGGACAGATTTCAGATGCACTTGAGCGGATCGCGGATAGATCCTGTGGAGAGTGGGTAAATAAGAAGGATGACTCCGCAGAGGAAAGCGGAGGGCAGATCTTAGGAAAACAGGAGGAACTGTGGAAAGTAACTCCGGAGCAGGTAATCTATTTTCAGGGAAGGAACAGTCTGTCAGCAGTATCTGACCCTTCAGGAGAAAGCAGGGAAATGCCCGACAAAGATGAGATATTTTTTTCCGTACCGGACATTACCATCATCGGAGAACCGGTTACCATGGGCTCCCTGGCAGCAGTCATAGAGCAGAAATACGGAAAAAAGGTTCAGCTGCTCTGTCCGCTGGAGATCACAGAGGGACTTTTGCGCAAGGGAGATGAAACCATCTGTGGCGAGGAAGCCATGGAAGAAAAGCTGAAAACAGCCAGGATCATTGTGGCAGACCCACTCTATCGTCCGATCTGTCCGAAAACAGCCATTTTTTATGAGATGCCGCATATTGCGTTTTCCGGAAGGATATATCTCAGAAAATATTTTCCGGAATAATTTCAGAAAAACAACATAAACTATAAGAAACCGTAAAGGCGTTGCAGAAATATGCAGCGCCTTTTTCCGGCAGTAATATCGGAAATGGAGTATATATGGAGGGATTTTTATGTGGGGATTTTTGTCAGCACTGATCTCAGGTGCACTGATGAGTATTCAAGGGGTATTTAACACAAATGTAACAAAACAGACCAGTCTGTGGGTTTCAACCGGCTGGGTACAGTTTTCTGCATTTCTGGTCTGTGTGGCAGCATGGTTTTTTACAGGCAGAGAAAGTATCGGCATGCTGTGGCAGGTAGAGGATAAATATAATTTACTCGGAGGAGTGATCGGTGCATTTATCACTATCACAGTGATCCGGAGTATGGGAAGTCTGGGGCCTGCGCGGGCGGTTATGCTTATTGTCATTTCTCAGCTTGCGGTGGCTTATCTTATAGAATTGCTGGGGATTTTCGGTGTGGAAAGAGCAGATTTTCAGTGGAGAAAGCTGTTGGGAATGCTGATCTGTATTGCAGGTGTGGTTATTTTCAAATGGAAATAGAAATAAAAGTATTGTAATATTTGTAATACTTCGTTAAAATAAGGTATGGTTTTGCATGAGTAACGGGGCACCTGCCGCCACATCGGCGGAAAGGAGTGAACCGCCTACCTATGAAAATAAGATCACATATCAGAAGTGTTCGGCTTGTTTTTTCCATATTTTTGTTACAGATCCTGGCAGGGCTGACAGGCTGTAAGGATGACGGAACAGAATTTCTGGAGAAAGAACTGGTGCAGGAAGAAAGTACGGAAGCATCCGGAATGGATGCAGAGCAGGAAGAACCGAAGGATACGGAAAGTGAAGTATCCGGGAAGGCATCCGCAGGGGCTGCGGCAGATATATCACAGAAGAAACAGAATGAGTCTGCGGAGGAACCGGATCCGGAGGTTGAAAAACAGTTGCCGGAGATCTCAGACACCCCTCAGACCATTTATGTAGATATATGTGGAGCAGTGACCAGCCCGGGAGTCTATGAGCTTCCATATGGCAGCCGTGTTTTTCAGGCTATCGAGCAGGCCGGAGGATATCTTCCGGAAGCTGCGGCAAGCTATCTCAACCGTGCTAAGGGACTTTCCGATGGACAGCAGGTTTATGTGCCTACCCAGGCGGAGGTGGACAGCCAGCGGATCGCAGCTACCCAGGATGGATCGGAAGTTACAGCAGAAAACAGTACCGAAACGGCGAGCGGACAGAAATCCGCCGGAGAGGATTCCGGTGAAGCTGAGACTGCATCTTCCACAGAGCAGAAGATCGATCTGAACACCGCTGATGTATCCCAGCTTACTACTCTCACAGGTGTAGGGGAGTCCAAGGCCCTGGCGATCATCGCTTACAGGGAAGAGAACGGTCCCTTTACTTCAGCAGAGGATATCATGAATGTACCAGGCATCAAAGAAGGAACCTATGAGAAGATAAAGGATAAAATAGCAATAAAGTAAGGAGCGCTAAATGAGCAGGAAAGTATTGGTAGTAGATGATGAGAAACTGATTGTCAAGGGACTTCGCTTCAGTCTGGAGCAGGACGGAATGGAAGTGGACTGTGCCTATGACGGAGAGGAAGCACTGGAAAAAGCAAAAGCAGGAGAGTACGATATCATCCTTCTTGACCTGATGCTTCCAAAAATGGACGGTCTTGAGGTATGCCAGCAGATCCGTGAATTTTCCAATGTTCCGATCATCATGCTTACAGCAAAAGGAGAAGATATGGATAAGATCCTGGGTCTGGAATACGGAGCTGATGATTATGTCACCAAGCCTTTCAACATCCTGGAAGTCAAAGCCCGCATCAAGGCGATCATCCGCCGTGCAGGCAGCAAACAGGACAAGCAGGAGAAGGCCAAGACTGTGGAAGTCGGAGAACTGAAGCTGGACTGCGAAGGACGCCGCGTATTTATCTCCGGAAAAGAGATCAACCTCACAGCCAAGGAATTTGATGTGCTGGAGCTGCTGGTATTCAATCCGAACAAGGTATACAGCAGAGAAAATCTTCTGAATATCGTATGGGGCTATGAATATCCGGGAGATGTCCGTACCGTAGATGTACATATCCGCCGCCTGAGAGAAAAGATCGAGGCCAATCCCAGTGAGCCGAAATATGTACACACCAAATGGGGTGTGGGCTACTATTTCCAGGCATAACCTGTGAAGTTCAAAAAGAACGGAAAATTTTTCAAAAGTCTCCGCTTTCGTATTCTGATCATCCTGATCATACTGGGAATCGTACCGAGTGTCATCGTAACGGAAATGGTCATTGCCAACTATGAAGATCGTGCCATTGCCAACCGTGTGCAGAGCATGGAGAACATCTGTGACATCATGTGCGACCTGCTGATCAAGGAGAATTATCTGAATGACACCAGCTCTCAGACGGTGAACAGCAAGCTGGAATTACTGTCCAACAGCTATGGTGGCAGGATTCTCATTGTAGACAGGGATTTCAGGATCATCAAGGATACCTATGGCGTGGATGAGGGCAGGACTCTGGTTTCCCAGAAAGTATTGAACTGTTTTAAAGGAGAAGATGCCTACCAATATGATTCTGACAGCCAGAAGCTGATCCTGGCAGTTCCGGTAAAAAGTCCGGATGTAAAACAGGTGCAGGGTGCCATGATGATCATGGCATCTTCCAGTGAGGTGACAGCAACTATCCATGAACTGGAGCAGAAAGGGATTCTGATCATCGGTATCATTGTAGTGCTGGCCATTTTTCTTGGGTATATTCTTTCCACGATCCTGGTGAAGCCATTTGCCAGGGTAACGAAAGCAATCGAGGACCTTACAGACGGATATCAGAATGAGGAGATCTCGGTACCGGATTATACAGAGACAGCTTTGATCACAGATGCATTTAACAAGATGCTTTCCAGAATGAAGACGTTGGATGAATCCAGACAGGAGTTTGTATCCAATGTGTCTCATGAGCTGAAGACACCTATGACTTCAATGAAGGTTCTGGCGGATTCGCTGGTAGGACAGCAGGGGGTTCCGGAGGAACTGTATCAGGAATTTCTTTCTGATATCACAGAAGAGATTGACAGAGAGAACAAGATCATCACCGATCTGCTCTCCCTGGTAAAAATGGACAAAAAAGCAGCAGATATGAATATCAGCAATATGAATATCAATGAGCTGCTGGAGAATATCCTGAAGCGTCTCCGTCCTATTGCAGATCAGAGAAGGATTGACCTGATTCTGGATTCGTTCCGACCGGTAACCGCAGATGTGGATGAGGTGAAATTTACCCTTGCCATCAGTAACCTGGTCGAAAATGGCATCAAATACAATGTAGATGAGGGATGGGTCCGCGTAACACTGGATGCGGATCATAAGGATTTCTATGTGACAGTTGCAGATTCCGGCCTGGGAATACCGGAAGATTCCATTGAACGGATCTTTGAGCGTTTTTATCGTGTGGATAAATCCCATTCCAGAGAGATCGGCGGAACCGGTCTTGGACTTGCTATTACAAGAAGTTCTATAGCCATGCATCATGGGATCATCAAGGTATCCAGCAAAGAGGGCGAGGGAACCACATTTACCGTGAAGATCCCGCTGTCCTATATCCCGTCCTAGGAGGTACAGCATGAAAAAAACGATTTTGATCATCTGTGTGGCCGCTGCCTGCATCCTTTTTGGTCTGGTTGCTTTCATAGGTTTGTCGGGAAGAAATAAAAACGAAGAACAGCAGTATAGATTTTATTATATCAACAGCGATGAAACGAGACTGAAAGAAGAAAAATATACTCCGGAGAAGGAAACAACAGAAGTGATGCTGCGCAATTTTTCCGAGAGTCTGAATAACCGTGAGACCCGGGAAGACGGAATCTCACTTTTTCCGGATGGGGTAAAGATTTCTTCTTATTCCATACAGGATGGAGTCCTGAACGTAGAATTCAATGAGGCCTATGATAAAATGTCACGTACCAGGGAACTTCTGGTGCGGGCAGGTATAGTGAAGATCTTTTTACAGGTTCCAGGAGTAGATTCTGTGGAAATCTATGTGGGTAAAAAGCCGCTGACAGATACCAGGGGTGAAGAAGTGGGAGCCATGAACAACGACACCTTTGTGGAGTTTTCCGGGTCCGATGGGGATGTGTACAGCTATGACACCTTTACTTTGTATTTCACAAATAAAAACGGAGATAAACTGGTAGCGGAACAGAGAAGTGTCCGCTACAGACGAAATCTTCCGAAGGCTACGGTGGTTTTGGAGCAGCTTGCAAGAGGTCCGCTGGAAAAAGGACATTATCCTACAATACCGGAGAATTCAGAGGTACTTTCCCTGACGAGAGCAAACGGAATCTGCTATGTGGATTATAATTCCGTATTTCAGGATTATGCGCTGGATGTTTCGGAACAGATTGCCGTGTATTCGGTGGTAAATACGCTGATCGCGGCAACGGATGTGGACAAAGTTGAGATTTCCATCGAAGGAAACAAGGAAGTGACCTTTGGCCAGAATATGCAGCTTTATAAGTTCTATGAATGGAACGACAGCTTGCTGGCACACACAAAGGCTAAAAAAGAATAGAAAAAATAAAACATTTCAAAATATCAGAAAACGGGAGAACATTTATGGCGAAAAGGCCGATGTGTCTTTTGTGTTTTCTTATGGTGCTGAGTCTTGGCGTACTGGAGCTTATGGGGATTCCTCTGATCAAGGGGAATCCCCTTCCGTTAAATGTGCAGGAGCAGATCGAAGCGCACCCTGGTTCCATGATCTGCGGGGAGGTGGAACAGTATGAAAACACAGAATTTTCCCAGTCTGTTTATCTGAAAAAAACATATCTTATCCATCAGTCAAAAAAATTTCCAATTGAAAATGTAAGAATATTTCTCAAAAAAGAAGAAGATCTGAAACCGGGAATGCGGATCCTGGTCAAGGGAACGCTGAAAAGAGTGGAAGGTCCTGCGAATCCGGGGGGCTTTGACAGCCAACACTTTTATGCCTGTCGTCATATTTATTATTTTATGAAGAACGCTGTGCTCCAAAAGAAAACAGCAGTGTATTCCGGCTACAGGCAGCTCCTTTTGGAGATAAAAGAAAGCTGCAGACAGATCCTGAAGGAAGCTGCAGGAAAAGATGCGCCTGTTTTTTGTGCCATAACGCTTGGAGACAAACAGGAACTGGATCCGGAAACACAGATGCGATATCAGCTGGCCGGAATCATACATATCCTTGCCATCAGCGGACTTCATATCAGTATTCTGGGAATGGGGCTTTACAACCTTCTAAAGAAGATGGGACTGGGAATCTGGCCTGCCGGGATTTTTTCTCTGGGAGTGATGCTGCAGTATGGGATCATGACCGGAGGGAGTGTTTCCACCATGCGTGCAGTAACTATGTTTCTGATCGCCATGGGAGCCAGGATCACCGGACGGATCTATGATATGATGAGTGCTCTTTCCGTAACTGCCATGATGATCCTTGTGGAATCTCCGGCCTATCTCCTGGATAGTGGATTTCTTCTGTCCTTTGGCTGTGTTCTGGGAATGGGGCTCGCTGTGGAAAAGATCTGTGCCCTTGCAGAAGCGGAGGAGAAAAAATGGACAAAGGCACTGGTAAGTCCTATAGCTCTTCAGCTTGTGACTCTGCCGGTGATGCTGAAGTTTTTCGGAGAAGTCTCTATTGCCGGATTTATCCTGAATCTGTTGGTGCTTCCAAGTGTGGGGGTAGTGCTGACTGGAGGAATGGTGGCGCTGCTGCTGGGAATTCTCAGTATTCCTGCGGCAAAACTGGTAATCCTGCCGGCAAGGGTACTGCTGCTTTTTTATGAATATCTCTGCAGTCTGGCAGGAAGATCAGGATGGAGTACTTGGATCGGAGGGGAGCCGGAAATATGGCAGATTGTGGTATATTATGGCTTTTTGATAATAGTCCTGTTTATGGGACAGTATATAAAAGAACAGCTCCGGAAGAAAAAAGCAGTCAGTGAGGAAACGGAGTTATCAGAGGAGCGGGCGGAAGCAGGTTGTTGGAAGCTATATGCTATCCGGATAACAGCCGGTATTTTTCTGGCAGTCGGAATCCTGATACTGGGATATCATCCAGCAGGAAGTCTGAAGGTGATCTGCCTGGATGTAGGACAAGGTGACGGTATTCTTGTGGAGACCCCGGAGGATCACCATTTTCTGATTGACGGAGGAAGCAGCAGCCAGTCGGATCTTGGAAGATACTGCCTTTTGCCGGCATTGAAAAGTCAGGGGATTTCCTGGCTGGATGGGATTTTTATTTCCCATACAGATCAGGATCATATCAACGGTGTGAAGGAGCTTCTGGAATATATGGGAAAAGGTCTTACAACCATCCGGGCCGGATATCTGATCCTGCCTGCCTGGGCGGAAAGACCAGATGCGTGGAGGGAGCTTGCAGAGGCAGCAAAAACAGCCGGAGTTAAGGTCGTGACAGCAGTAAAAGGGGATGAATTGCCTTGCGGCAAAGTATCTTTTTCTGTTCTGTGGCCGGAGAAAAATGCCACAGGAAAAGATGTGAATGAGGAAGCTATGGTGATGGAGTTGTCTTTTGGAGATTTTCAGATGCTTTTTACCGGAGATATCGGTGCAGATACGGAGAAAAAGCTTCTGGCAGCCGGGGGGCTTGAGGATGTTGACTGTCTGAAGGTGGGACATCACGGTTCCCGTTATTCTACCACAGAAGCATTTCTTGAGAAAATAAAGCCGGAAGTGGCGATCATTTCCTGTTCGCTCACCAACACCTACGGACATCCGTCACCGGAAACCGTAGAGCGGCTTAAAGAGGCCGGAAGTCAGGTGGAATACACCATGAAAAACGGTGCTATTACCGTGGAAACAGATGGAAGAAAGCTTAAGATCGGAAGGTTCCGGAAGGATTGAGGATTTTTTTCCAAAACCGAAAAAAAACGGTGACTTTTGAACACGTTTATTGTAGAATAGACAGGGTTTGTGCAAAAACAAAGCACTGAAAATGTGCAATACAAGATAAGGAGTTTTTATTTATGAAATATGATGTACTGATCGTAGGAGCAGGTCCCGGTGGAATCTTTGCGGCCTATGAACTGATGAATAATGATCCGGAGAAAAAGATCGCGGTTTTTGAAGCTGGTCATCCTCTGGAAAAAAGAAAATGTCCCATCGACGGAAAGAAAGTAAAATCCTGTATCCACTGCAAAACCTGTGCGATCATGAAGGGATTTGGCGGTGCAGGCGCTTTCTCCGACGGAAAATACAATATCACCAATCAGTTTGGCGGAACTCTGTACCAGCATATCGGCAAGGATACAGCTACAGAGCTGATGGAATATGTAGATAAACTGAACCTGATGCATGGCGGTGAGGGAACCAAACTTTATTCTACCACAAACAGCGAGATCCGTAAGCTCTGCCTTCAGAACGGCCTGCATCTTCTGGATGCATCAGTCCGCCATCTGGGAACAGATATCAACTATGTGGTACTTCAGAACCTCTATGAAAAAATGAAAGACCATGTGGACTTCTATTTTGACGCATCTGTTGACAAAGTAGAAAAAACTGAAGACGGTTATGCAGTTTTTGTAGGAGATGAGCGTTACGAGGGAACTTACTGTATCATCTCCGCAGGACGAAGCGGAAGTAAATGGATGGAGACGGTATGTACAGAGCTTAAGATCCCGACTCTTTCCAACCGTGTGGACATCGGAGTCCGTGTGGAGCTTCCGGCAGAGGTTTTCAGCCGTCTGACAGATGAGCTTTATGAGAGCAAGATTGTTTACAGAACTGAGAAGTTTGAGGATATGGTCCGTACCTTCTGCATGAACCCGCGAGGTGTTGTCGTGAATGAAAATACCAACGGTATCATCACAGTAAACGGTCACAGCTACGAAGATCCGGCAAAGCATACCAACAATACAAACTTTGCCCTTCTGGTATCCAAGCATTTCTCAGAGCCGTTCCATGACAGCAACGGATACGGTGAGAGCATTGCAAGACTTTCCAATATGCTTGGCGGTGGTGTTATGGTACAGCGGTTTGGAGATCTGATCCGCGGAAGACGAAGCACAAAAGCCCGTATTGAGGAAAGTTTCGTAACACCTACACTTTCTGCGACACCGGGAGATTTAAGTCTTGTTATGCCGAAACGTATCCTGGATGGCATCATCGAGATGATCTATGCTCTGGATAAGATCGCACCGGGAACCGCGGATGACGATACTTTGCTTTATGGCGTGGAGGTTAAATTCTACAACATGGAGGTTGAGATCGACGAAAATCTGGAAACCTGCCACAAGGGTCTCTTTGTTATCGGAGACTGCAGCGGCGTGACCCATTCTCTGTCCCATGCATCTGCCAGCGGAGTCTACGTAGCCAGATACCTGGAGCAGGAGTATTTTAACAGATAAACTGCAAAGCAGTTTATCTGTTATGAGCAAGTAGCGAAGCGGATTGCGAATATCCAGTGTAAGACAGTCCTTTTCTGATATCAGGGTGATGACAGAAAGGGGCTGTTTTTTATGCAGGATGTGCATGAATATTGGAGAAAGTATTCTGATAATAACTGACAGATACAGGGAGAAAACCGGTTACTGTTCACTGGTAATATTTCGCGAGGTGTTTTTGGTGAGCGAAGATCACAGAAAACCGTGAATCGTCTGACATCAATCTTGACAAATTTATGAGTTTGTGGTAAAAGTTAGATAACCAGGTAAAAGAAAATATGTGCAAATGTTATAATGATAAGGTTGCATCCAGTCGGATGTGCAAAAGAGAATCCGGTGAGAATCCGGAACGATACCGTCACTGTGAAAGGGGAGTTGCTTTTATAACCACTGGGAGACCGGGAAGGGAAAGCAGCGTGGAACCAAGTCAGGAGAACTGCCTTATTGTGAGATTCAGGGATTCGCGGTTTACGAATCGGTATTCTCCATAACAATACAGAACTTCTTTTTATGTATTTGTATTGCGCAGAGAATCATGTGTGAGCAGGCGGCCGCAGAGAGCTGCTGCTTTTTTGTACATATCAGTATTCTGGAAATACATGAAAAGAGGACAATGAGAAATGAAAAGAAAAACAATGTTAGCTCTGATGCTCGCAGTTTCCATGACATGCTCTATGGGTGCGGCTACAACAGCAATGGCAGCAGAGGATTCTGCTACAGAAGAGAACGCTGAGGCAGCTGATACCACAGAGGCTTCTGATGCAGATCAGGAAGCAGCAGATAATGTAGCAGCTCTGATCGACAAGATCTATGTACAGGAAAGAAACGACACAACAGATGAGGACTGCAAGGCAGCCAAAGAAGCATGGGATGCTCTGACAGATGCTCAGAAAGAACTGGTAGAGGGTGAGAATGCAGATCCGGATTATTTCGGACGTGACACAGGAGATGCTTCCAAGGACGATCCGCGTAACCAGGATGAGATCGGTGAGAATGAACTTCTTGTTGTAAGCTTTGGTACTTCCTTCAATGACAGCCGTGCAGAGGATGTCAAGGGAATCGAGGATGCTCTTGCAGAAGCTTATCCGGACTGGTCTGTAAGAAGAGCATTTACAGCACAGATCATCATCAACCATGTAGAGGCAAGAGATGATGAAGTGATCGATAACATGCAGCAGGCTCTTGACCGTGCAGTAGAGAATGGTGTTAAGAATCTGGTTGTACAGCCTACCCATCTGATGCATGGTGCTGAGTACGATGAGATGACAGAAGCGATCAATGGCTATAAAGATAAATTCGAGTCTGTAGCTATCGCAGAGCCAATGCTCGGTGAGGTTGGAGACGATGCAACTGTGATCAATGATGACAAGAAAGCCGTTGCTCAGGCGATCACAGATACGGCTTGCAAAGAGGCCGGATTTGACAGCATGGATGCAGCAGCTGAGGCTGGCACAGCATTCGTATTCATGGGACATGGAACATCTCATACAGCTAACGTTACATACGATCAGATGCAGACACAGATGGAAAACCTTGGATTGAAGAACGCATTCATCGGTACTGTAGAGGGTAAGCCGGAAGATACAGCCTGCGACAAGGTTATCGAGAAGGTAAAAGAAGCAGGATACAAGAACGTTGTTCTTCGTCCGCTGATGGTTGTTGCCGGAGACCATGCAAATAACGATATGGCCGGTGATGAGGAGGATTCCTGGAAGAGCCAGTTTGTAGCATCCGGAAACTTCGATAAGGTTGACTGCCAGATCGAGGGTCTTGGAAGAATCGAAGCAGTTGAGAAGCTTTATGTAGAGCATACAAAGGCAGCCATCGATTCTCTGGGAAGCACTGAGGAGTCCGCAGATTCTGATGCAGCAGCAGATACAGAGGCTGATTCTGCTGAGGAGTCCGCAGAATAATAAATATAAAAATATCTGAGTGAGTTCAGATACCTATAAGAAATCAATGTAACTGCCCGGAAAGATCAGGAAGACTGTTTTCCGGGCAGATTGCTGTATCTATGGAAGGGAGAAGATTATCATGAAAAAACGCTATGTAAACTTAATTCTTGCAATGGCAAGTGCATCAGTCCTGGTGCTGGGCTCTGTGCCTGCGATGGCAAAAACAGATGAAACAAAAACAGAGTCCGGTGAGGAAGCAGAAGCTTCCGAAGAAAAGGATACAGATGCAGCCAAAGCAGATACCCTGGAAGATGGCGTTTATACAGCAGAGTTTGGTACAGACAGCAGCATGTTTCATGTAAATGAGGCCAATGACAAAAAAGGAGAGCTCACGGTCAAAGATGGTAAAATGACCATCCACGTAAGTCTGGTTTCCAAGAAGATCGTTAACCTGTTTGCGGGAACTGCCGAGGATGCCCAGAAGGACGGAGCAGAGATCATTGAGCCGACCACAGATACAGTGAAGTACAGCGATGGTTATACAGAGGAGGTTTACGGATTTGATATCCCGGTACCGGCCATTGGTGAGGAATTTAACGTGGCGATCCTGGGAGAAAAAGGCAAATGGTACGACCATAAAGTCAGCGTAAAGAATCCTGTAAAAACCTCTGACGACAAAAAATCCGAAGGGAAAAAACCGGAAGAGCTGAAGCTGGAGGACGGAACCTATGAGACGGATGTAACCCTTACAGGCGGAACAGGAAGAGCATCTGTAGAATCTCCGGCTAAAGTAGAGATCAAGGACAAAGAAGCTACGGCAACCATCATCTGGAGCAGTCCGAATTATGATTACATGATCGTGGACGGCGAAAAATATGAGCCGGTGAACAAAGACGGAAACTCCACATTTGAGATCCCGGTCACAGTCTTTGACGCAGAAATGGAAGTGACTGCAGATACTGTAGCCATGAGTACTCCTCACGAGATTGAGTATACCCTGAATTTTGATTCTTCGAGCATGAAAAAGGAAGAAAAATGAAAAAAATAATTTCATACATATTTCTGACGCTGACCCTGATCCTGGGGTGTGCTTTTGCAGTGCAGGCAGCAGAGACAGAACATAAGCCTGCGGATATTCCAGGCCTTACCTTTGATCACAGTATGGAGCTTTCCTACGCAAAGGAATTTAATGTGGATTACTACAACGATGGCTATGCGCTGCTCACCATTGATCAGGAAGGACAGTTTCTTGTAGTTCCCGAAGGCAAGAAAGCACCGGAGGGGCTGGATCCTGACATTGCGGTTCTGCAGCAGCCCATAAACAATATCTATCTGGTAGCAACCTCGGCCATGGATCTTTTCCGCGCTATCGACGGGATTGACAGCATCAAGCTTTCCGGAACCAAGGAAGACGGATGGTATATCCAGGAAGCAAAGGACGCTATGGAACAGAAAAAGATGATCTATGCCGGCAAGTACAGTGCTCCGGATTACGAGCTGATCCTGAACGAGGGCTGTGACCTTGCCATTGAATCCACCATGATCCATCACAATCCGGAGGTACAGGAGAAGCTGGAGCAGTTCGGGATCCCTGTAATGGTAGAGCGTTCCAGCTATGAGAGTCACCCTCTTGGAAGGACCGAATGGATGAAGCTTTACGCAGTTCTTCTGGGAAAAGAAGATGTGGCAGAAAAGGTTTTCAAAGAGCAGACGGACAAGCTGGATAAGGTTCTCACAGCAGATAAAACAGATAAGACCGTGGCGTTCTTTTATATCAACTCCGTAGGTGCGGTAAATATAAGAAAAAGCGGCGACTATGTTTCAGAAATGATCTCTCTCGCAGGAGGAAATTATGTTCCGGAGGATACGGGAGTAAATGACAATGCTCTTTCCACCATGAATATGCAGATGGAAGAGTTTTATGCCAAGGCGAAGGATGCAGACTATATCATCTATAACAGTACGATTGACGGGGAACTTAAGACCATTGATGAGCTTCTTTCCAAAAGTAAGCTTCTTGCAGATTTCAAGGCAGTGAAGAACGGAAATGTCTGGTGCACAGGCAAAAATCTCTTCCAGGAAACTACCGGACTTGGAACCATGATCGAGGATATCCACACCATGCTGACTACAGACGATGATTCTCTGGATGAGCTGACCTATATGCATAAACTGAAATAAATTCCAGTGTTCGCTTTAACTCCTTTGCCAGTTTCCACTTGTGAGCAGGAAACGAAAGGACAGGATAACAAAACAGAAGAGGAGTGTACCAGAAAAAATGAATGACAGAAAACGCGCAGTCCGATACGGGATCTCTTTTGTGATCCTTGCGGTACTTTTGATCTTTTTATTTATATGGAATGTAAATTCCGGAAGTATCCACCTCTCTGTGAAGGAGATCCTGAATATCATATTCCGGCATCAGGGAGATGAAACTTCTTATAATATCGTCTGGGAGATCCGTCTTCCCAGGATACTGGCAGTGATCATCCTTGGCGGAGCACTTTCTGTTTCCGGATTTTTGCTGCAGACCTTTTTTAACAATCCTATCGCGGGACCCTTTGTACTGGGAATCTCTTCCGGTGCCAAGCTGATCGTGGCGCTTCTGATGATCTTTTTTTTAAGCAGATCGGTGTCCATCGGTTCCGGTGCCATGATCCTGGCTGCTTTTGCAGGCTCAATGATTTCCATGGGCTTTGTGCTCCTTGTGGCAAAAAAAGTCCACAACATGTCCATGCTGGTCATCAGTGGTGTTATGATCGGCTATATCTGTTCGGCCATCACAGACTTTGTGGTGACCTTTGCAGATGATTCCAACATAGTCAATCTTCACAACTGGTCACTGGGAAGCTTTTCCGGTATGACCTGGGGGAATGTGCAGACTATGGCTGCTGTGGTACTTCTTACCATGGTGATCGTATTTTTTATGTCAAAACCGATCAGCGCCTATCAGCTGGGGGAGACTTACGCGCAGAATATGGGAGTTAATATCAAGGCTTTCCGGATACTTCTGATCCTGCTTTCCAGTATTCTTTCTGCCTGTGTGACCGCTTTTGCAGGGCCGATCTCCTTCGTGGGGATCGCTGTGCCTCATATTGCAAAAAGTCTCCTGAAGACTGCCAAACCGCTGCTTGTGATCCCGGCCTGTTTTCTGGGCGGTGCAGTGTTCTGCCTGTTCTGTGACCTGATCGCAAGAACTGTATTTGCACCGACGGAGCTGAGCATCAGTTCTGTGACAGCAGTTTTCGGAGCACCGGTAGTTATCTATATCATGATTCACAGACAGCAGAGGATATAAACGATGAAATCATATTTTTTTTATACAGATCAGCTGACCGTAGGCTATGATGGAAAACCGCTGATCAAAGAAATCAATATTCAGCTGAATAAAGGAGAAATCCTGACACTGATCGGTCCCAACGGTGCCGGAAAATCTACTATTTTGAAGAGTATCACAAGACAGCTTTCCCTGATCAGCGGAACGGTATATCTGGAACAGGAACAGATGAGCCGGATGACCAACAGGGAAGTGTCAAAAAAACTGGCTGTAGTACTTACCGAGCGCATGCGACCGGAGCTTATGACCTGTGAGGATGTGGTATCCACCGGACGATATCCCTATACCGGAACTCTCGGGATCCTTTCCGCAGAGGACAAGGAAAAAGTTAAAAGTGCCATGGAGATGGTTCACGCCTGGGATCTGAAGGATCGGGATTTTACAGCCATCAGTGACGGACAGAGACAGCGTATCCTTCTGGCACGCGCCATCTGCCAGGAACCGGAGATCATTATCCTGGATGAACCGACCTCCTTCCTGGATATCCGGCATAAGCTGGAGCTTCTTGCCATTTTGAAGAAGATGGTATTGGAAAAACAGATGACGGTGATCATGTCCCTTCATGAGCTGGATCTTGCCCAGAAGATTTCTGACCAGGTGATCTGTGTTCATGGAGATCACATTGAGAAATATGGTGCACCGGAGGAAATCTTTACTTCCGATTATATTCGGAAGCTTTATGGCATCACCCGTGGAAGCTATAATGCAGAATTCGGCTGCGTGGAAATGGAACCTCCGGCCGGAAAACCGGAGGTGTTTGTGATCGGAGGAAATGGAAGCGGGATTCCGGTATATCGGAAGCTGCAGCGACAGGGGATTCCTTTTGTGACCGGAGTTCTCCATACCAATGATGCAGATTATCAGGTGGCAAAAGAACTGGCTGCAAAAGTGATCACGGAGAAGCCTTTTGAATGCATTTCGGAGTCTGCCTTTGAAGAAGCACTGGAGTTCCTGGGAAAATGTGAAAAAGTGTACTGTCCGCTGAAGGATTTTGGTATCATGAATGAAAAAAACCGGGAATTGTTGAAAAAAGCAAAAGAAACCGGAGAGGAGATCCAGGTGTTCCAGAGCAACCATGAAGGAGCCATCATCGACAGGATCCAGGAGGCTTATTCTGACGGAACGGAGGGGATCGTGATCAACCCCGGTGCCTACACCCATTACAGCTATGCCATCCGGGATGCTCTGGCAAGCGTGGATATTCCCAAGGTGGAGATTCATATTTCCGATATTACGAGCAGAGAAGAGTTCCGCAAGATTTCTGTGACAGCACCGGTATGTAACAGGCAGATTTACGGACAGGGACTGGACGGTTATCTGCAGGCTATCGACTTCCTGCGGGAGAACAGGCAGTAGTTTCCCGAGAAATTTGAAAAAATTTTTCAAAAGTAGTTGAAATGTGCATGTTTTTATATTAAAATGTTAAAGAATTATGACGTGAAAATATTTAGGAGGAATACATTATGATTTCTGCAGGTGATTTCAGAAATGGTATTACCATTGAGTATGATAACAATGTTTACCAGATTATCGAATTCCAGCATGTTAAGCCGGGAAAGGGCGCAGCTTTCGTAAGAACCAAGCTGAAGAACATCAAGAGTGGCGGGGGAGTAGAGAAGACTTTCCGTCCTACTGAGAAGTGCCCTCAGGCGCGTATTGATAGAAAGGATATGCAGTATCTGTATGAAGATGGCGATCTGTACTACTTCATGGATACCGAGACTTACGATCAGGTTGCACTGAACTCTGAGACTGTAGGCGATGCACTGAAGTTCGTAAAAGAGAACGAGATGTGCAAGATCTGCTCCCACAATGGCAGCGTATTCTCCGTGGAGCCTCCTCTGTTTGTAGAACTGGAGATCACTGAGACCGAGCCCGGATTCAAGGGTGATACCGCTACCGGTGCCAGCAAGCCTGCTACCGTTGAGACCGGAGCTACTGTTGCAGTACCTCTGTTCGTTAACCAGGGCGACAAGATCAAGATCGATACCAGAACCGGTGAATATCTGTCTCGTGCATAATTGTTGAGACTACCACTGTTCTGAGCAATATCCGATAAGAGAACCTGTAAGGCAATAAGTTATCCTGTTTCGGGATGGCTTATTGCTTTTGTTATTTTCTACATTTTTACACCGGAAATACCACATGGGAAAAAGCAGGAGGGGAGCCTGCTTCGGAGAGGCATGGAGGTATTCTATGGAGATTTCTACATTTAAGGTAAAGGTACAGAAGGCTGTCAGCGAAGTGTTGGGACAGGAGTATACAGTGGAACTGCGGGAAGTGCAGAAGAATAACGGAGTGCTGCTTCAGGGACTGATGATCCGTAAGGGACAGGACAATGTGACACCTACGATTTATCTTAATTCCTTCTGGGAAGCTTATGAGGGTGGCGTGACCTTTGCAGATATTATTAAGAAGATCATCAGTATCTATAAGGAGGACGGAATCGGCCGGAAGATCGATGTTTCCTTTTTTCAGGATTTTGAGAAGGTAAAGGAGAAACTGTGCTTCCGGCTGGTGAACCGGGAGAAGAACCGGGAGCAGCTGGAAAAAGTGCCGTATATTCCGATACTTGATCTGGCAATCTGCTTCTACTATGCGTTTGACGAAGCAGGAGTGGACAACGGTATGATCCCCATCTACAGATCCCATCTGGACAACTGGAAGGTGACAGACACGGATCTGCTGGAGATTGCAGTGAAAAATACCCCCAGACTGTTTCCCGGTGAGACCATTCCCATGAAGGATGTGCTGGGAGACGCACTGCAGGAACTTCCGGAGGAAGTCCGGAGGGAATTTTTGAGGAAGGTATCCACGATGATCCTGACGAATTCCCGCAAGACTTACGGTGCCTGCAGCATTCTGTATCCCGGGATGCTGGAGCAGCTGGCA
>OGTL01000532.1_pt1 | contig 39053 bp, 49 predicted proteins | sample 1553601 | NCBI WGS metagenome assembly OGTL01 (sample SAMEA2580112, study PRJEB22360) | human gut metagenome | biome: human gut; feature: human-associated habitat; material: faeces | place: Denmark | collected 2008/2010 | reverse complement strand
AACTTTATGAAAAATTTTATTGGAATAAATATATTATAGTCACCCTGACTTAAGTAATGCTAAAATTACGCTAAATTGAAACTAAACTTCGTCTTTTTGTAAGAACATGAATGAAAAACTTGTCAAGATTTATAAAAAAGTGGGCTTTATAAAGTCCAAGATTTATGATAAAATAAGGGCAGAATGCTTATTTTTTAGCACAAAAGTAGTCAAACTACTTTATCGAAAAATATTTGAGAATTTTTCTCATCAATAAAAAAGGAAAATACATGCTTACAGTATCTGATATTTCATTACAATTCTCTGACCGCAAGCTTTTTGACGAAGTAAACATCAAGTTTACACCGGGAAACTGTTACGGTTTAATCGGTGCCAATGGGGCTGGTAAATCAACTTTCTTGAAAATCTTGGACGGTGAAATTCAACCAACAACAGGTCACATCTCAATGGGGCCAAACGAACGCATGTCTGTTCTTCGTCAAAATCATTACGATTACGAAGATCAAACACCACTTGATGTCGTGATGATGGGGAATGAAAAACTTTTCGCCATTAATCAAGAAAAAAATGCCATTTACATGAACCCTGATGCGACAGATGATGACTTCATGAAAGCTGCCGAACTTGAGGCAGAATTTGGTGAAATGGGTGGTTATGAAGCCGAAGCTGACGCTGCTCGTCTTTTGCAAAACCTCGGCATTAAAGCTGAACAACATACAGATTTGATGGCCAATTTGACTTCTGGCGAACACGTTAAAGTCCTTCTTGCTAAAGCACTTTTTGGTAAACCTGATGTGCTTCTTCTTGACGAACCGACCAATGGACTTGATATTCAAGCGATTGCTTGGCTTGAAGAATTTTTGATTAATTTTGAAAATACCGTTATCGTTGTTTCCCATGACCGTCACTTCTTGAACAATGTTTGTACTTACATGGCAGACCTTGACTATGGTAAAATCAAACTTTACCCAGGGAACTATGATTTCTGGAAAGAGTCTTCTGAACTTGCTCTTCGCTTGCAAGGTGACCAAAACCGTAAAGCTGAAGAGAAAATTGCCGAGTTGAAAGAGTTTATCGCTCGTTTCTCTGCTAATGCGTCCAAATCAAAACAAGCAACATCACGTAAGAAAATGCTTGATAAAATTGAAGTTGAAGAATTCGTTCCTTCATCACGCAAATATCCATTTGTTGGTTTTGAACAAGAACGCGAAATCGGTAATGATTTACTTCGTGTAGAAAATCTTTCAGTTGCGATTGAAGGAGAAATGATTATCGAAAATATTTCATTCATCTTAAATCCTGGTGATAAGACCGTCTTTATTGGTCAAAACGATATTCAACAAACAACGTTACTTCGTGCTTTAATGGATGATGTAGAAGATAATTGGACCGTAACTGGTGATATTAAATGGGGAGTTACATCTTCTCGTTCATATCTTCCAAAAGATAATACCAAAGATTTTGATACAAGTGACTCTATTCTTGACTGGTTGCGTCAATTTGTATTGACAAAAGAGGAAGACGATAATACTTACCTTCGCGGTTTCCTTGGACGTATGCTTTTCAAAGGTGAAGAATCTTTAAAAGCTGTCAATGTCCTCTCAGGGGGAGAAAAAGTTCGTGTCATGCTTTCTAAAATGATGCTTCAACGAGCTAATGTGCTTGTTCTTGATGACCCAACTAATCACTTGGATTTGGAATCTATTTCTGCACTTAATGATGGTTTGAAATCATTTAAAGGCTCAATCCTCTTTGCTTCACATGACCATGAATTCATTAATACTATTGCCAATCACATTGTTGTTCTTGGTAAATCTGGTGTCATTGACCGTATTGGTGAAACTTATGATGATTTCTTAGATAATGCAGAAGTACAAGAAAAAGTAAAAGCACTCTGGGCCGATTAAATTTATTATTATTTAGTTCGTTTACACTGTTGTGTAAACCAAGTTTACAGTTCTGTCAGTAAAATTTACTGACAGAATTCATTTTCATCCACTGTTAGCGCTAACAGTGGACTGGGGGAGAAGTCATGAATCAAAATTTAAAACTTTTTGCGACAGATATGGACGGAACTTTTCTGCGCAATGACCATTCGTATAATCACAAAAAACTCGCTGAAGTAATTAAAAAAATTCAAGATAGAAATCTTCTTTTTGCTGCTTCTTCTGGACGTTCTTTACTTGGTTTGATTGAAGTTTTTTCAGAATATAAAGATCAAATGGCTTTTGTTGCTGAGAATGGTGGAGTTGTTGCTTATAAAGGAGAAATTCTCTTTGCAAAAGATTTGACTGTTGCTCAAACTCAAGAATTAATTGATGACTTGCAAGAGATGCCGTTTAGTCCCAAAAATGACTATTTAATTTCTGGCCTTAAAGGTGCTTATTATCCTGAAGGTATTTCTAAAGAATACCTTACTCATGCAAAACTTTATTACCCTAACTGTCAACTTTACCATCGCTTAGATGAAATTGATGACAAATTGCTCAAGGTTACAACCAACTTCCCCGAAGACCACGTGCGTGACTGTGAGCAATGGATTACAGACAGACTCTCTTTCGTAAGGGCAACAACAACTGGTTTTACTAGTATTGACATTGTGCCAAATGGTATTTCTAAAGCTTCTGGTTTGGCACATTTGTTAGCACATTTTAACTGGCTCCCTGAAAATTTAGCTGTTTTTGGTGACCAAATGAATGATTTGGAAATGTTTGAATACGCTGGTTCTTCTTTTGCTGTCAGTAACGCAGCGCCTGAAATTCTTGAACTAGCTGATAAAGTCATTCTTTCTAATGACGAAGATGCTGTACTGGTTGAGATTGAAAATATTTTAAATGAAGAATAATTTTATTCAATAGATTTCCTATTGTGAAAAAAAGTGACTATCTGGTCACTTTTTTTGTTATAATTTTAATGAGAGATTATTTGATTTGGAGAAAATAAAAATATGAAAATTGCAATTGATGCAATGGGAGGAGATTTTGCTCCCGAAAATATTGTCAAAGGTGTAAACTTGGCAAAGAAAGAACTTTCTGATGTTACCTTCCAACTCTACGGAGATGGGGCAAAAATTCGTCAATTTTTAGACGATGAAACAAATATTGAGATTGTTGAAACAACTGAAATCATTGATTTTCATGATGATCCAGTTGCTGCCATTAAATCAAAAAAAGACAGCTCACTTGTCCGAGCTGTGACTGCTGTGAAAAAAGGAGAGGCTGATGCAGTCTTGTCTGCCGGCTCAACTGGTGCACTTTTAACCGCCGGCTTACTTTTGGTTAAGAGAATTAAGCAAGTGTCACGTCCAGCCTTGATGTCAACCTTACCGACAGCTGATGGTCGCGGTTTTGATATGCTTGATTTGGGAGCAAATACTGAAAATACGGCCCACCACTTAGTTGATTTTGCCATTTTGGGTTCATATTACGCTGAAAATGTTCGCGGCATCAATAAACCACGTGTTGCTTTGATTTCTAATGGTGCCGAAGAATCTAAAGGTTCGCCAACTGTCAAAGAAGCGCATGAAATTTTGTCAGCTATGTCTGAAATCAACTTCATCGGAAATATTGAATCTCGTGATTTACTTTCAGGTGGGGCTGATGTTGTAGTAACCGATGGTTTCACGGGAAACGCCATTTTAAAAGCGATTGAAGGAACAGCAACTGTTCTCATGAAAGAAATAAAATCAGCCATCATGGCTGGTAGTGTCACCACTAAAATTGGTGGGGCTCTAATTAAAAAACCTTTGTCTGGACTTAAAGATTTGATGAGTACAGATGGAGCTGGTGGAGCTGCTTTTGTTGGTCTTAAAGCACCTGTTGTTAAAGCTCACGGAAATTCAAGTGAATTGGCGATTGCCTCTGCCTTGAAACAAATTCATAAAATGTTGGAATCAGATGTTTCTGGTAAATTAGTCGAACATTTTGAAAAAATGGACAAATAAAAAACTCGGGAAACCGAGTTTTTTTACTGACAGAATTGAGCTGTCAGTATTTTTTATCTACCATTTATACTTCGTACCGAAATAGTTAAAGATAATCATATCAACAACTAAAATTATCATCATAAAATTATAAGGAGACTCTTTTTTCAAAAAAATAGAATAAATAAACAAAATTACAAAGAGTGGAATAAAAATCCAAGCCCAAAAAACTTTTTTCTGATAAAACTTTTCGGGTAATGGTTTTCTCGATTCATTTTTGTCCTTAATGAAAAAAACTAAAACTAGTCCAATTATTAAAGCAGTAAAACTAGCATTTGTATTGAATGACTGGGGATGAATTGCAAAATTAGACCAATTATTAAAAAAATACTGCTCAACAACCAAAATGTATATTCTTTTTTTGTCATATTTTTCTCCTTATTTTACTGACAGCTTTCTTCAGTAAAATAAAATTTCTAAAAATTACTTACAAACGTTTAACAGTATTGACATCTGCTCCTTTTGACTTTTCTTGGTGTTCTTTGAGCCATTTTTCACGTTCATCATCATCTAATTTAACGACAAAATAAATCATAACAAGTAATATCAAGATTCCTAAACCTAAAATTAGGACGGATAAAGTAAAGCTTGTCAGTAAAACCAATGAAAAGAGAACCGAACCAATTCCAATCAAAAGGAATTTTTTCTTAATGTTAGCAAGTCCAGTTGATAAATATTGAACAAAACTCATAAAGACAGTCAGCCCACTCAGAAAAACATAATTTCCACTCAAAAAGAGAGCTATTCCGCAAACTGTCGTCAAAATAATTGCCCAAGTGGGGGTTCCAAAGCGATTATTTTTAGAAACAAACATAGGCACATCTTCATGAGCCTGAGCCAAACTGGCTAAAATTGTTGGTGTATTAAAAGTGGTCGCAACAATAACACCAAAAATTGAAAAACATATTCCGACAACAAAGAGCGGAATTCCAATGCTACCCACGATTTTACTAAAAGCTGTTGCCGCAGGCACAAGTGTTTTAGTCAGTTCTGGCCCCAATGCCCCAATGGTAATGGTTTGAATAATCAGATAAACAGCCAAACAGGTTAACATGACAAGGGACATCATTTTTGGTAAATTTTTTGCTGGATTTTTCATTTTTTCAGCATTCACCGGTAGAAATGAAAAGCCGGTGAAGAAAAAGAATACAGTACCGTAAGCTGACAGAAATCCTTTAAAGCCACCTAAATTTGCTGACGAAGCTGTCAGTAAATTTGGACTTGAAAAATTAAGACCACGTACCAACCATAGACAAGTAAAAATAAAAACAAGAACTAAGACAATTTTCACAAAAGAAGTCAGATTGTCTAAACCAGCAATAATTGAACTCCCAAAATAGGAGATGATTCCTAGGGCTAAAATAATAATGATACCAATTAACAGACTATTAAGATTTGGAAGAATCATTTTCATTGCTGTCAGTAAAGCCGAAACCTCTGTAGCTAGTGTCACTGTACCTAGCAACCATGTCACCATTCCCACAATAAAGCCTGGAAAACGCCCAAAAGTTTCTTTAGCATAAACAAAAGCTCCACCATTTTTTGAATAAATTTTACTCATGTTGGCATAAGCAAAAGCAATCACAAAAATCGATAAACCAGCACATAAAATAGCCAGTAAACTCCAAATTCCTGCATCTTCATAAATTTTGCCAGAAAGTAAGAAAATTCCTGAACCAATAATGGAATTCACACCCAACAGAAAAATGGCTGCCGGTGATAATAATTTATTTTCTTTCATTGAGACCCCACTTATTTTAATTAAGTTAAGACTTTGTTAAATTTATTGTTAGTTAAATTATATCAGAAAGGCCTCATTTTTCGTCATTATTTCACCAGTTTATGCAAAAAACTAAGCTATTCATTGATAACTTAGTTTTTCATTTATTCTATAAAATAGACTAGCCTAAAGTTGCTTCAAGTTCAATATCGACTCCTGACAGAGCCTTAGATACTGGACAGCTTTCCTTTACTACTTTGGCAATTTCTTGAAAATCAGCTTCAGAAAGTTCTGGTACCACTGAACGATTAGTCAATTTAATTTTTGTAATCGCTGGACCATCTGCTGTTGCTTCAAAAGTAACATCTGCCGTTGTGTCAATAGAAGTTGCTACTAAGCCTTTTTGTCCTAAAACCATTGAGAATGCCATACTAAAACAGGCTGCATGAGCAGCTCCCAAAAGTTCTTCTGGTGTGGTAATATGAGCTTGACTTTCTGAACGTGCTTTGAAATTATAGGGAGTTTCTGTAAAAATTTGAGAACTTTCAGCAGAAATTGTGCCAAAACCATTTTCTAAAGTGTCCTCCCAATGTGCTGATGCAGTAGAGATATTTTTCATTTTTTTCCTCCTTAATAGAACTGTGCAATTGCTTTATGAATTTAATACTTAAGTTGTATTTGTAATTCTCTCTTGTAATTTGAGTATATCTTTTTGCAATTGTGAATTCAAGCAAATTGATTTTCTACTTTTTAAAGTTTGACAGTTCATTACAAAAAGTGTAAAATTTAAAACAACAAGAAAGTAACTTTGATTTTGAAATCTTTAGGAAGTTGGTGGTTGTGCAAACCAACGTTTTCAGCAAAGTGAATGGGCTTGTGATTAACTAATAAATTTGATTTAAAAAAATAAAGAATCACGGCCGCTTCCGTTACAGAGCAACTTGTTTTTTGACAAGTTCTAAGAAAATCATTTGATTTTAAATTTACGGTGGCACCGCGCTCAAAGCGCCCGTAGGACTTTTTATAGTTCTATGGGTGCTTTTTTTATTTTTTATTTAGTGTAAACCAGTTTACACTCTTCAATAATCAATCTAATCCAAACACACATAAGGAGAACAAAATGACAAAACCAACTATTTTAACTGGAGACCGTCCAACAGGAAAACTTCACATCGGCCACTATGTAGGCTCTTTGCAAAATCGTGTCAAAATGCAAAATGAAGATAAATACAATATGTTTGTCTTTTTAGCTGACCAACAAGCTTTAACTGACCATGCAAAAGAACCTGAACTCATTCGTCAATCTGTCGGTGATGTTGCCCTTGACTACTTAGCAGCAGGACTTGACCCTGAAAAATCAACCATTTTCATTCAAAGTCAAATTCCTGAACTGGCTGAACTTTCAATGTATTATATGAATTTAGTTTCACTTGCCCGCCTTGAACGCAATCCTACTGTAAAAACAGAGATTGCACAAAAAGCTTTTGGTGAATCAATCCCTGCCGGCTTTTTAGTGTATCCAGTTTCTCAAGCTGCTGATATTACTGCTTTTAAAGCCACTCATGTTCCAGTCGGAAATGATCAAAAACCAATGATTGAACAAACACGAGAAATTGTTCGCTCATTTAATAATGCTTATCACACAGATGTTTTAGTTGAACCAGAAGGAATTTACCCTGAAAATGAAGCTGCTGGTCGTTTACCTGGACTTGACGGAAATGCCAAAATGTCTAAATCTCTTGGAAACGGAATTTTCCTTGCTGATGACATGGACACACTCAAGAAAAAAGTGATGTCAATGTATACTGACCCTGACCATATCAAAGTTGAAGATCCTGGTAAAATTGAAGGAAACATGGTTTTCCATTATCTTGACGTTTTTGGTAAAGCTGAAGATGCAGAGCAAATTGCTGAAATGAAAGCCCAATATCAAGCGGGTGGTCTTGGTGATGTGAAAACAAAACGTTTCCTTCTTGATGTTCTTGACCGCGAACTTTCACCAATCCGTGAACGTCGTATTGAGTTTGCACAAAATATGGACTACGTATACGACATGCTTAAAGCAGGCTCACTTAAGGCCCAAACTGTAGCCAGTCAAACTCTTGATGAAGTTAAGTCTGCAATGGGAATCAACTATTTCAAATAATTCATTTTCAAATTTTACTTCCTTAGCCTTACTAATCTTGAGGATTTACCAGTTTACACTATTTGCTTTTAGTTGACACTGGTGTAAACTCAAGTCATTTATTTTGGAGATTTAACTTGATTGATTTAAAGAAAATTAAAAGATTTGCTCAAGAAATTCATGATAAAAATAATGATGGACATGGCTTTGACCATATTGAACGGGTCGTTGCTCTTGCTCAAAAAATTTTACTGACAGAGCCGTCAGCAAATCAAGAACTTGTTCTAGCAACTTGTTATTTACATGATACTTATGATGAAAAATTAACAGATGATGTTCCTAAACAAAAAGCTAAAGTTGCGCAATTTTTAAATGAGCTTAAAATTGATAAAAAGCTCATTGATGAACTTTTTATGATTATTGACAACATGAGTTTTTCAAGTAATTTAATTGAGAGAAAAACACTCTCTTTGAATGGACAAATTGTACAAGATGCTGACCGCCTTGATGCAATGGGAGCTTGGGGAATTGTAAGGACACTTGAATATGGTTGGGCAAAAAATCGAGTCTTTTATGACCCAAATCTGCCACCTTTAGATTACAATTCTAAAGAAGACTATCATAGTCAAAAAAATAACTCCACACTCAATCATTTTTATGAAAAATTATTTTTGTTAAAAGATTTATTAAATACAACCGAAGGAAAAAGACTAGGCGAAAAGCGTGATAAAATAATGCACCTTTTTGTCAGCCAAATCGAAGAAGAATACAAGGAAACTCATTTTTAATTTTTACTGACAGACCCTATCAGTGCTTCTTTTATGGCCTTGTCAGTAAAAATCATTCCCAAATCGAAAGGAAGTGACTAATGTCTGGCTTCACAAAAATAGTTTTTAAACTTCATAATTTTCTTGACAGAAATAAAATCAAAAACAATTTGAAATTCAAGCCAAGCCTCACTTCTAAAACATTGGTTTTTGCTCATCGTGGTTCTAAATCCAACTGTCCAGAAAATACATTGGCCGCTTTTCATGAAGCTGTTCGTGTCCATGCTGACGGAATTGAGCTTGATGTCCACTTATCACTCGATAATGAATTAATTGTTATTCACGATGAGAAAATTGACCGGACAACAAATGGTAAAGGTCTTGTCAAAAATATGAATGCTATAGATTTAAAGAAATTTGATGCTGGTTCTTGGTTCAATCCAAAATTTACTGACGAAAAAATTCCAACTTTGTCAGAGGTTTTAAAATTACTTACAGACCTATCATTTACTGGTTATTTAAATATCGAAATTAAAACTGATAAATTTGACTATCCCGGAATTGAAAAAAAACTCTCAGACTTAATGACAGAAACTAAATGGCCCTTTAGCTATATTTATAGTTCGTTTAATTTTGATTCATTAAAAAAAATACACACTTTTGATTCAAAGGCTGAAGTTAATTATCTGACAAAAAATCTTTTGACCCTAAAAAGTCATTATAAAGGCAGCTCAACAGATTTTATTTCAGGAATTCATCCCCGAAGAACCTACGCCTTCAAGCACCCACTTCTTCTCAAAAGTTCAAAAAGACCCCTTCGTCTTTGGACAGTTAATCAAGAAACAGAAATACGACAAGCTTTTCAACAACATGTAGCTGGAATCATCACCGATTTTCCGGAACGTGCCCTCGAAATTCGTCGAGAAATCCAAGACCAGTCAAAATAGACTGGTCTTTTTTTCATCTATCACAAATGATATCTATTTCACAATATTTTGAGGTGAAAATCACATAGTACAGTAATTGTAAGCGTAAAGCATTTCTCTTTACATTTTGTTTCACAAAGGGTATAATTAAATCGTGCGTGTTATTTTGTCAAACTTGTTTGACAAAATAAGCACAAGGATTTGGAAGGGATGCATAAACATGCAATTTATTAACTATCTAGGTCAAGACGCTTACACAAATATCGCGATGGACAGCTGGCTACTTTATCACCTAAAACCAACTGAGCCTGTTTTTGCTTTATGGCAAAATAAACGTGCAGTTATTGTGGGGCGCAACCAAAACACTTTTGCTGAAGTGAATCAAGACTACATTGACAGTCATGATGTTCAAGTTGTTCGTCGAGTATCTGGCGGTGGTGCAGTTTATCATGATGAAGGAAACATCTGTTTCACATTTTTTGTTCCTGTCGAAAATTCTGGCTCTGTCAACTTTAAAAAATTTGTTCAACCGATGTATGAAGCACTACATGCTGTTGGAATCAAAGCTGAAATTACTGGACGCAATGACCTTGAAGTTGAGGGTAAAAAGATTTCGGGAAATGCCCAACGCTATGCTGGAGGTTATTTGATGCATCACGGAACCCTCCTTTGGGACACTGATGTTGAAGCAATGATTCGTTCTCTCAATGTTTCTGATGAAAAATTTGTCAGTAAAGCGGCTAAATCAGTTCGCGCTCGTGTGGGAAATATCAAAGATTTTGCCCCTGAGGACTTAACCTTAGATAGTTTTATTGACGCATTAAAATACTATCTCACAGACGAAGGAAAAGATGGTGAATTAGTTTTAACTGATGACCAACTTAGCTCAATCAAAAAAATACGAGATGAGCAATTTGCAACTTGGGATTGGAATTATGGCGAATCACCAAAATTCTCCTTCCAAAATCACGCTAAATTTACTGGCGGAGCCATTGATATTCAAGTCAATGTTGAAAATGGTAAAATCACTGAAATTAATTTCCAAGGAGATTTCTTAGGCGTTCGAGATTGGCGAGATATCAAAGAGCAATTTATTGGTCTTGAATTTGAACCTTCAGCAATTCTTGAAGTCCTTGAAACAAATAAAGAAGGACAATATTTTGGAACAATTCAAAATACTGAACTTTCTGAAATGTTCAAAGCTGACTATCGAACAGATTAAGTTATTTCACAAGCATAACCTTAGGAAATTTCTCCAAAAAATGATAAATTTCTAATTATAGACACATAAAATAGAAAGGGAATCTATTATGTCAAATTCAGAACAAATCTTAGATTTCAAAGCGCAGCTAGAACTGCAAGACACTACATTTCCAATGCTTCAAATTCTTAACGAAGAAGGAAAAATTGTTGACGAAGATGGTCTTAAACGTGCAGGACTTTCTGATGAAAAACTCGTTGAACTCTTTAAAAGTATGCTTTTTGCACGTCAAGTTGACATTCGTTCAATGAAATTAGCTAAACAAGGACGTATGGGATTCTTTGGACCTCACGCTGGTCAAGAAGCTTCTCAAATGGCCTCATCATTCGCTTTCACTGACGAAGACTGGCTCTTCCCAGGTTACCGTGACTTGCCACAAATTTACGCAAAAGGTTGGCCAATCTGGAAAGGTCTTCTTTGGTCTCGTGGACATCAACTTGGTAATGAGTACACTACCGATGATGGTAAACCTGTAAACTCATGGTTCCCACAAATTATCATTGGTGCTCAATACGTTGAAGCTGCTGGTGTCGCGCTCGGACTCAAAAAACGTAAAAAAGATGCTGTAGCTTTCGTTTACACTGGTGATGGTGGTTCTTCACAAGGTGATACTTATGAAGGAATTAACTTTGCTGGAGCTTATAAAGCCCCACTTGTTGCCTTTATCCAAAATAACGGCTATGCAATTTCGACACCTCGTAGTCTCCAAAGTGCCGCTCCTCATTTAGCTGCTAAAGGTTGGGCCGCAGGTGCTCCTTCGATCGTAGTTGATGGAATGGACGCGATTGCTATGTATCTTGCTTCTAAAGAAGCTCGTGCTTGGGCAGTAGCTGGAAATGGTCCAGTTGTTATTGAAGCAATTACAAACCGTTTAGAACCACACTCAACAGCTGGTGATGACCCACTTCGCTATCGTACTAAAGAAGACATTGAAGCTTGGTGGAAAAAAGAACCTCTCGTTCGTATGCGTAATTTCCTGACTGAAAAAGGACTTTGGGATACAGAGAAAGAGGAAGCTTATATTGCTGAACTTGATGCAGGTATTGATGCCGACATTAAGAAAGCCAACAATGTTGAAAAACAAAAAATTTCTAGCTTCATTAAAAATACACTTGAAGTGCCAAGCCAAGCAATGGCAGAACAAATTGCAAAATTTGAAAGCGAGGGCAAATAAGAATGGCAGTAAAAACTTATATTGCAGCAATTACAGAAGCGCTTGATTTGGCGCTTGAAAAAGATAAAGATGCACTCATTTTTGGTGAAGACGTTGGACAAAATGGTGGGGTTTTCCGTGCTACTGATGGTCTGCAAGCAAAATATGGAGAAGAACGTGTTTTCAATACTCCACTTGCTGAATCAGGAATTGGTGGAATGGCAATTGGTCTTGCAACACAAGGTTTCCACCCAATTATGGAAATCCAATTCGGAACCTTTATCTTTGAAGTTTTCGACTCAATTGCTGGACAAATGAGCCGGACACGTTACCGTTTTAATAACACACGTTCAAATAATATTGTCGTGCGTACACCTTATGGAATCGGAACTAAAACGCCTGAAATGCACGCGGATTCAATTGAAGGGCTATTTTCACAAATCCCCGGAATTCGTGTTGTAATGCCTTCAAATCCAGCTGATGCTAAAGGATTATTGCTGGCTTCAATTGAAAATAACGACCCTGTTATTTTCCTTGAAAACCTTCACCTTTATCGCTCACTTAAAGGTGAAGTTCCTGAAGGTTACTATACTACACCACTTGATACTGCTGCAGTCGCTAAAGAAGGATCTGATGTTTCAATCATTGCTTATGGTGGAACAGTTCCACTTGCTCTTAAAGCTGCTGAACAACTCGAAAAAGATGGAATTAAAGCTGAAGTCCTTGACCTCAGAACAGTTGCTCCTCTTGATATTGAGTCAATTGGTAAAACAGTTGAAAAAACTGGGCGTGTGGTCGTTGTTCAAGAAGCTCAACGTACAGCCGGTATCGCAGCGAATGTCATGGCCGAAATTTCAGAACGTTTTGTTTTGAACCTTAAAGCGCCAATTGGACGTGTTAGTGGTCCTGACTCAATTTTCCCATTTGCACAAGCAGAAAATGACTGGGCAGTTAAAGCTGAAGATATTGTGAATAAAGTTAAAGAGGTGGTTGACTATGACTGAGATTTTTAAAATGCCTGATATTGGTGAAGGAATGCACGAAGGAGACATTGCCAACTGGTTAGTTAAAGTTGGAGATGTTGTTAAAGAAGATGACCCAATTGCTGAAGTACAAAATGATAAACTTATGCAAGAAATTCTCTCTCCTTATTCTGGTACCGTAACAAAACTTTTCGTTGAAGCTGGAACAACCGTAGAAGTTGATTCTCCTTTGGTTGAGTTTGATGGTGACGGTTCAGGCTCTTCTGCAGCTGCTCCTGCTCCTCAAGAAACAGCTGGTTCTGATACTGCTACAACTGATGCACCTTCTGGAGAAGCTCAAATCTTCACGATGCCTGATATTGGTGAAGGAATGCATGAAGGAGATATCGCCAACTGGTTAGTTAAAGTTGGAGATGAAATTAAAGAAGATGATCCTGTTGCAGAGGTTCAAAATGATAAACTCATGCAAGAAATTCTTTCTCCATATTCTGGAAAAGTCACTAAACTTTTCGTTGAAGCTGGAACGACTGTAGAAGTTGGGGCTCCTTTAATTGAATACAATGGAAATGGGGCTGCTCCAGCAGCTGCTAGTCCTGCTCCAGTCGCAGAAGCACCTAAAGCAGCTAGTCCTGCAAGTCCTGCAAATGCTCCGTTGACTAAAACAACTTCTACTGGTCACATTCTTGCGATGCCTTCTGTTCGTCATTATGCACGCAAGGCTGGTATTGATTTAAGTCAAGTTCCTGCAACTGGTCGTCACGGTCACACAACGTTGGCCGATGTTAAAGCTTTTGAATCTGGCAGTGTCGCTCCTATCGCTCAAACAACACCAGAAGCCGCTCCAGCACCTAAGGCTGATAAACCAGCTGCTCCTGTTGCTGAAAAAGCGCCAAGCGTTAAAGCAACAGGAGCTGGTGATCGACGTGAAGCAATGAATCCAACTCGTAAAGTTGTTTCTAAAGTTATGACTGCTCAACATACACACATTCCCCCAGTAACAAACTTTGACCAAGTTGAAGTTTCTAAACTCGTGAAGCATCGTGCTGTCTTTAAAGAAATTGCTGCAAAACAAGATATTAAATTAACCTATCTTGCTTATGTTGCTAAAGCTTTGGCTACTACTGCTCATAAATTCCCAGATATCAATGCTTCTGTTGACTATGAAAAACAAGAAATTGTTTATCACGAACATGTCAACCTTGGAATCGCTGTAAATGCTCCAACTGGTTTGTACGTTCCAGTGATTCATGAAGCTGAAACTAAATCAATTCTTGAGATTGCTAAAGAAATCGCTGAATTAGCTACTGCTACACGAGAAGGAACACTTAAACCTCAACAAATGCAAGGTTCAACAATTACAATTTCAAATATTGGATCTGCTCGTGGTTCTTGGTTTACACCAATCATTAATGGTTCTGATGTCGTAATTTTAGGACTGGGTTCAATCGTTAAAGAACCAATTGTTAATGGTGAAGGCGAAATTGTTGTCGGACAAAACATGAAATTGTCTATGACTTATGATCACCGTTTGATTGATGGAATGTTGGGTCAAACATCACTTAACTACTTGAAATCTCTATTGGCTGACCCTGAGTTCATGCTTATGGAAATCTAATAGGCTGTAATAAATGGTGCTAAAGCATCTATTTATTACAGGCGTGTCTCCTAGAGGATACTCGCTAATTGTCTTATTAGTAAAGGAACGAAAAAATATTTTTTTCGTTTCTTTCTGTCATAGATTTAAAAAACTAGTTTACAGTATTGTAAATTCAAGTTGACACTAATGTTTACAAGAAAGAGGATATATTATGGTTGTTGGTGCACAAGCAACAGAAGTTGATTTGGTTGTTATTGGTTCAGGCCCTGGTGGTTATGTTGCAGCCATCCGTGCGGCTGAACTTGGTAAAAAAGTTACAATTATTGAAAAAGATAATGTTGGTGGGGTTTGTTTAAATATTGGTTGTATCCCATCAAAAGCATTGATTAATATTGGTCATCATTACCAAGAATCTTTGGAGGAAGAAAAAGGAGAAAATCCTTTTGGTCTTTCTGTCGGAAATGTTAAATTAAACTGGGAATCTGCCCAAAAATGGAAACAAGATAAAGTTGTCAACCAGTTGACAGGTGGCGTTAAAATGCTACTTAAAAAACACAAAGTTGACGTGATTCAAGGAACTGCAGAATTTATTGATAACAATACAATAAATGTTGAACAAGAAGATGGGTTCCAACTTTTGCAATTTAATGATGTGATTATCTCAACTGGTTCACGTCCTATCGAAATTCCTTCTTTCCCATTTGGTGGTCGCATTATTGACTCTACTGGTGCTTTGTCACTTCCAGAAGTTCCTAAACATTTGATTATTGTTGGGGGAGGAGTTATTGGTTCTGAGCTTGGTGGAGCTTACCGTATGCTTGGTTCTAAGATTACAATTGTTGAAGGTTTGGACCACATTTTAAACGGGTTTGATAAAGAAATGTCTGATATCATTGCTAATCGCGTTAAATCTGCTGGTTCTGAAATCTTTACTTCAGCAATGGCTAAATCAGCTACTCAAACTGATAAAGATGTAACTTTGACTTTTGAGGTTGATGGAAAAGAACAAACAGTGACTGGTGATTACTTACTCGTTTCTGTTGGACGTCGTCCAAATACTGATTTAATCGGCTTGAACAACACTGATGTTAAATTGACTGACCGTGGTTTGATTGAAGTTGATGATTCTTATGCAACTAATGTTCCTCACATTTATGCAATCGGTGATGTGGTTCCTGGTCCAATGCTCGCTCACAAAGCTTCTTTCCAAGCTAAAGTTGCTGCTGCTGCGATTGCTGGAGCTGAGGACGACGTGGACTTACACGTTGCTTTGCCTGCTGTAGCTTATACAACAACTGAATTGGCAACAGTTGGAGAAACGCCTGAATCAGTTAAAGACCGTAAAGATGTTAAAATTTCTAAGTTCCCATTTGCTGCAAATGGCCGTGCCATTTCAATGAATGATACCACTGGTTTCTTACGTTTGATTACTGAAACTAAAGAAGGGGCCTTAATCGGTGCTCAAATCGTTGGCCCTGGTGCATCTGACTTGATTTCTGGTTTATCACTAGCGATTGAAAATGGATTGACTTCTAAAGACATTTCATTGACTATCCAACCTCACCCAACACTTGGTGAAGCGATTATGGATACAGCTGAATTGGCTGATGGCTTACCAATTCACGTTTAATAAAATTAAAAATCACTGACGGATTTGTCAGTGATTTTTTCTATGGATAAATTTACTAACGGAAAATCTGTCAGTAAATTTTTGTAAGTGTGATATCAGATTTACCAAGTTCAAAACGTGAAACTTGTTGCTTTGAAGTAATAAAATTTGGTGAATTCTCATAATCTCCTGCAACTTTGGCTAATGACAAATTTTTCATTTCGCGAATTTCACGAAAAACTCTTCCCCATGATTTTGAGTCCATAAATTTTCCTCATTTTTTTACTGACAGAAATATTTAGAGGTTTCTGTCGGTGATTTTAAGTTTTCCACTGTGGATAAATTTACTGACAGAACTTCTAGCGACTTATCCACAGATTTATTTCATAATATCTGCCCAACCAGACATTCCGTCCAAGAATTTTTTGGATTTGAGATGAATTCCGACATATTCATCATAAAGCCCATCAATAAATTGACGAATTTTTAGTTTCATATCTGCTTTTATCGAGATTTTTTTGAGTTCATCTAAAGATATTTCTTGAAAAAGATTGACCAAATAAATTACATTTGGGTCAAGATGACTCCGTCGTAAATCTTCATCAAAATGTTGGGGACAAAGGCAGCCACTAAATTTATAAGAAAAATCAAAGGGTCCAACGGTTTTATGACAAAATGCACATTCTGAGAAGTTCAAAGAAATCCCAAAACGATGAAGAACTTGTAATTCAAAAATGTTAGTCACGACTTCCATATCAAATCCTTGATCTAAAAGCTCTAAACTTCGCTTTAGAAATCCATAAAGCCCTGGGTCGTATTGATTATCAGAAATGGCCGCATCAGCCAAACTTATGATATAAGAAGCATGAGCATTGATGAAAATATCTGAACTAATATTTTTATAAACGACCACTTCACTGACATCCTCGATAAAAGAAAATCCCCCGTCATTAATCGTTGCCGTCAATTTTCCATCAGTAAAAGCTTGTAAGGAACTAGCATAAGGCGATTTTCCAAAATTTTTGACAAAAAACATCCGTTTACCAAAAGACTCTGTAAAAATCTTGACCAATTTATCTTTTTCTTTGTAATTACGACTGTAAAGCACTAGACCTTGAGTTTCGGCATCACGCATGATTTTCTCCTTTCGATATTTTATTTCATTATATCAAAAAAATCACTGACAACTCTTCTAACTGTTATCAATGATTTTTAATTTTACTGACAGATTGCTCAGCCACGTTTTTTAGTCACATAATCCGTCAATCTTGCCATTGCTTGCTCAATCATATCCATTGAAGCCGCATAAGATAAGCGGACAAATCCTTCACCGTACTGACCAAAAGCGATACCAGGAATAATGGCAACTGCATTTTCTTTTGCAAAATCCACAGCAAATTTGAATGAATCTTGTTCTAAATCAGCTGGAATTTTTGCAAAAATGTAGAAAGCTCCATCTGGTTCAATAATTTTGAAACCAAGGTCTGACATCTTTTCAATAATATAATCACGACGTTTAAGATATTCTTTTTTCATCGGAAGAGCATCATCAGCACCATTTTTCAAAGCTTCAATCGCTGCAAACTGTGACTGAGTTGAAGCCGAAGTCACCAAATATTGGTGAGTCTTAATAATCTGTGCCACTAATTCACGCGCTGCAAAGATTAATCCAATCCGCCAACCAGTCATCGCATGCGATTTTGATAAACCATTAAGTACGATTGTTTGCTCAGGTGCATATTCAGCAATTGACACATGCGGTTGGTCAGTATAATTTAGTTCAGAATAAACTTCATCAGCAATCACAAATACTTCATGCTTTTTCAAAACTTCAGCTAAAGCCTTAATTTGCCCCCGATTATAAGTTACCCCTGTAGGATTTGCTGGATAATTCAAAATAACGGCCTTAACTTTTCCCTCACGCTCGACAATCGCTTGTTCAAGCATCTCAGGCGTAAGAACAAAATCATTAGCTCTTGTATCAATTTCAACCAAAGAACCGCCAGCAAGCGTAATTAATGGCTCATAACCAGGATATGCAGGCGCGGGAATCAAAACTTCATCACCAGCAACCAAAATTGATAACAAAACACTAGAAATGGCTTCCGTTACTCCAACAGTAACTAAAATTTCATCTTCTGCTGCATAAGATAAACCATATTTTTTATTCATAAATTCACTAGCTGCCTGACGTAGTTCTAGTAAACCAGCCATTCCAGTATAATGACTTTGATTATTTTCAATCGCCGCAATCCCTGCTTGTTTAACATGCTCAGGCGTATAAAAATCAGGTTCTCCCAAAGTCAACTTAATAATATCAGGAATAGATGAAACCTGTTGGTCAAACTGACGAATCAATGAAATTTCAATTTTATCTAAATTAGGGTTAAATTTTTTTAATAAATCCATAAAACATCCTCTACTTACATCCTGTTCTACTGACAGAAATCTTTTGACAATATTATACACTATTTTCAGACTATTTACTTTACTGACAGATTTCTGTCAGCTGGGATTTTAACTGATTAAGTAAAAAAAATAAATACAGAGGTATTTCAAATGGAAGATAATAATTTAGTAAGTTTTGACCAAGGGTGGTTCGTTATTCAAACCTATGCAGGGTATGAACGTAAAGTTAAAGAAGATTTGCTTGAGCGTGCTGAACTTTATAACATGGCTGACAAAATTTTGCGTGTCGAAATTCCAACTGAGACAATTCGTACAGAAGTTAACGGCAAAATGAAAGAAGTTGAAGAAAACTTATTCCCAGGTTATGTTTTGGTTGAAATGAATATGACTGATGAAGCCTGGTTTATTGTCCGTAATACACCAAATGTTACTGGATTCGTTGGTTCACACGGGAATAGATCAAAACCTACACCACTTTTTGAACAAGAAATTCAAGATATTTTGGTTGGCATGGGCAAAGTTGTTCGTGAAATTGACTTTGATGTTTTTGTTGGAAAACGTGTTCGTATTGTTGATGGTGCCTTTTCAGGATTTGAAGCTCCAATCACAGAAATCAATGGCGACAAATTGACTCTGACTGTTGATATGTTTGGTCGTGCAACTCCAGTTGAATTGGACATGCACCAAATTGAAGATATTCAAGCTTAATTAAGTATTATAATAAAAAAAGCCACGAGAATTCGTGGCTTTTTGCGAGTTTACAGAATATTTGTTATAATTATAAAAAATGTGATTGGGGAATAAATATCATGGTAACTTTTTATCAGTCAACACGTGATAAATCAAATAAAAAAACAGCGTCACAAGCTATTTTACAAGGTTTGGCAGAAGATGGTGGACTTTTTGTTCCCGTTGACTTCCCAAAAGTTGATTTAGACTTTGAAAAATTAAAAAACGCTTCTTATCAAGAAATTGCTGAACTTGTTTTGAAAGCATTTTTTGATGATTTTTCTGCTGACGAAATTAAATCAATGGTGACAAAAGCATACGGAGAAAAATTCGATAGTCCGGAAATTGCACCGCTTAAAAGACTTGGGAATCACTATATTCTTGAACTTTTTCATGGTGAAACGATTGCTTTTAAAGACATGGCACTCTCTATCTTACCTCATTTAATGACCCAAGCGGCTAAGAAAAATGGTGTGACTAATGAAATTGTTATCTTGACTGCAACTTCTGGAGATACAGGGAAAGCCGCAATGGCCGGTTTTGCTGATGTGCCCCAAACAAAAATTATTGTTTTTTATCCCAAAGGTGGTGTCAGCCATATTCAAGAGCAACAAATGCTGACTCAAAAAGGGGAAAATGTTCATGTTGTTGGAATTGATGGAAACTTTGACCAAGCTCAAACAGCAGTAAAAGAAATGTTTAATAACAAAGTTTTACATGATCAACTTTTGAAAAATAATAAACAATTTTCGTCAGCAAATTCAATGAATATTGGACGTTTGATTCCACAAGTTGCTTATTATATTTATGCTTACGCACAACTTGTCAAAACTGGTCAAATTACTGACGGAGAAGAAATTAATTTTTCAGTTCCAACAGGGAATTTTGGAAATATCTTAGCGGCTTATTATGCTAAAAAATTGGGCTTGCCCGTTCATCAGCTTATCTGTGCTTCAAATAAAAATAATGTACTGACAGACTTTTTCAAAACAGGACTTTATGATAAAAATCGTGAATTCTATGTAACAAGTTCACCTTCGATGGATATTTTGGTCTCTTCAAATCTTGAACGTTTAATTTTTGAATTAACTGACGAAAATGATAAAGTAACCTCAGATTTACTGACAGCCCTATCAGTAGAAGGGCATTATCAAATTTCTAAAGAAATGATTACTAAACTTCAGGGGTTTGTGGCCGACTGGGCATCAGAAGATGAAATTTCAAAAGAAATTCAAGAAACTTTTGAAAATGAAAAATATGTTCTGGACCCTCATACAGCAGTAGCAAATTATGTCTATCATCAAATTCAACCCAAAGAAAAAACAGTTGTGGTCAGCACGGCAAGTCCTTATAAGTTTCCAAAAGTTGTTTTAGAAGGGCTTGAAAATGATAAAACAGAGCTGTCAGTAAATAGAGACGATTTTGCTGCTGTTAAATCACTTGAAAAATTGAGTGGGATTCCATTACCAAAAGCAGTCATCGGACTTGAAGAAGCAGAAGTTCTGCATCATACCGTTATTCCAGCCGCTGAAATGCAAAAAGAAGTAGAAAAATATCTTGGCTTAAAATGAAAACAAATAGAGAAATATTAAAATTCGCATTTCCGGCGATTATTGAAAATTTCTTACAAATGCTTGTAGGGGTGAGTGACACAATGATTGTTGCTCACCTTAGTCTTTCTGCCGTAGCAGCTGTTTCTTTGGCTAATAATCTCATCACGGTCTATCAGGCGATTTTTATTGCTTTGGGAACAATTGTTTCAAGTTTATTTGCCAAAGTGCTTATTGCAAAGAAGGTAGAGGAAAACCCGAAAAGATTAATTAATTCTGCTACCAAACTGACTTTTTTAATTGGTCTTGCCTTGGGGATTGTTTCAGTTGTGGGAGCACGACCTATTCTCTATTTACTTGGTGCTCGTCAGCAGGTTTTAGAGCTTTCCATTATTTATCTTAGTTTAGTAGGTGGCTTGATTGTCCTTTTGGCTTTAATGACGACTTTTGGAGCCTTTCTACGGGCTGATGGAAATACAAAGACACCGATGTGGGCAAGTTTTTTTGCCAGTCTTCTAAATTTGATACTGTCAATTGTCTTTATTTTTGTTTTCCATTTAGGAGTGTTGGGGACAGCACTTGGAGCGGTTATTGCTAGATTTATTGGGACGCTTTTCCTCTATTATAAGTTAAAAGATAAGCGACCCGATCTTCAATTTTATAAAGAAAAATTGGACCATCAATTGATTAAATTAAGTTTACCAGCAACTGGAGAGCGTTTGTCAATGCGTTTGGGCGATTTGCTCATCATGATGATTATTGTCAGATTAGGCGAACGTGTATTTGCAGGAAATGCAATTGGTGAAAGCATTACACAATTTAATTATATGCCCGTTTTCGGAATGGCAACCGTAACAGTAATTTTGGTAGCACAAGCAGCAGCTGAAAATAGTATTGAAAATGTTAAAGCTTATATCAAAAAGACCTACTGGTTAGCGACGATTATGATGTTTGTGATTGGTTTGGCCCTTTTACTGACAGCCAATATTCTAAATCAATTTTTCACTACTGACAGAATTGCCATGAATGCAAGTACCACTGTTATTTTGTTTTCATTTTTAGCGACTTTTTTCGTCACAGGAGCAACAACTTATACAGCAGCTTTTCAGGGAATAGGAAACACAAAACTTCCTTTTTATGCCACAACGCTAGGGATGTTTGGCATTCGCTTGCTTTTAGGAGCATTTTTAGCCTTAGGATTAAAATTAGGGCTAGAGGGAGTTTGGTTAGCAGTTTTACTTGATAATCTCTTTAGATTTATTTTTCTCAAAATCAAGTTTAATCGAAGCCTCACAATCAAAATTTAAAATAAAAAAATACTGACAGCTTTTCTGTCAGTAATTTTTTTATTGTTTTTTCAATAAATCACGAATTTCTTGGAGAGTTTCCAATTCTTCGTTTTTTTGTTCTTCGACAGTTTCTTCTTTTTTAGGGAAGAGCTTGTTGATGAATTTGATAAGAATGAAAATAACAAAGGCTGTAATGATGAAATTAATGACATCATTTAAGAAAGCACCGTAAGTGAATTTTGTTTTTCCAACAGTTACTGACAAATGAGCAAGAGCAGTACTTTGAACAAACATTCCGATTAACGGATTAATCAAGTTATCAACTAAAGATTTAACTAAAGCAGTAAAAGCTGCCCCGATGATAACCCCAACGGCTAAGTCCAATACGTTCCCACGTAAAATAAAGTTTTTAAATTCCTTTAACATAAATCCTCCTATATAATAGTTTATAAATCCTTCAAACAAATTATACCAAAAAGTTTAAAGATGACAAAGTAAGCTTTCTTGTCATTTCAAGTAAATTCCTTCATTCCCCAAAAAGATTTAGAAAGAATGAAAAAAAGTCTAAAAAGTCCTTGACAAGCCACATCTCCTTTGATAGAATAGACAAGTGCTGTTAAAAACAGTATGTAGCGACGAAACGAGAGGTTGCGACACACCCGAAGGTATTGCCATACCTAACGTGTCGGTTTTCCCGTGGAGCTAGCCTATTGAATACAATAGACGAGAGGAGAAAAAATGGCAACTAAAAAAATTCGCATTCGCTTAAAAGCATACGAACATCGTATCCTTGATGCAGCTGCAGAAAAAATCGTAGAAACTGCTAAACGTACAAACGCAGAAGTAAGTGGTCCAATTCCACTTCCAACTGACCGTAGCGTCTACACTGTTATCCGCGCGACTCACAAATACAAAGACTCACGCGAACAATTCGAAATGCGTACACACAAACGCTTGATCGACATCATCGAACCAACACAAAAAACTGTTGATTCACTTATGAAACTCGATTTGCCAAGTGGTGTAAACATCGAAATTAAACTCTAATTAAGAAAGGTAATTCTCATGTCAAAAGGAATCTTAGGGAAAAAAGTGGGAATGACTCAAATCTTCACAGAAAACGGTGAATTAATTCCTGTTACTGTGATCGAAGCGACTCCTAACACAGTTCTTCAAGTTAAATCTGTTGAAACAGATGGTTACGAAGCAACTCAAGTTGGTTTCGATACACTTCGTGAAGTTTTGACCAACAAACCTGCCAAAGGTCATGCTGCTAAAGCTAATACGACTCCTAAGCGCTTCGTTCGTGAATTCAAAGGACTCGAAGGCGCTGAAGTAGGAGCAGAAATCACTGTTGATACATTTGCAGCCGGAGATGTTGTTGATGTTACCGGAACTTCTAAAGGTAAAGGTTTCCAAGGCCCAATCAAACGTCATGGTCAATCACGTGGTCCTATGGCCCACGGTTCACGTTACCACCGTCGTCCTGGTTCAATGGGTCCTGTTGCAGCTAACAAAGTTCCAAAAGGTAAAAAACTTGCTGGACGTATGGGTAACAAACGCGTTACTGTACAAAACCTTGTTATCGCACAAGTGCTTCCTGAAAAGAACGTTATCCTTGTAAAAGGTAATGTCCCAGGTGCTAAGAAATCATTGATTGTTGTTAAATCAGCAATCAAAGCTAAATAAGAAGGAAAGGAGATAGAAATCTATAATGGCAAAAGTATCATTATTTAAACAAGATGGTTCACAAGCTGGTGAAGTTACACTTAACGACTCAGTATTTGGTATCGAACCAAACGAATCAGTCGTATTCGACGTTGTAATCTCACAACGCGCTAGCCTTCGCCAAGGAACACACGCACACAAAAATCGTTCTGCTGTGTCTGGTGGTGGTAAAAAACCATGGCGTCAAAAAGGTACAGGTCGTGCCCGTCAAGGTTCTACCCGCTCTCCACAATGGCGTGGTGGTGGTACTGTCTTCGGTCCAAACCCACGTAGCTACGCTTACAAACTTCCACAAAAAGTTCGTCAATTGGCGCTTAAATCAGTTTACTCAACAAAAGTTGCTGATGGTAAATTAATCGCTGTTGACACACTTGACTTTACAGCTCCAAAAACTGCTGAATTTGCAAAAGTAATCTCAGCACTTTCAATCGAACGTAAAGTTCTTGTGGTTCTTCCAAACGAAGGTAACGAATTTGCAGAACTCTCTGCACGTAATCTTGCAAACGTGAAAGTTACAACTGCTAATTCAGCATCTGTACTTGACATCGTTTCTGCTGACAAACTCCTTGTGGTTCAATCAGCATTGACACAAATTGAGGAGGTTCTTGCATAATGTCACTTTATGATATCATCCGTAAACCTATCATTACTGAAGCTTCTATGGCTGCAATGGATCAAAAGAAATATACTTTCGAAGTAGATTCACGTGCGCATAAACTTCTCATCAAACAAGCTGTTGAAGCTGTCTTTGGTGTAAAAGTTGCCTCAGTAAATACTATCAGCGTTAAACCAAAATCTAAACGAGTTGGTAAATACACTGGTACTAAATCAGGCTACAAAAAAGCTATCGTTACTTTGACTGAAGATTCTAAAACAATCGAAATCTTCGGCGAAGACGCAGAATAATAGAGGAGGAAAATCGTGGGAATTAAAGTTTACAAACCTACCACAAACGGTCGCCGTAACATGACTGGTAGCGACTTCGCTGAAATCACTACAAGTACTCCTGAAAAGAGCTTGCTTGTAAGCATGAGCAAAACAGCTGGTCGTAATAACACTGGTCGTATCACAGTTCGTCACCACGGTGGTGGTCACAAACGTAAATATCGTGTAATCGACTTCAAACGTACAACTGACAACGTTGTTGCTAAAGTTGCTACAATTGAATACGATCCAAACCGTACTGCAAACATCGCATTGATCGTTTACTCTAACGGTGTTAAATCATACATCTTGGCTCCTAAAGGCCTTGAAGTTGGAATGACAGTTGTATCTGGCCCTGAAGCCGACATCAAAGTTGGTAACGCATTGCCACTTGCTAACATTCCAGTTGGTACATTGATCCACAACATTGAATTGAAACCTGGTAAAGGCGGACAATTGGTTCGTTCAGCTGGTGCTTCAGCTCAAGTACTCGGTTCAGAAGGTAAATATACACTCGTTCGTCTTCAATCAGGCGAAGTTCGTATGATCCTTTCAACTTGCCGTGCTACAATCGGTGTTGTAGGTAATGAACAACAAAGCTTAATCAACCTTGGTAAAGCAGGACGTACACGTCACATGGGTATCCGCCCAACAGTACGTGGTTCTGTAATGAACCCTAACGATCACCCACACGGTGGTGGTGAAGGTCGTCAACCAGTTGGTCGCAAGTCTCCAATGACTCCATGGGGTAAACCAGCTCTTGGTCTCAAGACTCGCAACAAGAAAGCAAAATCAAGCAAACTTATCGTTCGTCGTATCAACGACTAATAAGTCGCTTTATTTTCACAAGAGCCTTCTCGGCGTCTTGTTAAATTTGATAAAACTTATTGTCAAATTTAATGAGATGTCGAAAGTGCATCTATAAATTCCGCCAACTCCGCCTTAGTAGCGGTAGTGGTACAAATATTTAAAGGAGAAACTCGCAAAATGGGTCGTAGTCTTAAAAAAGGACCTTTCGTCGATGAGCATTTGATGAAAAAAGTTGAAGCTCAAGTCAACGCCGAAAGAAAATCTGTGATCAAAACTTGGTCACGCCGTTCTACAATTTTCCCGAACTTTGTAGGACTTACAATTGCTGTTTACGATGGTCGCAAACATGTACCAGTTTACGTTCAAGAAGATATGGTTGGACACAAACTTGGTGAATTCGCACCAACTCGTACTTATCGTGGTCACGCTGCTGACGACAAGAAAACACGTCGCTAATAGGAGGAGAAAAAAATGGCAGAAATTACTTCAGCTAAAGCAACTGCAAAAACAGTTCGCGTTTCACCTCGTAAGACTCGTCTTGTTATCGATCTTATCCGCGGGAAACGTGTTGCAGATGCAATTGCAATCTTGAAATTTACACCGACTAAAGCTGCTGTAGAAGTTGAAAACGTACTTAATAGTGCTATCGCTAATGCAGAAAATAACTTTGGTCTTGAAAAAGCTAACTTGGTAGTAAGCGAAACATTTATTAATGAAGGTCCAACAATGAAACGTTTCCGTCCACGTGCCAAAGGTTCAGCTTCACCAATTAACAAACGCACAGCTCACATCACTGTAGTTGTAGCTGAGAAAGAATAAGGAGGTAAAAACGTGGGTCAAAAAGTACATCCAATAGGAATGCGTGTTGGCGTTATTCGCGATTGGGATGCCAAATGGTATGCTGAAAAAGAATATGCGGATTACCTTCACGAAGACTTGGCAATTCGTCAACTTATCCAAACTAAACTTGCTGATGCTTCAGTATCATTGATTGAAACTGAACGTGCAATTAACAAAGTTATCGTAACTTTGCACACTGCTAAACCAGGTATGGTTATCGGTAAATCAGGAGCTAACGTTGATGCACTCCGTGCAGAACTCAACAAACTTACTGGTAAACAAGTTCACATCAACATCGTTGAAATCAAAAAACCTGATTTGGACGCTCATCTTGTTGGTGAAGGAATTGCTAAACAACTTGAAGCACGTATTGCTTTCCGTCGTGCTCAAAAACAAGCAATCCAACGTGCAATGCGCGCTGGTGCAAAAGGGATCAAAACTCAAGTTTCTGGTCGTTTGAATGGTGCTGATATTGCCCGTGCTGAAGGATATTCAGAAGGTACAGTTCCACTCCACACACTCCGTGCGGACATCGACTACGCTTGGGAAGAAGCAGACACAACTTATGGTAAACTCGGCGTTAAAGTTTGGATCTACCGTGGTGAAGTTCTCCCTACTAAAAAATCTGTGAAAGGAGAAAAATAATCCATGTTAGTACCAAAACGTGTAAAACACCGTCGTGAATTCCGCGGTAAAATGCGTGGTTATGCTAAAGGTGGCGATACTATTTCTTTCGGTGAATATGGTCTTCAAGCGACTACATCTCACTGGATTACTAACCGCCAAATCGAAGCAGCTCGTATTGCTATGACTCGTTACATGAAACGTAACGGTCAAGTTTGGATTAAAATTTTCCCTCACAAATCATACACAGCCAAAGCTATTGGTGTGCGTATGGGTTCAGGGAAAGGTGCTCCTGAAGGTTGGGTTGCTCCAGTTAAACGTGGCGTTGTCATGTTTGAATTGGGCGGCGTTGATGAAGCGACTGCACGCGAAGCGTTGCGTCTTGCTTCACACAAACTTCCTGTTAAAACTAAATTTGTGAAACGAGGTGAAGCGTAATGAAATTGAGCGAAACTAAATCACTTCTTAAAGATTTGCGCGCTTTGTCAGTTGAAGAATTGACAACTCGTGAAGCTGAATTGAAGAAAGAATTGTTTGATCTTCGTTTCCAAGCTGCTGCTGGTCGTCTCGAAAACACAGCTAAGCTTGATGAAGTCAAGAAAACTATTGCACGTGTAAAAACTGTGCAAGCTGAATTGAACAAATAATAGGTCAGGAGAAACTATAAATGGAACGCAAACAACGTAAAGTTTATCAAGGCCGCGTGGTTTCAGACAAAATGGATAAAACTATCACAGTTGTCGTAGAAACTAAGCGTAACCACCCTGTCTATGGTAAACGCATTAACTATTCTAAAAAATATAAAGCTCACGACGAAAACAACTCTGCAAAAACTGGCGACATCGTTCGTATCATGGAAACTCGTCCTTTGTCTAAAGACAAACATTTCCGTCTTGTAGAAATCGTTGAAGAAGCAGTTATTATCTAAGCAAAACTAGGAGGAATATAGCATGATTCAAACAGAATCTCGTTTGAAAGTTGCAGATAACTCAGGTGCTAAAGAACTTTTGACTATCCGTGTTCTCGGTGGTTCATCACGTAAGTTCGCTGGTATCGGTGATATCGTTGTAGCTACAGTTAAATCAGCTGCCCCTGGTGGAGCAGTTAAAAAAGGTGAAGTTGTGAAAGCAGTCATCGTTCGTACTAAATCTGGTGCGAAACGTCCTGACGGTTCATACATCAAATTTGATGAAAATGCAGCAGTGCTCATCCGTGACGATAAAACTCCTCGCGGAACACGTATCTTTGGCCCAGTTGCCCGCGAACTCCGCGAAGGTGGCTACATGAAGATCGTTTCACTTGCTCCAGAAGTACTCTAATCAAGCATTATAGAGATATGGTTTTGTCGGAAAAATTTTTTGACAGAATCATATTTTACTGTTATTATTAACAGAATAGTCCCCTAGTAACAAAATATTAGGGTGCCCATCGGGCGTAAGAAAGGAATTAAACATGTTTGTAAAAACTGGTGATACAGTTAAAGTTATCGCAGGTAAAGACCGCGGTACTACTGGTAAAGTAATCAAAGCTTTGCCAAAAGTAAATAAAGTTGTCGTTGAAGGTGTTGCTATCATGAAGAAACACCAAAAACCAAACTCAGAAAACCCAAGTGGTGCTATTCTTGAAATCGAAGCTCCTATCCACGTTTCTAACGTACAAGTGCTCGACAAAAATGGTGTTGCTGGTCGTGTAGGTTACAAAGTTGTTGACGATAAAAAAGTTCGTTTCAACAAAAAATCTGGCGAAATTTTAGACTAAGGCGGAAAGGAGAAATAATATGACTAATCGTTTGAAAGAAAAATATACTAACGAAGTAGTACCAGCGTTGACTGAACAATTCAACTACACTTCAATCATGGCTGTACCAAAAGTTGATAAAATCGTTATCAACATGGGTGTTGGAGATGCTGTAAACAACTCTAAAAACCTTGATAAAGCTGTTGCTGAATTGGCTTTGATCTCTGGTCAAAAACCATTGATTACTAAAGCTAAAAAATCAGTTGCTGCTTTCCGTCTTCGTGAAGGTATGCCAATCGGTGCGAAAGTAACTCTTCGTGGCGAACGTATGTTCGAATTCTTGGACAAATTGGTTACTGTTTCACTCCCACGTGTACGTGACTTCCACGGTGTTTCAAACAAAGCGTTTGACGGTCGCGGTAACTACACACTTGGTGTGAAAGAACAATTGATTTTCCCAGAAATCAACTATGATGATGTTGATAAAGTTCGTGGTATGGATATTGTTATCGTAACAACTGCTAACACTGACGAAGAATCACGTGAATTGCTTGCTAAACTCGGCATGCCGTTCGCTAAATAAGATAGGGAGAATACATAAATGGCTAAGAAATCTATGGTTGTTAAAAACCAACGCCCTGCAAAATTCTCAACACAAGCTTATACTCGTTGCGAACGTTGCGGACGTCCACATTCAGTTTACCGCAAATTTAAACTTTGCCGTATCTGTCTTCGCGAATTGGCTTACAAAGGTCAATTGCCAGGCGTTAAAAAAGCTTCATGGTAATTTGTTAATTATCGTGTAACGAATAAAAATTACTGACAGAATTTCTGTCAGTAATTTTTTTGTATCTTAGAATTCTATGATATGGGAGCGTTTTCGAAAAAAGCGAAATAAATGTAATAATTTGCTATAATAGCTAAAGAATAGGAGAAATTTATGGAAAAGATATTTGTTAAAATTAAAAGGTATGCAACAGTTTCTGTAATTTTTTTAGGAGCTTTAGCGACTTTAACAGCTTGCGGTAGCGGAAGTAAAGAAAGTGAAAAAGCTGAGCATACTAGTTCGTCACAAAGTATAAAAAATAAGGAAAGTCTCCCAAGCAGTAGTTCACAATCTTCAAGTATAAGTACGAGTTCAAGTCCAAGTTCAAGTTCGGACATAAGTCCAAGTTCAACTAGTCAGTATGAGGCTGCTAATAGTTCACAAATTCTTGCAGGTGACTATTCTTCTTTAAACGGAACATGGCAAACTACTGACGGAGGTGGTAAAGCTGTTCTGAAAAATGGTACCATCATTTTTAGTTCAGAATATCAAAGAGTTATATCTGGACCACAATCAAAGAATGGGATTATTATGGCCGGTGCTGTGAATCTTGGGAAATACATGGGGTTCATGTTTGCTGCGGCTAACAGCTCGCCAACTTTTGCAAACTCTTCACAAACGGATAAAATAGATAGGACAAAAGATAGATTTGCAATAACTTCAAATGATGAGGGTATGGAAATATTTGATACTAACCCAACGTCATTTTTTTACAAGATAAGTAATGATACAACAAGTCCGAATTCGTAAGCCAGGATGAAAGTTGCTGACAGAAATTCTGTCAGTATTTTTTTATAGAAAAACCATGACACACCCGAAAACATTGTAAAGAAAAGTGTTGACATGGTGCGGAACTTCTGCTATACTAATTAAGTTCGGTCTTTTTATGAAAAGACCTCATTAATTTGAAAGTGGGATTTGAACAAGCCCAAACTACAAATAAGGAGAAATTACACTATGGTAATGACTGACCCAATCGCAGATTTCTTGACTCGTATTCGTAATGGTAACATGCGTAAATTCGATGTTGTTGAAGCACCTGCATCAAAAATCAAACGTCAAATCGCTGAAATCCTCAAAGCTGAAGGTTACGTGAAAGACGTTGAATACGTTGAAGATAACAAACAAGGCGTAATCCGCGTTTTCCTTAAATACGGTAAAAACGGTGAAAAAGTTATCACTAACTTGAAACGTATTTCAAAACCAGGTCTTCGTGTTTACGTGAAATCTGATGATGTTCCTAAAGTTCTTAACGGACTTGGTACAGCAATCATCTCAACATCTACTGGTGTAGTAACTGATAAAGTTGCTCGTGAAACAAATGTTGGTGGTGAAGTAATTGCCTACATCTGGTAATTAGTTCGGAGAGACTTCATTAATGGAGTTGATCTAAATGTTTAATATCGACTTTTGATGATATTAAACTGACGAGCGAATTTTTCGTAAGTCAAAATTACTGACAGAAATATTTTTATGCCTGTCAGTAAAATAAAAGTTCTTTTAAATCAAATTTTGATTTAAAACCCGTGAAAACAGATTGAATTAAATCTGATAATTTAACAGGAGAAAAAAATGTCACGTATTGGTAACAAAGTCATCGTTATCCCTGCAGGCGTATCTGTAGAAGTAAACGGTGCAACTGTCACTGTCAAAGGACCTAAAGGTGAACTCGTTCGTTCATTCAACGAAAACATCACACTTGATATCGCTGAAAACGAAATCACTGTAAAACGTCCAAACGACACTAAAGAAATGAAAATGCTCCACGGAACTACTCGTGCCCTTCTTGCTAACATGGTAGAAGGTGTTTCAACTGGTTTCTCTAAAGCACTTGAAATGATCGGGGTTGGGTACCGTGCACAATTACAAGGAACTAAACTTGTATTGTCAGTTGGTAAATCTCACCAAGACGAAGTTGAAGCACCAGAAAACATCAAATTTGTTGTTGCAACTCCAACTTCTATCGTTGTTGAAGGTATCAGCAAAGAAGCCGTTGGTCAAACAGCAGCTTACATCCGTAGCCGTCGTTCTCCAGAACCTTATAAAGGTAAAGGGATCCGTTACGTTGGTGAATACGTTCGTCGTAAAGAAGGTAAAACTGGTAAATAATTTTTGTCAAAATAATGTTCACTTGAACATTTATTTAGCAAAAAATGTTATCCGTAATTGGTGGTTTGACTTGTCAAATTGCCAGTATTTTGTCAATGCTAACTTTGTTAGACAGACAAAAACTCCCCGCTTGCTGACAGTATTACTAGAATGCTGTCAGCAAGAAAATCGATGGCAAAAACTATCGAAATTTAAAATTATATAGAGGTAGAATTGTGATTTCTAAACCAGATAAAAACAAACTCCGCCAAAAACGTCACACACGTGTACGCGGTAAAATTTCAGGAACATCTGAAACTCCACGTTTGAACGTTTTCCGTTCAAACACAAACATTTATGCACAAGTCATTGATGACGTAACTGGTACAACACTTGCATCAGCTTCATCACTTAAATTGACTGGTACTAAAACTGAACAAGCCGCAGAAGTTGGTAAACTCGTTGCTGAAGCTGCAAAAGCTAAAGGCGTTGAAGAAGTTGTCTTCGACCGCGGTGGTTACCTCTATCACGGACGTGTTGCAGCACTCGCTACAGCAGCTCGTGAAGCTGGATTGAAATTCTAAGGAAAGGGGTAATTAAACATGGCAGAAAACAGAAGAAATGATCGCGAACAAAGCGAATTTGAAGAACGCGTAGTTTCAATTAACCGCGTTACTAAAGTTGTTAAAGGTGGACGTCGTCTTCGCTTTGCAGCACTTGTTGTTGTTGGTGACCGTAACGGTCGCGTAGGTTTCGGTACTGGTAAAGCTCAAGAAGTTCCTGAAGCTATCCGTAAAGCAATCGAAGCAGCTAAGAAAAACCTTATTACAGTTCCTATGGTAGGTACTACACTTCCTCACGAAGCACTTGGTGTCTTCGGTGGTGGTAAAATCCTCCTTAAACCAGCTGTAGAAGGTGCTGGAGTTGCCGCAGGTGGTGCCGTTCGTGCCGTCCTCGAACTCGCTGGTGTTGCTGACGTAACATCAAAATCACTTGGTTCAAACACACCAATCAACGTTGTTCGTGCAACTGTTGATGGATTGAATCAATTGAAACGTGCTGAAGAAGTTGCTGCATTACGCGGTAAATCTGTATCAGATTTCGCCTAAGGAGGAAAAAATGGCTCAAATTAAAATTACATTGGTAAACTCACCAATCGGCCGTATCCCTGCTCAACGCAAAACTGTTAAAGCACTCGGTCTTGGTAAACTCAACAGCTCAGTAGTAAAAGAAGGTTCACCTGCTATTCTTGGTATGGTAAACTCTATTTCTCACTTGGTAAAAGTTGAAGAAGCATAATTAATATTAAAAAAAACAATTCTGTCTTTACTGACAGGATTGTTTTTTTACTGACAGAAATCTAGAGTACTTTAAAAAAGATTATTTGCTATTTTTTAGAATAATAAAATATATTTGCAAACGACGAAATGGCTTGTAATTCCAATCGAAAAATAGTAAAATAATAGAAGTCTGATATCAGGCAAATAAATATATTAACGTATCGGCGAGTTTATTTTTCACGTTCCTTTCATGGAAAATAGGCGACAGCAAGGTACAAAATAAGGAGAAAAAATGGAACTTCATTCATTGAAAGCTGCTGAAGGCAGTCGTAAAGTACGTAATCGCGTAGGTCGTGGTACATCATCAGGTAACGGTAAAACATCTGGACGTGGACAAAAAGGTCAAAAATCTCGTTCAGGTGGTGGAGTACGTCCTGGTTTTGAAGGTGGACAAACAGAATTGTTCCGTCGCATGCCAAAACGTGGTTTCTTGAATGTTAACCGTAAAGAATACGCTATTGTCAACCTTGAAACTTTGAACCGTCTTGAAGATGGAGCAACTGTTTCAGCTGAAACTCTTGTAGCTGCTAAAATCATCAAGGACGTTAAATCAGGTGTTAAAGTTCTTGCTAACGGTGAATTGACAGCTAAAAAACTTACAGTTAAAGTTGCTAAAGTATCTGCTGCTGCTAAAGCTGCAATCGAAGCTGCTGGTGGTTCTGTAGAAGAAGCTTAATTTTTACACTACAATTGGCGGTTGAATTTTCAACCGCTTATTGTCTATTTACAATTAAAACGCTTTAAGGAGATTTTATGTTTTTTAAGACGCTTAAGGAAGCCTTTAAGGTCAAGGACGTCCGAGCAAGAATTCTCTTTACGATTTTCATCCTTTTTGTTTTCCGCTTAGGTGCCCATATTACGGTACCTGGCGTCAACGTTCAAAACTTGACAGAAGTAAGTAATCTTCCTTTCTTGAACATGATGAACTTGGTTTCTGGTAATGCAATGCAAAACTATTCACTTTTTGCAATGGGGGTTTCGCCTTATATTACTGCTTCAATCATTGTTCAATTGTTGCAAATGGATATTTTACCAAAATTTGTTGAGTGGTCAAAACAAGGGGAAATTGGACGTCGTAAACTGAATCAAGCGACACGTTACATTACCTTAGTGCTTGCTATGGCACAATCTATCGGGATTACTGCTGGTTTCCAAGCCATGAGCTCGTTAAATATTGTGCAAAATCCAAATTGGCAAAGCTATTTGATGATTGGTGCAATTTTGACCACTGGTTCAATGGTTGTCACTTGGATGGGTGAACAAATTAATGAAAAAGGATTTGGTTCAGGTGTTTCAGTAATTATCTTTGCTGGGATTGTATCTAGTATCCCATCGGCGGTCAAATCTGTTTATGATGAAAAATTCTTAAACGTTCGACCTTCAGAAATTCCAATGTCTTGGTTATTTGTCATTGGTCTAGTATTGTCAGCAATTATCATTATTTATGTAACAACTTTTGTTCAACAAGCAGAACGTAAAGTACCTATTCAATATACTAAATTAACTCAAGGTGCACCAACAAGTTCTTATTTGCCACTTCGTGTCAATCCAGCTGGGGTTATCCCAGTTATCTTTGCTGGTTCAATTACAACTGCTCCAGCTACGATTTTGCAATTCTTGCAACGTTCGCAAGGAAGTAATGTAGGTTGGTTGTCAACTTTACAAGACGCCTTGTCATATACGACTTGGACAGGAATGCTCTTCTACGCATTATTGATTGTGCTCTTTACATTCTTCTACTCATTCGTTCAGGTCAATCCTGAAAAGATGGCTGAAAACCTTCAAAAACAAGGTTCTTACATTCCATCTGTTCGTCCAGGTAAAGGAACTGAAAAGTATGTATCACGTCTCTTAATGCGTCTTGCAACGGTAGGTGCGCTCTTCCTTGGTTTGATTTCAATCATTCCAATTGCCGCCCAAAACGTTTGGGGACTTCCAAAAATTGTCGCTCTTGGAGGAACATCACTCTTAATCTTGATTCAAGTTGCTATACAAGCAGTGAAACAACTTGAAGGATATTTACTCAAACGTAAATATGCAGGATTTATGGATAATCCACTTGAAACAAAATAAAATCTTGTCATTAGACAAGGTTTTTCTTTATTTTTTAGCAAAAATACGCTAAAATAGTGTAGGTAAAATCACAGAGAACATCTGCAATTTACTGACAGTTCTGTCAGTAATTTATAAATTAAAATCAGGAGAAAACAAAATGAATTTATTAATCATGGGACTTCCAGGAGCTGGTAAAGGAACTCAAGCTGAGTTCATCGTTAAAAATTATGGAGTAAATCACATTTCAACAGGTGACATGTTCCGTGCCGCAATGAAAAACGAAACTGAAATGGGTAAACTTGCTAAATCTTTCATCGATAAAGGTGAACTCGTACCTGATGAAGTAACGAACGGAATTGTTAAAGAACGTTTAGCACAAGATGATATCAAAGCTTCAGGCTTCTTGCTTGATGGATATCCACGTACGATTGACCAAGCTCATGCACTTGATACAATGCTTGAAGAACTCGGAATTAAACTTGATGCCGTTGTAAATATCGTTGTTAACCCAGGTATTTTGGTTGACCGTTTAAGTGGCCGTTACATCTGCCTTAACTGTGGTGCAACTTATCATAAAATCTTCAATCCAACTAAAGTTGAAGGTGTTTGTGACGTTTGTGGTAGTCATGACCTTTATCAACGTGCGGATGATGTTCCAGAAACAGTTAAAAATCGTTTGGATGTCAATATTAAAGAATCAGCTCCAATTATTGAACACTACACTGAACTTGGACTTGTTAAAAACATTGAAGGTGAACAAGAAATTAGCCAAGTAACAGAAGATATTAAAAAAGTTTTAGGATAATAAAAATAAAAACCTCTGTCAGAGGTTTTTTTAGTAAAATAGCAAGATTAGAATACAAAATTTTACTGACAAGCTCTCTGTCAGTAAAATTATAAAAATGAAACACCCGAAAACATTGCCATGAACAGTTTTGAAAGCGAGTAATAAATTAAACATGTACTCAAGCTAGAAAAATAAAGGCTTTTCTGAAAGAAAGACTTGCATTTGTTGCTGAAAAATGCTAAAATACATAAGTCCGACTTTTTAGATATATATAGTATATATCTTTCGGGAAATTTCTAAGGAGGTACTTTTGCTTGGCAAAAGATGATGTAATTGAAGTAGACGGCAAAGTCGTTGACACCATGCCGAATGCGATGTTCACGGTTGAACTCGAAAATGGTCACCAAGTCTTGGCGACGATTTCAGGAAAAATTCGAAAGAATTATATCCGTATCTTGCCTGGAGACAAGGTTCAAGTTGAACTCTCACCATACGATTTGACACGCGGACGAATTACTTACCGATTTAAGTAATCCGGACATTCATTGAGTGCATGATGCACAGTAACCATAGAAAGGAAGACACAATGAAAGTAAGACCATCAGTTAAACCAATCTGCGAATACTGTAAAGTTATTCGTCGTAACGGTCGTGTAATGGTAATTTGCCCTGCCAATCCAAAACACAAACAACGTCAGGGATAGAAAGGAAATAGAAAAATATGGCTCGTTTTGCTGGAGTTGATATTCCAAACGAAAAACGCATTGTTATTTCATTAACATACGTATTCGGTGTTGGACTTCAAACATCTAAAAAAGTACTTGCAGCTGCAGGTGTCTCAGAAGATATCCGTACAAAAGATTTAACATCAGATCAAGAAGATGCAATCCGTCGTGAACTCGATGGCTTAAAACTCGAAGGAGACCTTCGTCGTGAAGTGTCACTTAACATCAAACGTTTGATGGAAATCGGTTCTTACCGTGGTATGCGTCACCGTCGTGGACTTCCTACACGTGGACAAAACACTAAGAACAACGCTCGTACACGTAAAGGTCCTGCTAAATCAATCGCAGGTAAGAAAAAATAATTAAATAGAAAGGAGTTAAAATGGCAAAAATTACACGTAAACGTCGTGTTAAAAAGAATATTGAATCTGGAATTGTTCATATCCAATCAACATTCAACAACACAATCGTTATGATCACAGACGTTCATGGTAACGCCCTTGCTTGGTCATCAGCTGGTGCACTTGGATTTAAAGGTTCTAAAAAATCTACACCTTTCGCCGCTCAAATGGCTTCAGAAGCTGCTGCTAAAGCTGCTCAAGAGCAAGGTTTGAAAACTGTATCTGTTACAGTTAAAGGTCCTGGTTCAGGTCGCGAATCAGCTATCCGCGCACTCGCTGCAGCTGGTCTTAATGTAACATCTATCAGTGATGTGACTCCTGTACCTCACAATGGTGCACGTCCTCCAAAACGTCGTCGTGTATAATTAGTTGCTCTTGTCACTAATCACTTTTCGCTTAGAGGAGAACATACATGATTGAGTTTGAAAAACCAAAAATTACTAAATTTGACGAATCAGAAAATTACGGTAAATTCGTTGTTGAACCACTTGAACGTGGTTATGGTACAACTTTAGGTAACTCTCTGCGTCGCGTCCTTTTGTCATCACTTCCTGGTGCTGCTGTGACTTCAATTCAAATTGAAGGTGTTCAACACGAATTCGCAACAATCCCTGGCGTACGTGAAGATGTCATCCAAATCGTTCTTGCGGTTAAAGGAATTGCCATCAAATCATACGTAGAGTCTGAAAAACAAATCGAACTTGACGTAACTGGTCCTATGGATGTTACTGCTGGTGATATCTTAACTGATAGCGACATTGAAATTGTCAACAAAGACCATTACTTGTTCTCTATTGCTGAAGGTCACTCAATGCGTGCTGTAATGACTGTTAAAAAAGGATACGGCTATGTTCCGGCTGACGAAAATAAAGTCGATGGAGCGCCAATTGGCACAATTGCTGTAGACTCAATTTACACACCAGTAAGTAAAGTAAATTATCAAGTAGAACCTGCCCGTGTTGGTGGAGATTCTAGCTATGATAAATTAACACTTGAAATTACTACAAACGGTACTATCGTTTCTGACGAAGCTTTGTCACTCTCAGCTAAAATCTTGACAGACCACTTGAACTTGTTCGTTGATCTTTCAGAAGTTGCAGCTGAAGCCGAAACACTTGTTGTTAAAGATGAAGTTAAAACAGAACGTGTGCTCGATAAAATTATTGAAGAAATGGACTTCTCAGTTCGTGCTTACAATGGTTTGAAACGCGCAGGTATCAACACTGTTGCTGATATTGTTGAAATGAGCGAAGCTGACATGATTAAAGTCAAAAACCTCGGTCACAAATCAGTAGAAGAAGTCAAAGTTAAATTGACTGAATTGGGACTTTCCCTTAAAAAAAGAAAATAATAATATAGGAGGAAACAAATGAGCAATCGTAAACTCGGACGTACATCTTCACAACGTAAAGCTATGCTTCGTGATTTGACTACAGATTTGATCATCAACGAAACTATCGTTACAACTGAAGCTCGCGCTAAAGAAGTTCGTCGTACAGTAGAAAAAATGATTACGCTTGGTAAAAAAGGTGACCTTTCAGCTCGTCGTGCAGCAGCTGCTTACGTACGTAATGAAATCGCAATTAAAGATTTCAACGAAGAAACTGAAACTTTCCCAACTGCCCTTCAAAAATTATTCAACGACCTTGCTAAACGCTACGAAGGACGTAACGGTGGTTACACTCGTATCCTTAAAGTAGAACCACGTCGTGGTGATGCTGCGCCTATGGCAATCATTGAATTGGTTTAATTGTATTAAATCTTGAAGTAATAATAAAATACTAAATTGAGTGTTATGATGTTGGCGGGGGTTTCTGTGGGTGCATGTGTTGAGTTGTGATTGACTCTCTTTCGCATCAGCCTTGCTTATAGTCTAGCTCTGTCTGATTAGATTAAATTTCTAATCTAGTCAGGCCACTCAATTTATTTATTTTAGCCGTTGTAGCTCAGTCGGTAGAGCAGCACCATGGTAAGGTGAAGGTCGACAGTTCGATTCTGTTCAATGGCATATTTTTTTACAGTAGATATATTTAAATATGAGAAGTCTTATTTTATAAATAAGACTTTTT
>OGTL01000531.1_pt1 | contig 39108 bp, 41 predicted proteins | sample 1553601 | NCBI WGS metagenome assembly OGTL01 (sample SAMEA2580112, study PRJEB22360) | human gut metagenome | biome: human gut; feature: human-associated habitat; material: faeces | place: Denmark | collected 2008/2010 | reverse complement strand
TGTATTTTTAAAATTAGTATCTAATCTAATAGTTACCATACTATTACTTTTGCCAAAATCTTTAATAAAGTTGATCATGGCACTTGCAATTCCTTGATTTAATTTTTTAGGATCTATAATTAAAGTATGGATTACCAATATTTGATTAGGATCAAGCTCTGGAGTGCTCCAGGTAATATTTTCATACTCTTTATCTGATTGATTATTTAGAATCACAGTCCCTGAAACAATATCATTTGAATCATAACAAACAAAGAGCTGAGATAAGTCAATTGCTTTTAGAGCTGTATCAATTGAGGGATAAATATTTTTTATCCAACTCGTTTGTTTTTCATCAATCAATGGTAAAGAATTATCATAGAATTTAGCAACTGCGGGTTTATCTTGCTCTGTAGCAAGGCGTACAAAGTATTTCATCTTACATTCTCCTATTTTAAGATTGAGAAATTATAGCATAAAAAAATAATCATAGCAAACACCAATTTTGCAATAGTCTTTAATGCGTGTATTGATATCAAATCATTAGCGGATAATTATTGGACAGGACAATGATCAAGCATTGCGAGAAGTTCAAGATATTCGAGCAAAATCTGATCAGGCTGTAAAAGATGTATAATAAATAAAAAATATTTAAATCTCTGTTTTCAAACTTTTATTTAAAGTAAGTAATTGCGAGAGAAGTAAGTCATAATTAATATTCTCGTTGCAAGAAACTAAACTGTCACCAATTTCAAGAGAGATAGAAGGTAATTCCTTTTTAACTTGTGCTCCCTTATCTGTGAGAAATAACTCAACACTTCTTTCATCTTTATCAGAACGTTTTCTTATAATGTATCCTTTTGCTTCCAATCTTTTTAGTAGAGGGCTTAATGTACCAGAATCTAAAGAGAGTTCATCGCCTAATTTATTTATTGTCATCTCGTTTTCAATTGCTAACATAGCGATAAATCCAGTATAAGTAAGCGAATATCTATTTAAATAAGAATTATATTTTTTTATAATTTCCTTTGAAGCAATGTATAATTGAAAGCATAATTCCTTACTAAGAATATTGTCTGTCATATTTTCTCCCATCATTTCATTATATCTGAATCTATATATTTGTCAAACGTGATTGTATTTAGTACAATTATATTGTAAACAATACAAAAGGGGGATTTCAATGAAAAAAATATTTTCTACAAAAATGATAAATACTGGCGGTCGAAATGGCGAAGTCCATTCTCCAGATAAAAGTTTTAATTTAGATATTATTGCACCAGGCAGAAAGGTTGAAGGAGCGACAAATCCAGAGCAATTATTTGCTGCAGGATATAGCGCTTGTTTTAATAGTGCTTTAGACTATATTAAAAAATCAAAAAATATAGAGGGTGAATCAACTATTGAAGTTACAGTTTCTCTCTATAATTTAAGTCAAAATGAAATTCCAGATGTAGTATTAGGAGTTGATATTACAGGACATATCGAAGGAGTGAGTGCTGAAGAAACAGAAGAACTCTTGAAACTAACACATAAAACTTGCCCATATTCCCGCGCTACTCAAGGTAATATTGAAGTAACGATAAAGGCTATCTAAAAGATTTTTCTAAAATCAGTTTTCCAAGATTAAACTTTTTACTAAGTTTAGGGAGCACAAAACTCTTATTATTTTTTGTTTTGATGATATACTGAAAATAAAAGATAACAATAGTTAATGCAGGATTTAAAATACAAAAATCAGCGAGGAGCTTATTAAAAATTTTAAAAGTAAAAAAGCCAATAACAAAAATATTGGTTTTTTTATTTTAAGAAATTCCAGAATAGGTGTTTTCATCTCGAGTGCAAGAAAAAAATAAAAAAATAGATAAAAGGACCTTATTGCTAAGAAATTATAAAGATATACATTAAATGAAGTAACCTTTCCAATCTTTGATGGTTTAATAAAACAGAGAGAAGGGTTAAAATATAAATGAAATATGATATAATTTAAGTTGTGTTTTAATTTGACCTCGTAGAGTAAAAATTAGAGAAATCGAGAAAGTTTATGAAGTAATCTTTAGGGATTTTGAAGTACAGAACTTTTGATATCAATGGTTTAGAAGCTAAAAAGATAAAAGGAAAAGTAATGGCGCAATTATATTTCAAATATGGGACGATGAATTCAGGAAAATCAATTGAGATTTTGAAAGTGGCTCATAATTATGAGGAACAGGGTAAGCCTGTTTTATTAATGACTTCTAGTCTGGATACACGCGCAGGGGTTGGGACAGTTGCTAGCCGAATCGGGATGAAAGCTGAAGCTGTCGCAATTGATGAGGAAATGTCTGTTTTTGATTATGTGAACAGCCTGCCAGCTAAACCTTTTTGTGTGCTGATTGATGAGGCACAATTTTTAAATAAAAAACATGTCTATGATTTTGCGCGTGTTGTGGATGAACTAAATGTTCCAGTCATGGCTTTTGGTTTGAAAAATGATTTTCGTAATGAGCTTTTTGAAGGCTCAAAATATTTACTTTTGCTTGCGGACAAAATCGAAGAAATTAAAACAATTTGTTGGTATTGTAGTAAAAAGGCAACAATGGTGATTCGGACAATTGATGGAAAACCAGTTTATGAAGGTGAACAGTTGCAGATTGGTGGAAACGAAACCTATATTCCTGTTTGTCGTAAACATTATTTTAAGCCAGAAATTTAAAAAATAAGATTAGAATTTTACACGAACAGACTTTATATCAAGAGGGAGGAACTCGATGTTTTATCATTTTAAAGGAACGATTACTGGTGAGGATTATCAAAGAATTCTTGGTCAAATGACCAAGCGGATGATGCTTGTTTTTTCAGGAATTATGCTTATTTTTTTGGTTATTAATTTATTTATGAGTAAGGGGCAATGGCTTTGGCCGGTTGTTTCTGCTTTACTTGTTCTTGTTTTAGGAAATCTTTTTTTACATTGGCAATTGAAAAGTCGTTTTTTGAAAAATTTTAAGCCACAAGAACTTGATATGTATGTGACAGAGGAACAAATTAAAGCTCAAATGAATGTACGTAACGTTGAAATTTTTTCAGATCGTGTGCACTTTTTTCAAGGTAGAAATCAAGTGATGATTTTTAAAAAAGACATGCTGCAAGATGTGACACAATGGGATTCGTTTGTCAATATGGCCAAAAATTTACCATTACAAACTAAAAAATAATTAAAGGAAATAGAGAAATGTTTGATCAGTTAGAATCAATAGTTGGAAGATATGAAGAATTGGGTGAGTTATTGTCTGACCCTGAGGTGGTTTCGGATACAAAGCGTTTTATGGAATTATCGCGTGAAGAAGCAGATTTACGTGATAAAGTAGCGACTTATAATGAATACAAAAAAGTTCTTGAAACAATTTCTGATAGTGAAGAAATGCTTGGCGAAGGTGGACTTGATGATGATATGAAAGAAATGCTCAAAGAAGAACTTTCATCAGCGAAATCACAAAAAGAGCTTTTGGAAGAAGAAATCAAAATTTTGCTTTTGCCAAAAGACCCAAATGATGGAAAAAATATTATTTTAGAAATTCGTGGAGCTGCTGGTGGTGATGAAGCTGCACTTTTTGCTGGTGATTTGTTGAATATGTACCAACATTTTTCTGAATCACAAGGTTGGAAGTTTGAAATTATGGAAGCAAACATCACCGGAATTGGTGGATATAAAGAGGTTTCAGCTTTAATTTCTGGTCCATCTGTTTATTCAAAATTGAAATATGAATCTGGTGCTCACCGAGTACAACGTGTTCCTGTAACCGAAACACAAGGGCGGGTCCATACATCAACGGCTACTGTTCTTGTTATGCCTGAAGTTGAAGAATTTGAGATGACAATCGACCAAAAAGATTTACGTGTGGATATTTACCATGCCTCTGGTGCTGGTGGACAGAATGTCAATAAGGTTGCTACTGCGGTACGTATGGTCCATTTACCAACTGGGATTAAAGTGGAAATGCAAGAAGAACGGACGCAACAAAAAAATCGGGATAAAGCTATTAAATTGTTGAATACAAAAGTCTTTGATTACTATCAACAAATTGAATTGGATAAGCAAAATGCAGAACGTAAATCAACTGTCGGAACTGGGGATCGTTCTGAGCGGATTAGAACTTACAATTTCCCACAAAACCGTGTGACTGATCACCGGATTGGCTTAACTTTACAAAAGTTGGATAGTATTTTATCTGGGAAAATGGATGAAGTGATTGATGCTTTGATTGTCTATGACCAAACTAAAAAATTAGAAGAATTAAATAAATAATGGATTTTGAATTTGAAGATTTTGTTATTCGAGAAGTGGGACATGAAAATAGGAAAATGCAAACTTCAAAAAAGGTGAATAATGTTTCAACAGATGTGACTATTTTTAAAGTCAAAGGCTTTGATTTATCTTTTGATTTACTTTATTGTAGGGGTGAAAATGGAGATGTTTGGGTAGTTGCGGAAAAGATAGAGTCTCTTTCTAAACATTTGCACCGAGCGCAAAGAACTCGGATGTCAATTGAAAATTATAAAGAAAAGCAATATTGTCGACTTTGGCAAGAAGTAAAAAAAGATGAAGACTGGAGTCGGACCAAGAAAAGTTTACCTTTGTCTGAATTGGGAAAATATAGTAAAAATCCTTTACGTCAATCTTTCTCAGAACTTGGAGCAAAACTTGGAACTTTAGAAGAGTTGGTTTCCGAAACAAATCAAAATCGAAAGCAGTATGCTTTGCTTTTTCCAGCTCAAGAAGTAAAAATCCCTTTATGTGCTTATCTTTTAACTCGAATTTCACCTCTTATTTAGTAGAGAATCTTGTAAAATAATGATTATTTATAAAAATTATTAGTAGTGAGGAACTTATTTTGATGAATGATGAAACAATCATGAATCCAACGATTGAAAAAATGTTGCTCCACGCATCAGTTCGTGATTTTAAAGCAGAGCCTTTGTCAGCTGATGTCAAGGAGTTGTTGCTAAAAGCTGCACAGTCTGGAGCTTCATCTAATTTTCTACAAGCTTATTCAATCATTGAGATAGCGGATAATGATTTACGTCGTGAACTGGCTAAGATATCAGGTTCAGATGATTATGTGAATCAAACAGGTGTTTTTTATATATTTGTGGCTGACTGGTATCGACAAGCTCAGATTTTACAAACGGAAAATAAGGATGTGAAGGCTCTCCAGAATATGGAAGCATTGACGGTTGCCATTGTTGATACTACAATTGCTGCACAGAATATGGCGATAGCTGCAGAATCTATGGGGCTTGGAATCTGTTATATTGGTGGGATTCGTAATGATATTGCTAAAGTGGCAGAGTTACTGGATTTACCAGAATTGACTGTTCCACTTTTTGGTCTTACAATTGGGATGCCAAAAACACGAAATGAAGTTAAACCACGTTTACCAAGAACAAATATTTTGTCAGTTAATGCTTATAATCGTGTGGCAGTGAGTGATTTACAGGCTTATAATGAACAAACTTCAGCTTACTATGCCAATCGGAGTCATCATCAAAAGTCTACTGATTGGACGCAGGAAATGAGCAATTTTCTGACAAATCCACGGCGTGAGGATGTTGCCAAATTTTTGAAAAAGCAAGGATTTACATTAAACTGAAAAGTTGATTAAGCCTGATTTTATTGGGCTTTTTTGCTATACTTGGAAGAGTAATTTAAAAAGATATTAGAAAAATAATTAATATTGGAAAGTAGAAAAAGAAAAATGCTTTGGATTGAAGCTGTGCGAACTTTGTCAGCAGATTTAGAAGACCCTTTTGAGTTGGAATTTGTCTGGCGAAATTTACATGAACTTAATAAATTATCTTGGTTGAATTTAATGCGAGAAAAAATTACTGACCAAGAATTAAAATTACTGACAGAAGTGTCAAAACGTCTTCATCAAAATGAGCCTCCACAATATATAGTGGGTTGGGCAGAATTCCGTGATTTGAAATTGAAGGTCGATGAGCGTGTTTTAATTCCTCGTCCTGAAACTGAAGAATTAGTGGAAATGATTTTGGCTGAAAATGAGAATGATTCCCTCAAAATTTTAGATATTGGAACGGGGTCAGGAGCGATTGCCATTTCTCTTGCTCATGCGCGTGAAAATTGGTCAGTAAAAGCTTCTGATATTTCTAAAGAGGCACTAACTTTAGCAGCTGAAAATGCTGAAATAAATCAGGCTAATTTGGAATTCATTCAATCAGATGTACTAGATAAAATTACTGACAGCTTTGATATTATCGTTTCTAATCCGCCATATATTGCTTTTGATGAAACTTACGAAATGGATAATTCTGTCATTAAATATGAACCTGATTTAGCGCTTTTTGCGAAAAATCAGGGATTAGCAATTTATCAAAAAATTGCTGACCAAGCGGTCAATCATCTGACTGATAATGGAAAAATTTATTTGGAAATCGGCTATAAGCAAGGGCAAGCTGTGCAAGCTATTTTTCAAGAAAAATTTACTGACAAGCTTGTTAGTATTCATCAGGATATATTTGGAAAAGATCGAATGATTAGTGTCAAATGATAAAAGCTACTGTTGCTATATTTAAGGAGAAAAATGAATTCTTTAATTTTTGAACAAGTATTTCAGCAAAAAGAAGATTTTTTACCAATATTATTATTAGCTGATGATGGACCACATTTAGAAAATTATCTGGAAAATGGTGATTTGTTTACTCTGTCATTAAAAAATGGCAAGACCGTTGCCTGTGCTGTAGTCATAAAAAAACAAAAAAATACTTTTGAAATTGAGAATTTCGCGGTAGAAACTAGTTTTCAAGGACAAGGATTCGGTCAGCAAATGATGAAACAACTCATCACATATTTGAAAGAAAATTTAGCAGCTGATGAGCTAATTCTTGGAACAGATGATGTTTCAAACAATGTAGCTTTCTATGAAAAATGCGGCTTCACAATTACTCATAAAATTTCCAATTATTTTCTTGATAATTATGATCATCCTATTTTTGAAGGAAAAGTTCAGTTAAAAGATAAAATATATTTAAGAAAGAAGTTAAAATGAAAGTTGAAAATGATTTACGAACAATGTCCTCTTTTTTGCAAGTGCAATTAAAAGATATCAAAACTTTGGTTGAGTCAAACAAGATAGACCAAGCTAAAGAAAATTTGAAGTTTGTGCAAGGGGGACTCAATAATTTTGCTAACGAACTTGAAAAAGTCGAAGGTGGATTTTATGGTATTATTGGTTTTCTCTTTCGTCGTCCCTACAAAGTACCCGATGATTTGAAAAATATCAGAGAAAATCTTTTTATTGAAGCAAAAACATTACAAAAAGAACTAGACAAGCAGTCAGAAAAAGAGAATAATAATAAAAACCGCTTATCAGCTAGAGCTATCAAAGCACTAAAATCTGGTCAGTTAGCTATTTTACCAACAGAAACAGTTTACGGTCTCTTTGCAGATGCGATGAATGAAGAAGCAGTCCAAAAACTCTATTCAGTCAAAGGACGTCCAACAGAAAAAGCTTTAAATATGAATATTTCAAGCTTTGAAGATATTTTAAAATATTCAATCAATCAACCAGTTTATCTTCAAAAAATTGTGGAAGCCTTTCTTCCTGGCCCTTTAACTATTATTTTAGAGGCATCTAAAGATGTTCCTGGATGGATTCATATTGGAAAAAGTACTGTTGGTTTTAGAATGCCAAATATTGCAGTAACTCAAAAAATTATCAAAGAAGTCGGTGTTTTGGTCGGACCTTCTGCCAATTTAAGTGGTTCTAAAAGTCCAAGTTTCTTTGCCGATTTAAGTCCTGAAATTTTAGAAAATGCCGCAGTCGCTGTTCAAGATGATAGCATCTATGGACTAGATACAACAATCATCGATTTGACGCAAGAAAAACCAAAATTACTGCGTCAAGGGGCTGTTACTAAAGAAGAATTACTTAAAAAAGTTCCTGAACTTGGTCAAATTGAATAAAATAAGCTGAAAAAAGTAATCTAAAAATTTCCGAACATTCTTTGGCAATGATGAGATTTACAAGCCAACTTATTTCAAAAAAGAGCCTTTAGCCGATATAATAGTTTTAGAGTTGAAAGTTTGCTTGCGAAAGTAAACTAAAATTAACTGATTAAGTTTATAGCGCCAATGACTATAAAATTCTACTTATATTTTTTAAAATATCCCAAAAGACATACAAGGAGAACCAATGATTTTTGATAAAGAAGATTTTGAAAGTTTTGACCCAGAATTGTGGGCAGCCATTCATGCTGAGGAAATTCGTCAGCAACAAAATATTGAATTAATTGCTTCAGAAAATATTGTTTCAAAAGCAGTTATGGCAGCACAAGGTTCTGTTTTGACAAATAAATATGCCGAAGGTTATCCTGGGAAACGTTATTATGGCGGAACAGAAGCGGTTGATGTTGTAGAAAATTTGGCTATTGAACGAGCAAAAGAACTTTTCGGTGCAAAATTTGCCAATGTTCAACCTCATTCAGGTTCTCAAGCCAATGCGTCAGCTTATATGGCATTAATTCAACCTGGAGACACAGTCTTAGGAATGGATTTAAATGCTGGCGGTCACTTGACTCATGGGGCTTCAGTCAATTTTTCAGGAAAAACTTATCATTTTGTTCCTTATGGAGTTAATTCTGAAACTGAGCTTTTAGATTATGATGAAATTTTAAAAATTACTAAAGAAGTTCAACCTAAACTGATTGTTGCTGGCGCTTCTGCCTATTCACGCCTGATTGATTTTGCTAAGTTCCGTGAAATCGCTGATAGTGTTGGAGCAAAATTAATGGTTGATATGGCTCATATTGCTGGATTGGTAGCGACTGGTGCGCATCCTAATCCACTTCCTTATGCTGATGTCGTTACAACAACAACTCATAAGACACTCCGTGGACCACGTGGTGGAATGATTTTGACTAACGATGAAGCTTTGGCCAAGAAAATTAACTCTGCAATCTTCCCTGGAACTCAAGGTGGGCCTTTAGAACATGTCATTGCAGCAAAAGCAGTAGCTTTTAAAGAAGCACTTGATCCAGAATTCACAACCTATATTGAACAAGTCATTAAAAATACGCAAGCAATGGCTGAGGAATTTGCTAAAGTGGAAGGCTTACGATTGATAGCTGGTGGTTCAGATAATCATTTGCTTAATCTTAAAGTTTTAGACTTAGGAATTAATGGGAAAGAAGCTCAAGATTTATTGGATAGTGTTCACATCACACTCAATAAAGAAGCAATTCCTGATGAAACATTATCACCATTTAAAACTTCAGGGGTGCGAATTGGAGCAGCAGCAATTACTTCAAGAGGATTTAAAGAAGTTGAAGCAAAAAAAGTTGCACAATTGGTCTCAGAAGCTTTGGTTAATCACGATAATCAAGAAAAACTTGCGGAAGTTAGGAAAGCAGCTTTAGAACTGACTCGTCAATTTCCCTTATAATATCAAAAATTAGACAAAGAAAATTTGTCTAATTTTTTAATGTTAAGCTAAATTTAAAAGAGAAGTGTTATAATAGAACTTATATAAAAAATGACTGCAAAAAAAAAATAATGATATGTGCTAGTAAAGAATAAGAGCAGTCAGAAAATTTAGGTAAGTGAAATGTTTAAAAAATTAATTGGATTAATAGTACTGATACTTCTTGTATTCAGTGGTTTTTATGTTTACCGTATGCATGAAAATGTGAAACACGTAATGTCTTATGAGGCAGAGGTCGAAAAAAGCCTTAAAGCACAAGGCTTGAGTGGTGATACAAAGTTGGCTTTGGCAATTATTTATACAGAAACTAAAGGAAAACAAGTTGATATTATGCAATCAAGTGAAAGCTTGAATGGCACAACAAATACTTTCTCAACAGAACAAGAAAGTATTAAACAAGGTATTTCTAATTTGTCAAAAGTTTTAGAATATGCTTCACAAAAAAAGGTTGACGCTTGGGCAGGAGTTCAGGCTTATAACTATGGGAAGGCCTATGTTGATTACATAGCTGCTCATGGTGGAAAGAACACTATCGCTCTTTCTAAGGATTATTCTCGTGATGTCGTTGCGCCAAGTTTAGGAAATACAACGGGTGAAACTTATTATCATTTGACTCTGGATTCATTGATTTATAATAAAGGAAAACTCTACTCTAATGGTGGGAATATTTTCTATGCCAAAGAGGTTGAATGGAACATGCTCTTACTTGATTTATTAAATTGGTAAATTACTGTTAAGACAGAAAAACACAGTTGACTGTGCTTTTTTGTCGAACAGTATTTTTTTATATTTGAATTATCAGAAAATTATACTATAATAGTGATTAATAAATAATTTGAGGAAGTGAAATCGATGATTTATAATTTTGGCGCAGGACCCAGTGTACTTCCAAAGGAAGTCTTGAAGAAGGTTCAAGAAGAACTGTTAGACTTTGAAAAAAGTGGCATGTCAGTGATGGAAATTTCGCATCGCTCCAAGGCTTTCCAAAAAGTAATTGATGAGGCTGAGAACGATTTGCGTGATTTGATGTCGATTCCTCAAAACTATAAAATTTTGTTTTTACAAGGGGGAGCTTCCAGTCAATTTTCAATGGTTCCAATGAATTTGGCAATTGGCAAAAAGGCTTATTACAATATTTCGGGCGCCTTTGGTGAAAAGGCTTATGATGAAGCGGTGAAATTGAGTCATTTCCTTGATTTGATACCGATTAGTTTGGGCTCAACTAAAAAAGATAATTATAATCATCTATTGAAAATTGATAAATCTAAAATTGATGAAAAAAATGGGGCCTATCTCCATTTGACAACGAATAATACGATTGAAGGAACAAGTATTTTTCCTGAAAATTTGCCTGAGTTTGCAACCCTTCCTTTGGTTGCTGATATGAGTTCAAATATTTTGGCGGTTGATTATGATGTGAGTAAATTTGGCTTAATTTACGCTGGAGCTCAGAAAAATTTAGGTATTGCTGGTTTAACCATTGTCATTATTCGTGAAGACTTACTAAATGAAGCTGAAAGCCTCTCATCAATGATGGATTATAAGATTTTGGTTGAAAATGGGTCGATGTACAATACCCCACCGACTTTTGCTATTTATGTGGCCGGGCTGGTTTTCAAATGGGTAAAAGCGCAAGGTGGCGTAAAAAAACTCGAAGAAATGAATCAGAGAAAAGCTCAATTGTTGTATGATTTAATTGACCAATCTGACTTTTATCAGAACCCAATCAAAAATAAAGATGAGCGGTCGATTTGCAATGTTGTTTTTACAAGTCCAAGTCAAGAATTGGATGAGCTATTCACCCAAAAAGCTGAAGAAAAAGGTTTCAAATCACTCAAAGGTCATCGTTCCGTGGGAGGAATGAGAGCAAGTATTTACAACGCTTTTCCTTTAGAGGGGGTTGTTGAATTAGTGAAATTTATGAAAGAATTTGAAGAGGGATATAAATGACTTATCATATCAAAACAATTGGAAATAATATCGACCAAATTGCATTAGATGAAATTGGCGAAGGCTTTCTTGTTAATCAAGTGTCAGAAGCTGAATCTGACGCATTTATTTGTCGGGCTCAGCCTTTCCACGATTATGAATTTTCCAAAGCGCTTTTGGCGATTGGACGTGCTGGTGCTGGTTTTAATAATATTCCGATAGAAAAGTGTGCCAGTAAAGGGATTGTAGTCTTTAATGCGCCTGGTGGGAATGCCAATGCGGTTAAAGAATTAGTTTTGTCAATGATGATTTTTGGAACGCGTAATTTAAAACCAGCAAACAAATGGTTGACTGGTCAAAAAGGTGATGATAATACCATTGATGGGGCGGTTGAACATGGGAAAAAGGCGTTTTCTGGTTCTGAAATTTCAGGAAAAACTTTAGGGGTAATTGGCCTTGGGAATATTGGTTCAAAAGTTGCCAATGATGCACAGCGTTTAGGAATGAAAGTTATTGGTTATGACCCTTATCTTTCAATTGAGCACGCTTGGAACTTGTCACATCATGTTAAAAGAGTGAATGATTTGGCTGAGATTTTTGAGAAGGCAGATTATATCACGGTTCATACGCCAGCGACGGATGAAACGACGAAAATGCTCAATTGGAAAAATTTATCTAAGTGTAAAAAGGGAGTGATTTTGCTCAATTATGCACGAGATGAGATTACGGATAAAGAAGCAGTGCTTAAAGCGATTGATGAGGGAATTGTCCGCTTTTTTGGAACGGATTTTGGTTCTGAAAAATTTTATCATCATCCACAAGTTTTTTTAACTCCTCATTTAGGTGGTTCAACGGCGGAAGCCAGTTTAAATTGCACAAGAATGGCTCTGGATTCTGTTCAAACTTATTTGAAAACTGGCGAAATTATTAATTCAGTCAATTTTCCACGTGTTTTGCAAGAGTTGAATACGCCTTATCGTGTGACCTTAATCAATAAAAATGTGCCTAATGTTGTGGCTCAAATTTCACTTGCGGTGGCAGCAGAAAATATTAATATTGCTAATATTGTTAATCGTGGTCAAGGAGATTATGCCTATACTTTACTTGATTTGGATGAAAAAGATGAAGGAAAGTTGGCGGCTTTAGTTTCACGTTTTGAGGCTGCTGATAATATTATTCGTGTTCGCTTAATTGAAAATCAGAGTATAGTTTAAAAAACGAATGGAAAAGGAAGAAAATGGCTGCAAAAGGATTACTTGTGATGGATGTGGATAGCACATTGATTGAAGAAGAGGTCATTGATCTCTTAGGGGGAAAAGCGGGTATGGGTGATAAGATTTCAGAAATTACGGCTGCCGCCATGTCTGGCGAAATTGATTTTAAGGAATCTTTGAGAGAAAGGGTGGCTTTGCTTTCTGGTTTGCCCACAACTATTTTTGACGATGTTTACAAAGAAATTCATTTAACTAAGGGTGCAACGGGATTAATTGAAACTTTGCATGCGAAAGGCTGGAAAGTTGGCCTTGTTTCTGGTGGTTTTCATGAAATAGTGGATAAAATCGCAAGAGATTTAAAAATAGATTATGTTTTTGCTAATCGTTTGTCTGTGGAAAATGGCCATTTGACTGGAAAAACTCATGGGACAGTTGTGGATAAAGATTTCAAAGTTGATAGGCTCAAACAATGGGCAAATGAAAATAAGTTGAATTTATCTGAGGTTATTGCTGTAGGTGATGGCGCAAATGATATTCCAATGCTAAATACAGCTGGTATTGGGATTGCCTTTTGTGCAAAACCTGCGGTCAAAGCTGCTGTTTCCTATCATATTGATAAGCGAAATTTACTGACCGTTTTGGAATTTGTGGATAAACTTGCTGATAAAGAATAAAATGTAAATGTAAAAAATTACTGACGGAATTTCCGTCAGTAATTTTTCTTATCTGCCGCTTCAATGCTCGTTTCAGTCGCATTGAACTGACAAGCTTTTTGTTAGTATTTTTTAATTTCTAATATTTGATATTGAAGTCTGTGAAATCAGGAAAATTTGCAGGGATTGATTTGACATCAGTGACTTTAGCAAAGGGTGAAAGACGTCCTTTACTTGATTTTTCCCCACGAACAATGGCAGTGAATTCTTCTAATTTTTTTTCGTCCTCTGTTTGCGCGAGAATTTCAACTGTACCGTCATCATTATTCCAAACACGCCCTAAAATGCCCAGTTCACGCGCACTTATGATAACAAAATAACGAAATCCGACGCCCTGAACGCGCCCAGAAACAATCATTTTTACTTTGAACATCTTAAGACCTCCTAGCTTTATGTTGTTGAAATGATAATAATTGAAACGTTTTCTTTTATTATAACATAAGCACCAGCAAGATTGACAAAAATCTGATAAAAGTTTCACTGCTTATGCTTTGCTGTCCAAACCAAAGGGATCTATGTTTTTCATAAGTCACAATCACTCAGTGGGAAATTATCCTTTTTAGATGAAAGAACTAGCATATCTGTAAGCCAGTAAAGTGGCGACAGCTATCTTACACTTCATTTGATTATCAATGCAATGGGATACTGGCAATGTAAAACTTTGTTTCGCCTTACTGGCTATGATATAATTGGAGAATGGAAATCATCAGTTCAAAAGATAATAAAAAAATTAAAGAAGCAAGAAAATTGCTGACAAAAAAATACCGCAAAAATTCATATCTCATCGAAGGATTTCATTTGTTGGAGGAAGCGCTGAAAGCTGGTCGTTCAATAAAGCAAATTTTTGTTGAAGAAAATAAACTGACTAAACTGACAGAAATGATTGGGTCTGAAAAATCACTGACAGACTTATCTGTAAATCTGGTCAGTAAAGAAGTGTTGAAATCTTTAGCTGACAGCGAAAGTCCACAAGGACTGATTGCTGAAGTGACAAAAATTGAAGAAGTCATTGATTTTTCAGCAGCAAAATTTTTACTTTTAGAAAACGTACAAGACCCAGGAAATGTAGGGACAATGATTAGAACAGCTGATGCGGCTGGATTTTCGGCTGTTATATTACTTGGCGAAACCGCAGATATTTACAGTCCAAAGGTCATGCGGTCTATGCAAGGCTCAAATTTTCATTTGCCTCTTGTACGAATGGCTAAAGAAGATTGTTTTGCTCAACTTAAAAAAGCAGGCATTTCAATATTGACGACCACGCTGTCAGCAAATTCTGTGTCTTATAAAATAATCAATGAACCACGTTTTGCATTGATTATGGGAAATGAAGGGGCTGGAGTTTCTGACGAAGCCATTAAAGCTGCTGACAAACTCGTTCATATTGACATGCCAGGACAAGCAGAATCTTTAAATGTGGCTGTAGCAGCTGGAATTTTGATGTTTTCATTATAAAATTACTGACAGAAACTCCTAGCATATTCGTAAGCGCTCAAGCGCTAACGACTATCCTATGACAGAAATTTTCTCGGTGCTGTCAGTAAAAATGGAGGTGGATATGAAGATTTACACTGCAAAAATGGACCGCCCAATGGGTTATGTTCATCATGGAACAACTTATCCAATAAATTACGGATACATTGAAGGAATAATTGCAGGAGACGGCGAAGAACAAGATGTTTATATTTTGTCAAATTTGCCCGAAAACCAAAAAGCCCTTCAGACATTCACTGGAAAACTTATTGCTATTGTCCACAGAAAAGATGATGTTGAGGACAAATGGGTACTGACCAGTCCAACTGAAAATTTCACAAAATCAGAAATTGAAAAAGCAGTTCATTTTCAAGAGCAATATTTTGACAGTGAGATTGAAATGGTCAAATAAATAAAAAATTACTGACAGACATCAAAAAAGTTACTGACGGAAATTCCATCAGTTCAATGCGACCAACGTGAGCATGGAATCGGTGGATAAGAAAAGCTACTGACGAGATTTTCGTCAATAGCTTTTTCATTCCCATTTTCTTTTTGTCAGTAGATTTTACGGATTTAATCTTAGCTCAATCAGTTAAAGTGAGCCGCCAAATTTTCCGCAAAGGCTTCGAGATGAGCTTCGTCTTCATCTTCAGGAGACAAGTCAACACGAACAAGTTCAGCTCCTTTTGTTGCGCCAGTTTTTTCAAATTGCGCTTCAAACATATCGACACAGATACAGAAGTCATCATAGAAAGTATCACCTGACCCGAAACAACCGTAAATTTTACCAGATAAATCAACCTCAGCTAATTCTTCATAAAAATCGACAATTTCGTCAGGTAATTCACCGTCACCGTAAGTGTAAGTTCCAACGATACAAAGATCAGCATCAGCCATCTCATCGGCATCAACAGAAGAACATTCGTCAAGTTCTACTTCAAAACCTAATTCTTCAAGTTTATCAGCGACAATATCGGCACAAGCTTCAGTATTTCCTGTCATACTTGCATATACAATTTTTGCTAATGGCATTTTTTCACTCTCCTATAAGATGCAAGGAGCCATACAATTTAGCGCTCCAAGCTCAGTTAATTGATTAAAGTTCATCTATCTATTATTGAGATAATTCAATTCAATTATATCAAAAAACAAGTGAAATCAAAGCTAAAAACTACGAATTTTATTTGTTGACCTTCTTTTGTGAAAGGAACATGGCTGGAATAGCAATCACAATTAAAACAATCGAAGAGACAAGAAAGCCAAGTTGATAACCATTAAGCGTGACCGCTTTTTCAACAGAAGTTTTTGCTCTTGCAATGACAGTCGGTGTTAAATTGGTGTGCATCGCCGCTAATTGATGTAGTTTAGTTGTCATCTGTCCAGCAATTTCAGACGTCACAACCGCCGTCACAACTGCCGAGATGACGGCTGAACCAAAAGATGAACCAACGTTTTGAATGATTCTTTGTCCTACTGATGCACCAGGGATATCTTGTTTGTCTAAACCAATGAAAATATCAGTCATCATTGGCATTTGCAAACCACCAATTCCCATTCCACGAACAAATAAAACCAATCCCAACCAAATCAAATTTGTATTTTCGTGAACAAAAATGAAAGGAATTGTTCCAAGAAGGGAAATAGCCAGGGAAACAAGTACTACAGGACGAGCTCCCATACGGTCAATCATCTTCCCAATCAATGGTCGTGTCACCATCATACCAATCCCTTGAGGAATCAACATTAGACCTGCTTCAACGGCTGTAAAGCCTTTTGTATTTTGAAAGAAAAGTGGCAGTAAAAGCATAGGTCCATTAGAAGCAATTCCAGCTAAAAAGATTCCAATATTCGCTGCAGTGAAGTTTTTAGATTTGAAAAATCTGAGCGGAAGAACAGTATTATTTTTGCGAATGCGATTATAAATTCCGTAAATAACAAACAAGGCTAAGCCAATGATGACAAAAGTAATCATTTGACTATTGAAAAAATTTTTAGCATTAGTTGAACCCTTCATCATTCCGTAAATTAATCCCACAGAACCGCCAGCCAAAAGGAGTGTTCCAAACCAATCTAGTTTAGCTTTAGGGTTGAAAGGTTTGAAAGAACTTAGATAAAAATGATTAAGGAGGACTGCAATAATTACTACCGGAATATTGACATAGAAAATCCAGTGCCAATTTGCTCCAGATACAATTGCACCACCAAGTACTGGCCCGATAATTGGTCCAAGAATAATAGGAGTTGAGACAACAGCCATCAATCGACCAAGTTTATCTGGAGGCGTAATTTGCATTAGCAGGGTTGTCATCAGTAAAGTGATAAAACCAGCTGAAAATCCTTGAACAGCTCGGAAAATGATAAAACTATCAATATTCCAAGCAATTCCAGATAAAAAGCTAAAAAGTCCAAAACTAAGGAGTGACCACTGCATTACTTTTTTTCCATCAATGTGATTGACAACATAACCACAGACAGGGACGGCTACAGCAAGTGCAAGAACGTAGCCTGTAATTGCCCACTGAATCATGTCTAGTGAAGTATGTAAGTCACTTTGAAGTTTGTTGATTGCGATATTGACCATGGTTGAATCAAGCATTGGAGCAATAGCACCAATGACTAAAATCCAAGCATTTCGCGTCAATTCTTTTGGCAATTTTTCTTTTTCATTCTTTTTTGATTTTGCCATGTTAATCCTTTCTTTCGTCTGAGCGAAAACTAAGTTATCAAAACTTAGGAATTATAATTTAAAAATAACATACATTTTGTATCTTAAATACAAAATTATTATAAACCTAAGAGTAAGTTTTGTCAACAATAAGATTCTTTTTGTATCTAATTTGATTTGTTGGTATTAGATAAAGATGATGTTATAATAGAATTAAGAAACACGAGGTCTCTTATGTTTGAAGAAAAAGAAAAAAAATCACCTAATCATTCTCGAAGAAGAGGGGATGAACTTAAGAAAGCAATTTATAAAGCTGCAGTTCATATTTTAGAAAATGAAGGCTATGAAAAAGTAACCTTTCAAAATGTTGCAAAAGAAGCCAAAACCACACGAAGCGTACTTTATCGTTATTGGGATGATGTTTTTGACTTAATTTTTGAAGCTGTCCGTTTCAATATTTCACAAAATCCTGAGTGGCGAGGAAATGTGATAGACCAAGAAATTAACAGTGGGAGCTTGCGGCAAGATTTAATTGAACTTTTAACCTTTATGAGAGAGAATTTTAAACTCTATCCCAAAGGATTTCTGGCCTTCGTTTCATTTATGCAGTCACAAGGAAAAAATGTTCTTGAATCGACTGTTGGCAATGTCCTTCCAAGTAATCTGATTATTATGGAACGCTTGCTTGCAAGGGCTCAGGAAAGAGGGGAAGCGCGTGAAAAAATTGGGCAAACAGCTAAGCTTTTACCTTTCCAGATGACCCGTTATCATATGCTCCTTGAAGGTCAATCCATGAATGATAAGCAAATTAATGAATTGGTAGATGAAGTTTTACTGCCAATTTATATAAAAAACACCTAGTTATAGGGAAATTTATGGTAAAATAAAGTGTATTTATACTAAATAGACTGTTTTGGATTACAAAAAAATCTGTTCAGTTGAATTAGCATTCAAAGTAATTTTGAAAAGGCTCATGATTGTCGAAGAAAATTCTTATAGATAAAGTCATAAATACTATCTTATAAGGATTCAGTAACCCCAGTAAATGAAAATTTATTTTTCGATGAAGTATGAGTCACTTCAAAACATTAATTTAAATAAAAAGAACTGAGTTTTTCTCAGAACTTTAGAAGGAAAGAATAAATTGATTACATTAAAATCGCAACGTGAAATCGAGCAAATGGAACGTAGTAGCAAAATTTTGGCAGATATCCACATTGGGCTTCGTGAGTTGATTAAACCAGGGATTGACATGTGGGAAATTGAAGAATATGTCCGCAAAGTTTGTAAAGAAAAAAATGTTTTACCTTTACAAATCGGAGTGGATGAAGGAAATTATAATCCATTCCCTTATGCTACTTGCTGCTGTTTGAATGATGAAGTGGCTCACGCATTTCCACGTCATCAAATTCTTAAAGATGGTGATTTGATTAAGGTTGACATGGTTCTCGGGTTGGTTGAAGATGGTTCTGTTGATGTTTCAAAACTTAATTTTGACGATGCTGAATCAATGGTTAAATATCAAGAAGAATTCCGCGGTGGCGTTGCTGACTCTTGCTGGGCTTATGCTGTAGGCCAAGTTTCTGACGAAGTAAAAAACTTGATGGATGTGACCCGCGAATGTCTCTATCTTGGAATTGAACAAGCCAAAGTAGGCAACCGCATTGGTGATATTGGGGCAGCTATTCAAGAATACGCTGAAAGTCGTGGCTATGGTGTCGTTCGTGACCTTGTAGGACATGGCGTTGGACCAACAATGCATGAAGAACCAATGGTGCCCCACTACGGACGTGCTGGACGTGGACTTCGTTTACGCGAAGGAATGGTCTTAACCATTGAACCAATGATTAACACTGGGGGTTGGGAAATTGACCATGATGGTGAACGTGGTTACGTTACACTTGACGGAAGTTTATCATGTCAATACGAACACCAGTTTGTTATCACTAAAGATGGTCCTGTGATTTTGACTTCTCAAGGCGAAGAACGGACTTATTAATAAGTAAAAGGAAAAACAGATGAGAGGAAAGATGAAAAAAGTTATACAAAAAATTGCTGAGCTAACGACAACTTTTATGACTTTTTTCAAAAGTTCAGAAATGAGTCTGTCTTCAATTGCTGTTGCCTATTACCTTTTACTTGCAATCTTTCCTCTAGGATTGATTGTCGGAAATATTTTACCCTTCTTACATATCAATACAACAGCTTTATTGAGCTTTTTGTCTGAGCAACTCCCAAGTGATGTTTACAAAGGAATTGAACCAGTCATTAATAATCTCTTAAATCAAAGAAATACAGGTTTACTTTCACTCTCTGTCTTGGCAGGTTTTTGGACCTTTTCAAGAGCCTTATCTGCTCTACAAATGTCAATGAATAAAGCTTATGAAGTCTTTAATCATCGAGATTTTATTGTCAGTCGAATTATCGGTTTAGCTGCCGGATTTGCGATTTTACTCTTTCTTTACTTTTCAATTGTTCTCTCTACTTTTGGACAATTAATTCTTGAACAAGTTCATCGCTTATTTCCTTTTGATGATCATCTCTACCGAACTTTACACAATATGACTTTACCAGCGATTGCTGTAGCGACCTTTCTATCTTTGATGATGCTTTATTTTATCCTACCAAATGTTAAAATAAGAAAATTGAGATACACCATGCCTGGAACAATATTTTCAACCTTTGTTCTTGTTTTTCTAACCAACTGGATTGCAAAATATGTTAGCTTTGCTCTTCAGCGATTAGATGACTTGAAATTGATTGGGTCATTGGTTGTCTTTGCACTGATGATTTGGTTTATTTTCATCGCCCGCGTTTTGATTATTGGCGCCATATTAAATGCTGTTTATCAAAAAACAAAAGTTGGTAAGATTGAAACACGACGTGGTGAAATTGTTGAATTCATCAAGGAAATTAGAAAATAAAAAATACTAATAAAAATGAAAAAAAATACTGACAGAAAATCTGTCAGTATTTTTTTTCATCTTGTCAGTAATTTTCTATCAGTAAAAAATTAGTTTATTCTGTTAAATTTTTATCTTTTTTGAAGACAAAGAATTTTGAATAAAGATAGTTAATAACAATAATTAAAACTTGAACGACGAGGTTAAGAGCAGCAACCATATTATTTTTAGAAAGTCCAAAAAGATTCATCAAAATATCAGGATGTTGATCAATGAACCACCAGTTAATAAAGATGGATAGGAGTAAAAGAACAATTCGTCCTGAAGTAAAATTGATGAAATCACGTAATAAGTTTGATGATTCATGTTTGAAAACAAAAAGTTTATTGGTAAAAAATGCAAAAATAATACTTGAAGCTTGAGCGGCAGTTTCTGAACCCCAGCCAGAATGCCAAGCTTGCCAAGTTAACCATTTGACAAAGGCATAAACTGCTGTTGCTAGGACTCCAAAAATGAGATATCTAACAGTTTCAGACTTAAAAAGATTCATGAGTTTTTTCATGAGGTAATTATATCACACTCTTTTAATAGACTCCACTAAAAGTAGCAATTTAACAGATGTTTCAAATAAAAAGGGAAATAGGGTATAATAACAAAATATATATAATAAAATCAGTGACAAAGAAAAGGAAATAATTTTTGAATCAAATGATGAAGAAAGTGGTTATTTTATTGCTCATCAGTGGCTTAGTTTTAGTCACACCTCATGCTTTTGCAACAGCAGGAGGATTTCGAGGGGGAGGAAATAGAAGTACAAGAACTGGCGGTAATTTTGGAGGTGGAAATACTAACAGCCATTATAGTAATACTGGTTCTAATAGCTATACTCCTAATTCGAGTACATCTAGAATGGGGAGCAGGTATAATAGAGGAAGGATTTGGAAATGGCTGATTGTGCTTGCCGGTCTCGGATTTTATTTTATAAGAAATAGAGTTAAACTTCCCTTTAAAAAAAGAGGTTATTTTCAAGAAAAGACATTAAATGATTCAGCTTTGTCAGCAGAAATAGAAGCAATTTTTCTAAAAGTTCAAGATGCTTGGGATAAACATGACTTACGAGCTTTGTCCGAATCTTATGGTGATAATTTATATGAAAAACATGAAAAAATTCTCCAAAAGATGAGTGACAAAGGTCAAATTAATCACACGCGTAGTGTGGTTTTGGATGGAATCACGCGTTATAAAGAAGTAAAAGATAATCAATTTGAAGTTGACCTCTATTTTGTAGCTATTGACTACCTTGTTTCTGTTAATTCTGGTCAAACTATTGCGGGAAATACTCAGGAAAGACGGGCGTTTAAACAACGTTGGACTTTTAGTGGTCAAAAAGGGGCTCTTCGAGTTGAGAAAATGAAAGAATTTAAAATCTAATGATATTTAGTATAGATGTGAAGGGAGAAAAATGATTCTTTATTTATTAGTTTTATTAGCAGTTTGGAATCTTATTGTTTTTGTTTTTTATGCGGTGGATAAGTACAAGGCCCAATATCATCTGTGGAGAATTCCTGAAAAATTTTTACTTGCACAAGCACTTTTAGGTGGAGGGATTGGAGCAATTTTGGCTGGGCATCTCTGTCATCATAAAACTAGAAAATGGTATTTCAATCTCTCATGGTACGTGGGACTATTGGTTGATGCTGGACTTATCTTTTTAATTATCAAATTCTTTGCTAAATAAATCATCAAATTGAAAATCTTTTTAGAAAATAAAAAGCTTTTTTTATTAAGTATTATTCAACACAATCCATTGACATTTCTGGCTTAAAAATGTCATAATAGAGGCATGCCTAAACAACGATTTTATTCTTTTATGATTGGAACGGTACTTGAAGCTTGGATTTTCAGCTGGTCCTTCCTATCTGCTTCGTGGTTTTTAGCCACGTTTTTCGGCTTTCTTTTATTACGCCGAATCTTCCTTGCTTATCGCTTGGATAAATTTATACGTGATATGAAAATGTGATTTTTATCACAATTTTTATTATAAAAGTACTGACAAAGTTTTATGACGAAAAAATATTCTCTGTCAGTTGTTCTTATTTATGAAATAATAGGGGAGACTTACAATGGCGGTTTCAGTTCAAGATTTACTTGACAAAATTCATTTTCATGTGATTTACTCAACAGAAACAGCATTACAAAAAGAAATTACAACTTCAGAAATTATGCGCCCAGGTTTAGAAATGGCTGGGTATTTTGATTATTTCACACCCGAACGAATTCAACTTTTTGGGATGAAAGAATGGTCATACATGATGACTGTAGTTGGAGATAATCGCTATGACCTCTTGAAAAAAGTCATGGCTAAAGAAACACCGGTTGTTATTGTTGCACGTAATTTAGAAATTCCTAGTGAAATGGTGGCAGCAGCTAAAAAGTCTGACATTGTTTTACTTCAATCGCGTGAAGCAACCAGCCGATTGAACTCAGTATTGACCTCATTTCTTGATGAACGTTTAGCTGAAAGAACGACTGTTCATGGTGTTTTGATGGATATTTTTGGGGTCGGCGTTCTTATTCAAGGGGCTAGTGGGATTGGTAAATCAGAAACTGGTCTTGAGTTAGTCAAACGTGGCCACCGATTAGTTGCTGATGACCGTGTAGATGTTTTTCAACGGGATGCATTCACACTTTCTGGGGAACCCGCAGAAATTTTGCGCAATATGATTGAAATTCGTGGCGTTGGGATTATTGACGTGATGAGTCTTTTTGGTGCTGGTGCTGTTAAAGATTCAACGGATATTGATATGGCTATATATTTAGAATACTACGATAAGGAAAAAGCTTTTGACCGTTTGGGAAATGCACCGACTATTGTTGAATTTTCTGATGTTGAAGTCCCACAAACCCGCATTCCTGTAAAAACTGGGCGGAATGTGTCAGTAATTGTTGAAGCTGCGGTTATGAATTTTAGAGCTAAGCAAATGGGTTTCGATGCCACAAAAACTTTTGAAGACCGTCTCACTGATTTAATCAGTCATAATAAAGAATCATAAGATAAAACTTAGAAATTACTGACCGAAAATTCTGTCAGTAAATTTAGAAAACTGATAAAAAATATGAATAATCTATTTCCCTTTTTAGCTTTAAATAAGATTGCACTCCAATTAGGGCCGCTAGCCATTCACTGGTATGCTATTTTTATTGTGGGCGGTGCCGCATTAGCCGTTTGGCTCGCATGTAAAGAAGCCCCAAAGCGTAATATAAAAACCGATGATATTATTGATTTTGTTCTCTTTGCCTTTCCTTTAGGAATTGTTGGAGCGAGACTTTATTATGTCATTTTCCAATGGTCTTACTATAGTCAACATCCTTCACAAATCATTGCCATGTGGGATGGTGGCGGAGCCATCTATGGAAGCTTAATCGCTGGAGCAATTGTCCTCTTTGTCTTTAGCTACTATCGAATGATTCATCCGCTAGATTTGCTTGATATTACTATCCCGGGTGTTTTTCTTGCTCAGGCAATGGGACGTTGGGGGAATTTTGTCAATCAAGAAGCCTATGGAAAAATTGTTTCAAATTTAGACTGGCTACCTGCTTTCATTAGAAATCAAATGTTTATTGATGGTCATTATCGAATGCCTACCTTCCTTTTTGAAAGTATTGGTACACTAAGCGGTTTTATTCTGGTCATGGTCTTTAGGCATCGAATTAAAGGATTAAAACGTGGGGATATTTTTAGTTTCTACCTCGTCTGGTATGGAGCCGTTCGTTTTATTGTTGAGGGAATGCGAACAGATAGCCTAATGTTAGGACCTGCTCGTGTGTCACAATGGCTTTCAGTTTTATTAGTAATTGTAGGACTTGTTCTCTTTATTTATCGCAGAATGAAAAAAAATTAAGAAGTCTATCCTGAAGGATAGACTTCTTGTCATAAAAAAATGTAAGTTATATTAGAAAATAGCGAAACAATTTGTTATAATGAAGTCAAATAGAATCGCTTTCATCAAAATGAAAGAAGATTGAAAAAATGGGTGCTGATTTATACCCGAATAAAGAGGAGGAAACGTGGGAAATATTGCATTATTGATTATCGCGATAGCATTTGCTGTATTGGTGGTCTTCTTAGTTATTGTATTACATAAAGTTTCTAAGGTTGTTGAAGAAGCCAACCGTACGGTTAAATTAGTTTCTAGCGATGTAGATGTCTTACTTCATCAAGCTGATGGCATAATGACTAAAGCCAATACCTTGCTTGATGATGTTAATGGGAAAGTCGCCACGATTGACCCTTTGTTTACAGCGGTTGCTGACTTGTCTGAAAGTGTTTCAGACATCAATGCTTCAAGTCGTAAACTTGTGACACGTCTTAATAGAGGTTCAACAAAACGAAAAACAACCTCAGCTTCAGCAGTAGTTTTGGCAAAAACAGCCAAAAAATTCTTTGTTAAAAAAGATAAAACTGAAGCGGGTGTAAAAGTAAATTAAACTTGCTTACGAAAGAAAGGACTTAACCGATGTCAAAAAAAACAGGATTTCTAGTTGGTGCTTTAGTTGGTGCCGCAGCTGCTCTATTTTTAGCTCCTAAAAAAGGAAGCGAACTCCGCGAAGGGGCTGGAAAAATTTATGATGATTTAAAAGAAAATCCTCAAGAAACATTGACTGGAATGAGAGATACTGCTCTTGATTTCTCAGCTGAAAAATTTAATGAGATCAAAGAAAAATTTGATTCAGGTGAAATTTCAGCTGACAAGGCCAAAGAATTTTTGCTTTCAAAACGTGATTTAATTATGGAAAAAGTTGACTCAGGTGAACTGTCTAAAGATTCAGTTGTTGATTTCTTCAATGATACTAAAGATGCTGTCGTTGAAAAAATTAATTCAATGAAAGACAGTGGAGAAGAACTCTTTGATGAAAATGAATCAGACATCTCAGAAGAAGCCGCAGAAGTTGTGGCTAAGTTCAGTGATGCCAAAGATGAAGTGAAAGAAGATATTGATACTGAGTCTCTTGCTGAAGAAGCGAAAAAAATTGCTGACAAAGCCAAAGAATTAACAAATTTTCCTGACGAAAAAGAATAAAATTTAAAATCTGTCTTTAAGGCAGATTTTTTTGTCATGTAAAATATTTACATACTTAACTATGGTAATTGGAAATAAATTGCGTTATACTATATATTATAGAATATAAAGAAATACTCTGGAGGATTTCAAATGGCACAAGCAAACTTTGGTGTTGTCGGAATGGCTGTAATGGGGAAAAACCTTGCACTCAACGTAGAGTCACGTGGTTATACCGTTGCAATTTACAACCGTACGACTTCAAAAACTGAAGAAGTTTATAAAGAACATCAAGATAAGAATCTTGTTCTCACTAAAACACTTGAAGAATTTGTTGGAAGTCTTGAAAAACCACGTCGTATCATGCTCATGGTTCAAGCAGGAGCAGCGACAGATGCGACAATTAAATCACTTTTACCACTCTTGGATAAAGGCGATATCTTGATTGATGGTGGAAATACTCATTTCCCAGACACAATGCGTCGTAATGCTGAACTTGCAGACTCAGGTATTAACTTCATCGGTACAGGAGTTTCTGGTGGTGAAAAAGGTGCGCTTTTAGGCCCATCAATGATGCCTGGTGGTCAAAAAGAAGCCTACGATTTGGTTGCACCAATTTTTGAACAAATCGCAGCTAAAGCTCCTCAAGATGGTAAACCATGTGTGGCTTACATGGGAGCAAACGGTGCTGGACATTACGTTAAAATGGTTCACAACGGAATTGAGTACGGCGATATGCAATTGATTGCTGAATCTTATGATTTGTTGAAACGTGTTCTTGGTCTTAGCAATGCAGAAATTCAAGCCATTTTTGAAGAATGGAATGAAGGCGAACTTGATAGCTACCTCATTGAAATCACTAAAGAAGTATTGAAACGTAAAGATGATGAAGGCGAAGGCTACATCGTTGATAAAATTCTTGATAAAGCAGGAAACAAAGGAACTGGTAAATGGACTTCAGAGTCTGCCCTTGACCTTGGTGTACCACTTCCATTGATTACAGAATCAGTATTTGCTCGTTACATTTCAACTTATAAAGATGAACGTGTTAAAGCAAGCAAAGTTTTAACTGGACCAGCGGTTAATTTCTCAGGCGATAAAAAAGAAGTCATTGAAAAAATCCGCAAAGCGCTATATTTCTCAAAAATTATGAGTTATGCTCAAGGATTTGCTCAACTTCGTAAAGCTTCAGAAGAATTTGATTGGGACTTGCCTTACGGTACAATTGCACAAATTTGGCGTGCTGGATGTATCATTCGTGCAGAATTCCTCCAAAATATTACTGATGCTTTCGACAAAGATAGCGAACTTGAAAACCTCTTGCTTGATGACTACTTTGTAGACATCACAAAACGTTATCAAGAAGCTGTTCGTGATGTAGTTTCACTTGCTGTTCAAGCAGGAATTCCAATTCCAACATTCACATCAGCAATTAGCTACTACGATAGCTATCGTTCTGAAAATCTTCCAGCTAACTTGATTCAAGCCCAACGTGATTACTTCGGTGCTCACACTTATGAACGTACAGACAAAGCTGGAATCTTCCACTACGACTGGTACAAAGACTAATGAGTAAGATGGATGCGAAAGCCTGATTTAATCGCATTTCACAACGTAAGGTGAACAATAATTTTGGGGAAAACAACCTGTTTTCCTGCCAAAATCCCTGCCAAAGTTTTATACTTTGGTAGGTTTTTTTTATTTTTTCAAAAATATTTAACCCAAGGTTATAAAAAGGGAGATAGCTGAGATAATAGAGAGTTTGTTTGCTAAAATTAGTTTGTGAACGTGACTGTTCATAATCTAATTAAGGTGACATAGATGCACAGTATTTATGATAAAATTTGTTTTCAAAATCTTGTTTTTTCACAATTCATTTGATGATTGTTGAACCAGATGATAAAGATGTTGAAGAATTTGACGAAAGATTATTTGAAATTTTTAGGAACTTGTATTTGAAGAATTCGATGAGTTTCTTCAAAATAATGATTTAACAACTTTCATCAGTTTTAAAGAACTTGTTGATGCATTTGAGTTATTTGCAAAGCTTAAACATCAAAAATACAATCAATAATTCTTTACGAAAAGTGGTAACAATTTGGTATAATAGAGATAAATACAATCTTTAAAAATCCCGAAACGGTACCGGTTATACTTTGTGTACACAAAGTATAAATCATCATGGCAATCATTTTGATTTATACATCTCGAAAGTTAAACTTCTTATCTGAGTAAGGTAAGGAGTTTTTTTGTCTGAAAAATTGATTAAATCAAAAGCGCGCGTCCAAAAACATGGTGAGGTTTTCACCCCTTCATGGATGGTTCAAAAAATGCTTGATACTGAAGGGGTAAAAGAAGCGTGTGAAAATCTTACAGCAACTTTCCTAGAGCCAGCCGCAGGGGATGGGAATTTTTTAGTTGCAATCTTGAAACGAAAACTAGCAATGGTTTCTGAAGCATTTAATAGTTCTATCCGTCAATACACACACTATTCACTCTACGCTTTATCTACCCTTTACGGCATCGAACTCCTTGAAGACAATGCTCAAATGTGCGTGATGAATCTTTTTGAGGTGTACAAAGATTTTTATGAAGAGGCAGTCAAAAAGCATGATGAAAAACAAAGTGAAAATATACTCAGTAATGCAAAATTTATCATTTCTAAAAATATTGTCCAAGGGAATTTCCTCACTCGTAAATTGACCTCTGGCGACCCGATTGTTTTTTCAGAATGGACAATCACGAAGCAAACGGCAACGATGATAAAAGTGCAACGCACAGAATACAGTTTGGGTGAAATTTTTGTAGGCAATGAAAAGGAGTCAGGAACTGCTTTTGAACCAACGGTCGAATTTAAACAAATGGATTTGTTTGCTGACTTTGAAGTAGAAATAGAAGAAGAAAAAGAAGACGTAAACGTTCAAAAATACAGCGAATGCCTGATGACTGAAATTGTTTCGGAGGAAATGGAAGATGAATAAAACTGAGGTAAAAACGACTAAAACAGTCTATCCACAAATTTACGACTATATATTGCCAAATCTTTCAGAAAAAGATGGTTGGCAAAAAATAGGATATACCGAGCGAGAAAATGTGGACACACGTATTTTGGAGCAAGTCAAGACTGCTGCCGTTGACTATTCCAAAGAATATCAAAAGCGTTGGGTCAAAACAGCACGTTTTGAGGGAGAATTTGAAAATGACGATGAAGGATGGTTCGATGATAAGAAATTTCATCACTTTTTGAAACAGCACACGATTCCAAACGGTGAGCAAGGAAAAGAATGGTTTTATTTCAATGGCACGCCAGAGGTAGCTGAGCAGCTTTTTGATCAATTTGTCAAAAAGGATTTTTCTGGTGTTCAAATTTCAAATCAAGGAACAGATTATCAACTTAGAACCGAACAACAAGATGCAGTTAATCAAAGCCTCGAATACTTCCAAAATCATAAAAATGGTGAGTTCCTTTGGAATGCCAAGCCACGTTTTGGAAAAACTTTATCAACCTACGACCTAGCTAGAAAATTAGATGCTCAAATGGTTCTAATTGTGACAAATCGTCCTGCGATTGCTAACTCATGGTATGACGATTTTGAAAAATTCATTTCTTGGCAAACGAATTATAAGTTTGTCTCTGAGTCCGACAGTTTGAAAAATCGCCCAACGTTATCGAGAAGCGATTGGATAAATAATTTTGGTGTCGATGAAAATGCAAAACTCATTGAATTCATCAGCCTGCAAGACCTGAAAGGCTCTCGATATTTTGGTGGCGCGTACGATAAACTCAAAGAAGTTGCGGATTTAGAATGGGACTTATTAGTTATTGATGAAGCTCATGAAGGTGTGGACACTTTCAAAACTGATATTGCTTTTGAGCATATCAAGCGAAAAAATACTCTTCATCTAACAGGAACACCCTTTAAGGCTTTAGCTGCCGGGAAATTTTCGTCGGATGCTATCTACAATTGGTCTTATGAAGATGAACAAAACGCAAAAGCCGTTTGGGAAGTAGCCAATGAGGAAAACAGCCCTTACCACAATCTTCCAACCTTGAATTTGTTCACCTATCAACTTTCACAGATGATTACAGATAAAATCAATCAGGGAGCGGCGCTCAGTGATTCTGATAATGTGGATTATACATTTGACTTAAACGAATTTTTTAAAACGAAGGATAATGGTGCCTTCGAATATGAAGCCGATGTTAAGAAATTCTTGGACAGCTTGACCAAACATGAGAAATTTCCATTTTCAACACCTGAGCTGAGAAATGAAATCAAACATAGCTTTTGGCTGCTCAATCGTGTGGCATCCGCCAAAGCACTTGAAAAGCTCCTCAAGGCGCATCCTGTTTTTGAAAACTACGAAATTATCCTTGCAGCAGGAAATGGTAAAACAACTGAAGAAGAAGCTGAAAATGCTTCTGCGGTTGGAAAATCCTTTGACCGTGTAAAAGAAGCCATAAAAAATCATGATAAAACTATCACTCTTTCGGTTGGACAGCTCACAACGGGCGTAACCATCCCAGAATGGACTGCTGTTTTCATGTTGTCCAATCTTTCGAGTCCAGCGCTCTATATGCAAGCTGCTTTCCGAGCTCAAAACCCGTGGACTTTTACAGACAAAAACGGTACACGTAAGCAAAAAGAGAATGCTTATATCTTTGACTTCGCGCCAGAGCGCACATTGATTATCTTTGACGAATTCGCCAATAATCTGAGCTCAAAAGCTGTATCAACAACCGGAGCGCGCACTGAAAACATCAAAAAATTACTCAATTTCTTCCCTGTAATTGGAGAAGATAGTGAAGGAAAAATGGTAGAGCTTGATGCTGCACAAGTCCTGACGATTCCAAAAGCACTGAAAGCGCAAGAAGTTGTTCGACGCGGGTTTATGTCAAATCTTCTTTTTGCTAATATTTCAGGAATTTTTGCTTATTCTGATGCCTATAAAGAAATCCTTGATAGACTTCCTGTTGAAAAACAAGGCAAATTAGACAAGCCATCTACTATGCCAAACCTACCAGCTATTGATATTGATAATAAAGGTCAAGTGATTGCACAAGAAGATATTGTCATTAGTAAAACAGATGCTATATTTGGTGATAAAGTGTTTTCGCTTGAAACGCCAGATATTGAAGCGATTCTTGAAAATACGGCAACACCAGAAGAAGAGCTCAAACAAGCAGCGGTTGCAGCAATTGTTCCCAATCTTGATAAAGTCGCCGCACATTTTGATAAGAAATTAACAAAAAATCAGATTGAAGCTTATCAAAAGCAAACTGAAAATCGAATTGACGAAGTAGTCAAAAAAGAAAAAGCCGAGCTTGAGATTGTTAAAGCACACATCGAAACTGAAAAAACACAGGCGATTGTGCAACTCAAACAAGAAATCCTAACACCAGAAACCTTAGAAATCGAAGTAGCTGAGCTGGGACAAAGCTATACAGCAAGAGTAGAAGCTGCACAGTCCATATTTGTTGAAAAAGTGGCAGAGAAGACTCAAGAAGCCGTTAATGCTCAAGCTAAAAGCATCGTACGCGAGCAAGAACAAAAGCAAGAACAGAAGAAAGTCAACATCGCGATGGAAGATGTTCGTTCGCGTCTGCGTGGCTTTGCCCGCACAATTCCAAGCTTTATCATGGCTTATGGTGACAGAAAGTTAACCCTCTCAAATTTCGATGAATATACGCCAGATGAAGTCTTTGCTGAGTTAACAGGGATTACCGAAGAACAGTTTTGCCAGCTTCGTGATGGGATGACGATTACGGATAAAGAGGGTACAGTACACGAAGTGCCAGGGCTTTTTGACGCCCCAACTTTTGATACTTCTGTTCAGGAGTTTTTGGATAAAAAAGAAAAACTTTCGGATTATTTTGATGAGAGCAAGTTAGAAGATATTTTTGACTATATTCCTCCACAAAAGACGAATCAGATTTTTACACCAAAGCGCGTGGTGAAGATGATGGTGGATTTGCTTGAAAAAGAAAATCCTGATATTTTCAAAAATCCTGAGACAAAATTTATTGACTTGTATGCGAAATCAGGACTCTATGCCACAGAGCTGGTCAAAAAACTCAATCAAGGCTTGAAAGAAGAGTTCCCCGACGAATCAGTCAGAATCAAGCATATCTTAGAAAATCAAGTTTATGCCGTTGCACCGACAAACATTATTTACAATATTTCGAAAAATTTTGTGTTTAATGATTTTACAGAGGTGTCAAATGACAATATTAAGGAATATGACCTTGCACCAATCGCGCAGTCTGGACAAGTTAAAGAAAAACTAGCAGAATTATATGGAGAAGAAATGAAATTTGATGTAGTGATTGGGAATCCGCCTTATCAGCAGTCTGGCGAGGCTCGAGATGAGCCAATTTACCATTTATTTATGAGTGAAGCGTATAAAGTCGCTGACAAAGTAAGTTTGATTACACCTGCTCGATTCTTATTTAATGCAGGACAAACTCCTAAATCATGGAATGAACAAATGTTAAATGATGAGCATTTGAGAGTTGAGTATTTCACTCAAAAAAGTTCTGAAGTTTTTCCAAATACAGATATCAAAGGTGGCATAGCAATAACGTATCGTGATCAAAATAAAAATTTTGGAGCGATTGAAGTATTCACTCATTTTGAAGAACTAAATTCGTTGGTAAGAAAAGTCACGGAAAAAGATTTTCTACCCTTTTCAGATTTGGTCTATTCTCAGGGAATTTATCGTTTTTCAGATAAATTTTTCAGTGATTTTCCCGAAGCTGATGAGATGCAAGGAAAAGGAACTAAAACAAAAATCGTTTCAAAGTCATTCTCTAATATGGATTTTGCCTTTTTCGATGAAAAACAAAATGGGCAAGATATTAAACTTTTAGGATTGATTGGTGGAAAAAGAAAGTTCAGATGGATTTCAAAACAATATTTATCAACTCCCGAAAATTTTGAGAAATATAAAGTGTTCGTTCCAGAGGCAAATGGTTCAGGTGCAATCGGAGAAGTTTTATCAACTCCCCTAATCGGGGAGCCCCTAATCGGGGAGCCCCTAATCGGGCACACAGATACATTTTTGTCTATTGGTTCATTTGAAACAGAATTTGAGGCAAAAGCTCTATTGAATTATGTAAAAACAAAATTTGCGCGTGTAATGCTAGGAGTTTTAAAAATAACACAACACAATTCACGGGGAACATGGAAAAAAGTCCCCCTCCAAGACTTCACCCCCAACTCCGACATCGACTGGACAAAATCCATCCCTGAAATCGACAAACAACTCTATGCAAAATACGGACTTTCGCAAGACGAGATTGATTTTATTGAGGAGAAAGTGAAGGCGATGGAGTGATAGAAGTTTTAGGGTTTATTATCTCTCTCATAAGTTTATTTTTCACTGTTCTAATTTGGGTGATTGGATTAAGAATCAGTACAGAACAAAAAGTTGAACATAATAAGCAGATGAGGAAAGAGTTTCTTAAAATCGAAAAGGATATTCAAAGCGGAAATATTGAGAAATATGCGCTTCAGATTAGAAATTCAAGAATGTGGGAAAATCCATGTAACTTATGTTTTAATAAATTTAGCTTTCACAGAGGAAGAACAGTTCAGAAAGCATACATCGAAAAGGTCGATGCGATGGGAGTTTGGGTTATATTATTAACTAATAATGGAATGGTTGAACTACAAAACCACAAATTTTTTCTAGCAAGTTATATTCCTTATGAATGGGTACAAGCTTTAGATGACGAAGACGAAAGAATTTCCGATTTTATTGATAATGAGACTCAAAAAATCATATATGTAAAAGCTCCTTATTTCAAATTTCCTTATAAGTTTCAAAATATACTTTCAATAAGTGAAGCAGTAAGAGAAGGGATACCTTCAGGGAAGAAGACTGCTGATAGAAAAGATATAATGACACTTGATGGTATAGAAACAGTGAAAATCGATTTTAGTAGTCTTAATGATAGTGATTGGAAAAAAATAAAGAAGCAAGAGCGAATAAATAGAAAATTTTTTAGCTTTGATGTAAGGAAACATATGATAAATGATTAACAGTAAGTATTATTAGTATAATTATATTGTGGGGGTGTCATGATTAAGGGGTATGATAAGATTAAGGTCGATAATGAACAAGTGTTTAAAAGACTTGAACCATATTTAAGTAAAGAATTTGAAACAAATAAGGAGAAGCTTGCAGAAATCGTTGAAAAAATTGATTCAATCATCGATGAAATAAATGATGAAATTCCAGAAATTGATGAACTAAAAATTCTAGGTATTAAAAAACGGCCAAAGATAAAGAAAATAACTGCTAAAGAAATATTTAATATCAAAAATATTTCTAAAGAAGAAATTAGATACAAATTCTATAAAGCATTTGAAGAAGCAAATGAAATCAGCGAAATTAACAATTTAGTTACTGGCAGTACTAAGAACAAGAAGTTTATCGACAAAAAAATAAAAGAAATTGAATCTTATTTTTCAACGATTATCACTGTGACTAAGGTTGGGACGCTTAAAAATATTTTTGGGGGTTGGAAAAATTTTAGTAGAAAAAAATACCTAGAATGGAAGAGTGGAGCAGACCCTATACCAAATGAGAGAATCTTAGAACTTAGCCAATACTTTAATTTAAATCCTGATTTTATTTTGTATGGAACACCTCTTGAGTATGTCAATATCATTCTTAATACCCCTTTTTTGAAGCCGGCATTGTCAAAAGAGGAGTGTCAAAAATTAGTCAGGCATATAAAAGAACAGTGTTTATTTTCAGAAAAAAGAAATAAATCAGGAGTTTTTGAAAGTTACCCAACGAAAAAAGAAGTTGTTCAAGCGGCAATTAGGAGTGGTGTGATACCCTTACCAGATTCCGACAACAGTATTGAAGAGCTGTTTCAAAATGGAGATTACAATAAATTTAATCCTCTATTGACTTTAACAGCTTTAGCAAAGGATGAGGATTATTCGGAAGTAGTACACCTTATTGAGCAGCTTGAACCTAGTTTAAAAATACTTATGAAAAATCTAAAACAAAAAGAAGATGCTCCTCAGAATCTTTACCAGTTGATGAATTCTAATAACTTTGAAGAAATACTTAATAACTTAATTGACCCCGATTCAGATTTTACATTCAGTAAAATGCTTGATAAACTACCTGATGATGTGATCTCATCTGAAACAAAAGAAGGATTAAAGAAACTTATTGAATAATCTTAATAGGAAGGCTCCGAAATGGTAGCCTTTTTATTTTTAACCTAAGGTTAATTATCTCTAAATTTCAAAGAAAAAATTTATGAAGAACGGTATTATGAAATTATCAACAAAGCTAGTTGTGCAGAACTTGTAAGAGATAAACTCAAGCAAATTCGCGAAGCAAAAAGTCATATGTAATTTTTGCGGAAAGGAAGAAAAAGTATGTCAAAAAAACTTGGGTTATTCCAACATTTTGAAGCAGATAAATTTCTGAAGGACAAAACACTTCTTGCGCTTGCGGTAGAACCATTTGTTAATGATGATAAGATTCAAATTGGTTATAAAGTCACTGTTGTTGTCTATGATGACAGCACAGACTATGGTAACTCTGATGTCACAAATGCAGGAGATTCTTACAAAGTCAAAATTCAAAATATGCAAATGAATCAGTTTGAACTTCCAGTAATGGTCAAGCTTGTCAAACCAATAGGAACTGTTTATGGCGATTATCGTGAAAAGCTCTCACTTTCAGCTGAAAACATCATTGCATTAGAAAAATAGGAGAAAATTATGGCTTATAAAAAGTCAGATAGTCCTAAAGTTACACGAGCTCGTTTGCTCGTGTTTTTAGGAATGATAGCAGCAACAACAATCTTATTGATTTTTGGGATTTCAAAATTAGAATCTCTGAGTATAGTATATAATTATCTTGATTATGTTAATTTGATTGTTCATTATTTGAAAGTGGTTTTGATAGGGGTTATCATAGCCTTTATTGGAATCGTGATTTTAACCATTGGACAACTGATTTACACTAAGAGAAGTGGTTCGCCTTATTACTATATTTTACATCACAGGCTTGATAATTGGCTTCAGATGGTCGGAGTTTGTCGAGTGGATACTGAAGGAACTACTTTGATTCCTCGCGTTAGAAAAATCAAGATTGGCACTAAAGATGGACTTGAAATTGAAATCATTGGAGATTCAAGACGAGATTTACTTGAAATTCAAGACGCTCTTACAGATTATGTTCAAAGTAAAGGTTCACCTTGGACTGTATCGGACTGTTATCCGTTTAACGGATATGTAATTTATGTGTTTGATAAAGGGATAGAAGATGATAGGTTGTCAGGTGGTGATATTGGATTATAGAATAAAATTGACCCAAACAATTATTTGGGATACAGCTAAAAACATAAATGCTTTATTGGCGGGCGCACGCGGCTCAGGCAAGTCATGGCTAAGTATGTATATTGCGCTTAAATTGGCACATTTAGGAGATGATACTCAAGCACAAACACAAATATTCATCATAGATTTTAAGCAATCAGATGCCTTTAAATTGAAAAAATTTCTCCCAGATGGTAGAGTAGCTGGAACAAAAGAAGAAATTTTTGAAGTATTAGAAAAGTTTGTTAGCCTGATGAAAGAACGAGCAAAATTTATTACTGAAAATGCTGAATTTGGTTCAACTGCCTCAAGTCTTGGAATGCCTTTATATTATCTTTGGTACGATGAGTTTGGTGCAGTAACACCAACGCTAGATACTAAAGAGAAAAAAAGACATGATGAACTTTTGGCTCAAATTGCTTTGCTGGGGCGCCAGTATAATTTTGGTATTCTTGCAATAATGCAGCAAGCATCGGTAGGGAATTCGGGGCTAAATTCAAATATCAAAGAGCAATTTGGATTGATATGCCATATGGGGCAAGCTCATAAGGTGGCATATAAGCAAACTTTTGGAGAGGGAGTTGAAATTCCTGATATTCGTCTTGAAGCAGGTCAAGGATTGCTGCAGTTGCAGGGGATAACTAGAAATGGAACTGTACAACCATTTTCAGCTCCTGATTTAACAGGTCTTAAACTTTGGGATGAGTTTGAGAAAGCTTTTTCGAATCAAAATGACAATGGCTATTTAACAAAAATTACCGAGTGAGTACGCGTGAGTGTAGGGATCTAGAATCCCGAAGCTCACGCCCGCGTTTACGCGGGCTTAACTTGATAAACGTAAGACATTAGCACAGAAATGGTGACCTATGGGTAAAGAAAAACAAATTCCTCAGATTTTCCCTCAGGAAATAGTGAAAGCCTATTATTATGGAGAAACGCTTGAAATGACTACTTCAAATGGACTACATACTCAAACCATTCAGATTTTACCAAATCATCAATACAAAATTTTGGAAACGGGAAAAATCATGAATATGAATTTACAGTCAGAAAATCGTGCAGACAATTTGAAGACAGTTCAGGTGACGATGCGAAGATTAAGACGATTGATTACTAATAATTTTTTTGGTGGAAAATCAGAGCTTTGGATAACTTTGACTTACGCAACCCTTATGAGAGATTCCAAACAAGCTTATTTGGACTTTAAAAAATTTATGCGTAAGTTACGACAAAGGTATAAAAATTTAGAATATATTGTAGTGATTGAACCACAGGCAAGTGGGAGCTTTCACTTTCATTTACTGTTGAAAAGAACAGATTCTAAACAATTGCAAATCCCAAATAGTGAATTATCGCGAATTTGGAGTCAAGGCTTTACGAAAACCAAGCGCCTGAAAAGCTCAGATAAAGTAGTAAATTATGTGATTGCCTATGTATCAAACTTAGATTGGTCAGATGGAGAAGATAAAAAGAAATATATTAAAGGTGCAAGACTTCATCTATACCCAAAAGGAATAAGGATTTATAGATGTTCACGCGGAGTTAAGAAGCCGTCGTCAATGCGCGGTTTTAAAAAGGATATAATGGATAAATTTGAAATTTCTGGAACTATTTCAGATTTTTCAAGAAAAACAACACATTTGACTGACGAAGGTAAGGAAATAATTTATATCACTGAATTTTTTAATAATATTGGAAAGGAGAAGGATGAACAAGACGGTTAATTATAAAGACTTGATGAAATATGGATTCCCAGAGCATACGGCACGAAATATTATTGCATCTGCTAAGAAAATTGCTGTTGCTGAATTTGAATCAGAAGTGGCAGCAATGAGCAAAAAAAATCGTAGTGTGATAGAATATATGTGTTCACCGTTTGCGAATCCTCGCGTAGGAGTTGCACCAACACGTATTTGTGAAATGCTTATAGGCTTTTCGCTTTCTGAGAAAGAGAGTGGAAAATAAATGGCAAAAACACAATATAAGGGAGTTTTTAAGGACTCAAACGGAAAATATTTTTATCAAGTAGAACTTGGAACTGACAAAATCACAGGAAAACGAATCCAAAAAAAATCAAGAAAATCAACACTCGGTAAACCATTTTTAACAGTGAGAGAAGCACGTGAAGAAATGATTCGTGTGCAGAACCAATATAATCAATCGGACGGTATTTTTGATTATAATATGACTTTTGAGAGGTTCATAAACACGGAATATCTAGTTGCTTATCGAGCTGGAAAGCAGCCTGCGACGATTATGAGTGCGGAATATAATTTTCAGCACCTTGTAGAGCGTTTTGGACGTAAAAAGTTACGAGATTTGACTGTTCGCGATGTGGAAGCTTTTCGGCTTTATATGCTTAATGAGCAACCATGGAAACAAAGTTACTGTAAGCAAATCTGGAATAGATTTAGATTGTCTCTTGATTATGCGGTTAAGATGGGGTATATTGAAACAAACCCTTGTAGAAGGACAGATGGAATTCCACTAGGAAAACAGTTTTCAGACTTCTGGACTTTTGATGAATTTCAAAAGGTAATTGCTTTAATGAACTTGCGCGTTTATCGTGAACATCGGGATTTTATAGTAATCTGGTTGATGTATTTTACAGGTTGCCGTGTGCATGAGGCTTGTGCTTTGAAATGGGATGACATTGATTTCAAAAACAAGAGATTGCGTGTGAATAAAACTTTGGAAATGCGCCATGATGAAGATGGTCATTTTAGATTTTATACCAAGCCAACCACTAAAACAGCTGCTGGAATGCGTTGGATTGAATTAGATGATGTGACAATTGATTATTTGAAACGTTGGAAAAAAATTCAAGTTGGTGGTGAAGCTGAGGATTATATTTTTACATTGTATGGAGATTGTATGTTCCGTTGGAATATTGCAGCAGCAATGAAAAAATATTCTAATCGCGCTGGGGTTAAAAATCTGACTGGTCGAGGGCTTCGACATTCTCATGCTTCCTATTTGATTGTAGTTTTACAAAAAGATATTTTGTATGTGGCACGTCGACTTGGGCACACTAACCCCGCCGTTACCCTCAGGCATTATAGCCATTGGTTCAATGGGCGCGGATCGGTAGAGACTGAAGAATTAACTGCCAGTATTTTATCAAATGGATTAGCGGATTTGGATAAAAAATACAAACCTGCCAAAATCCCTGCCAAAGAAGATTTATAATAGTTTCAAGCCCAGTATTATCAACGTAGAAAAGAAATGTGTACCTGTACGACTGGTACACGGAAGATTAAGTTGAAAAATAATTAATTAAAAGCTAGAATTTTCTAGCTTTTTTTCTTATAAATTTTGCAGTATTATTTAGACCA
>OGTL01000490.1_pt1 | contig 40605 bp, 37 predicted proteins | sample 1553601 | NCBI WGS metagenome assembly OGTL01 (sample SAMEA2580112, study PRJEB22360) | human gut metagenome | biome: human gut; feature: human-associated habitat; material: faeces | place: Denmark | collected 2008/2010 | reverse complement strand
GTTTCGGTAAGAAACCGATCAAATCCACATACCTGATCCACAAAGCAAACTTCGTTGCATGTCATAATCCGTCCTATGTTAACAAATATAACATGGTACAGGAGCTTGTTGACGGAGGTACATTCCTTCTGAACTGTGCTTGGGATATGGAAGGACTTGAGAAACATCTTCCAGGACAGGTTAAAGCTTTCATCGCTAACCACAATATCAAATTCTACACCATCGATGGTGTTAAGATCGGTATTGAGACTGGCATGGGACCAACACGTATCAACACAATCCTTCAGTCCGCATTTTTCAAACTTACAGGAATCATTCCTGAGGAGCAGGCTATCGAGCTTATGAAAGCTGCTGCTAAAGCTACTTACGGACGTAAAGGTGATGACGTTGTTAAGAAGAACTGGGCAGCTATCGATGCCGGTGCTAAACAGATCGTAGAGGTTCAGGTTCCGGAGAGCTGGAAGAACGCTGAGGACGAGGGACTCTTCATGTCTCACGCATCCCACGGTGCTCAGGAAGCTCAGGACTTCGTAAACAACATCCAGTGCAAGATCAATGCTCAGGAAGGTAACAGCCTCCCAGTATCTGCATTCAAGGATTATGTAGATGGTACAACACCATCCGGAACAGCTGCATATGAGAAACGTGGTATCGCAGTTAACGTTCCTGTATGGGTTCCGGACAACTGTATCCAGTGTAACCGCTGTGCATACGTCTGCCCGCATGCTGCAATCCGTCCGGTTGCTATGACAGCAGATGAGACAGCTAACGCTCCAGAGGGAATCAAGACACTTCCACTTACAGGAATGAAAGACTATACATTCACAATGACTGTATCCGCTCTTGACTGTACAGGATGTGGTTCCTGCGCAAATGTCTGCCCAGGAAAGAAAGGCAACAAAGCTCTTGAGATGGCTCCGCTTGAAGCTAACACAGAAGAGCAGAAATTCTTCGATTACGGTGTAACACTTCCTCAGAAGGAAGACGTTATCGCTAAATATAAAGAGACAACTGTAAAAGGCAGCCAGTTCAAACAGCCGCTCCTTGAGTTCTCCGGCGCTTGTGCAGGTTGTGGTGAGACACCATACGCTAAGCTGATCACACAGCTCTTTGGTGACAGAATGTACATTGCAAATGCTACAGGATGTTCCTCTATCTGGGGTAACTCTTCACCATCTACACCATACACAACAAACGCTAAGGGACAGGGACCTGCATGGTCAAACTCTCTGTTCGAGGATAACGCAGAGTTCGGTTATGGTATGCTTCTTGCACAGCGTGCGATCCGTGGCGGTCTGAAAGAGAAGATCGAAGACCTTGTAGCTAACGGAACAAACGAGGATGTTAAGACAGCTGGTCAGGAATGGCTGGATACTTATGCTGTAGGCGCAACAAATGGTGCAGCTACAGAGAAACTCGTTGCAGCTCTTGAGGCTTGCGGATGTGACAAGGCTAACGAGATCCTTGCACAGAAAGACTTCCTCTCCAAGAAATCCCAGTGGATCTTTGGTGGTGACGGATGGGCTTACGATATCGGATTCGGTGGTGTTGACCACGTTCTTGCAAGCGGACGTGACATCAACGTTATGGTATTCGATACAGAGGTTTACTCCAACACAGGCGGACAGTCTTCCAAATCTACACCGACAGGTGCGATCGCTCAGTTCGCAGCAGGCGGAAAAGAGACTAAGAAGAAAGATATGGCATCTATCGCAATGAGCTATGGCTATGTATATGTAGCACAGATTTCCATGGGTGCTGACTTCAACCAGACTGTAAAAGCAATCGCAGAGGCAGAGGCATATCCGGGACCATCCCTGATCATCGCTTACGCTCCATGTATCAACCATGGTATCAAGAAAGGTATGAGCAAAGCTCAGACAGAGGAAGAGCTGGCAGTTAAGTGCGGATACTGGCACAACTTCAGATTCAACCCGGCTGCTGAGAACAAGTTCAGCCTTGATTCCAAGACACCGGATATGGAGAACTATATGGACTTCCTGAACGGTGAGGTTCGTTACAATTCTCTGCAGCGTCAGAATCCTGAGAAAGCTGCAAGACTGTTTGCTAAGAACGAGTCTGAGGCTCAGGCTAGATATGAGTATCTGCAGAAACTTATCACTCTTTACGGAGCAGATAAGAAAGAAGACTAATTATTGATCAATAGTTACTGTTTATACAGTGTGCTTGCTGATTAAGCATTAGGTGACAGGCCTGCGGTGTTTAGCGCACCGCAGGCCTTTTTTCATATACAGGAGAGACATATATGAAGAGAATTTTTTCGAAGGAGAAATCCCGGAAAGAGAAAAAAGCAGATTTTTATATTCTGTATACGATTGTTTTTGCGGCGATCTCGCTGTTTATTTACAGTTGTTTTTATTTCAATGGAAAATCCCTGATCTGGAGTCATGACGGTGTTCCGCAGCACATCAATGCATTGGCCTATTATGGAAAATATCTGCGGAATGTTCTGCAGACGCTGGTGACGGAGCATAAGCTTTCCCTTCCTATGTGGGATATGCATATCGGATACGGTTCCGATATCCTTACAACACTTCATTATTATGCGATCGGTGATCCGCTGACCTTACTGTCCGTTTTTGTACCGGAAAAAGACACAGAGATCTTATATGAGATTCTGATCTTTCTCCGCATTTATCTGGCGGGTATCACATTCAGCATTTACTGCTTTTACCGCAAGAATCCCAAACAGGCCACATTTCTTGGAAGCCTTGTTTATATTTTTGCAGGATGGACCATTTATGCGTCCATGAAGCACCCATATTTTTCCAATCCCATGATCTATCTGCCGCTGGTCCTTATGGGAATTGAAAAGATTTACAAAAAAGAAAAGCCATACCTTTTTATCTGTGCGACGGCTGTAGCGGCAATGTCTAATTTTTATTTCTTTTATATGATCAGTATCTTTATGGTGCTGTATGCAGCTTTCCGGTATTTTGGAATATTCCGCAAGCGTTCAGTAAAAGATGTATTTCAGTGGTTCCTGAAATTTGCTGGCTTTTATCTGGTCGCACTTATGATCGCTGCACTGATCTTTTTACCTGTGGTCATGACTCTGTTTGGAACAGAGCGCTTTCAGGCGCAGAATTATGTGCCGCTGTTATATGACCGCATTTACTACGAAAAATATCTCGGCTGCCTGATCGGCGAAAATATGATCCAGTGGGGAGTTGCTGGATATTCCGCAGTCGCAATGGCAGGCGTGTTTGTGATCTTTTCCAAAAAGAAAAAATATACGGGACTGAAGCTGGGCTTTGTGCTTCTGAACTTGTTTTTGCTGATCCCCTTTGCAGGTCATGTACTGAATGGATTTTCATACGTGTCCAATCGATGGATCTGGGCGTATGGAATGCTGATCGCATATATCCTGGTACAGGCATATCCGGAACTGTTTACGCTGGGCATCAGGGAAAAACGACGGATATTTGTGATGCTGCTGATATATGGCGTGCTGGCACTGTTTTCAGAATCTGCCCGTACGGAACGCAATATCATGGCACTGATGATGCTGGTCCTGGCTGTGTTTACAGTGGTTTCCTACGGAAACGTATTTACACAGGGAAAATATCTCTGTGGAATGATCGTGGCCGTGCTTGTGACAAGCATCCTTCTGAATGTTTCATACCAGTATTCTTACGAAAAAGATTATCTGTCAGAATTTGAGGAAAAGGATCAAGCGCTGGAGAAGCTTCAGTCCGGACCGGACAAAGCAATCCGGTCAATGGACGATTCAGCGGTTACCAGATATGACCAGTACAAAACGGGCTCTTATGTAAACACTGCCATGTATATGGGAACCAACAGTACTTCCTATTATTTCAGTGTGGCCAATGGAAATATCAGCCGTTTCTTTGATGAGATGTATCTGAATACCCCCTGGGATTATCATTACAGCAGCCTGGACGGACGGAGTATCCTGGATCGTCTTGCCTCGGTGAAATATTTTGCCATCAAAAAAAGCGGATATGGGTATCTGCCATACGGCTATGACAGTGAAGCAGAAGTCACAAAAAAATACAGGATTTACGAAGACGAGGATTCCCTTCCTCTTGGTTATACCTATGATTCCTGGATTCCCAGAGAAAACTATGAAAAGCTTTCCGTGACCGAAAAGCAGCAGGCGCTCCTGCAGGGGGCAGTTCTGGAGGACAGCAGTCTTCCTGAGACAGACCTCACCTTTGATGATAAGAAAGCAGATTTTACACTGGAAGCAGGAAAAGGCTGTAAGATCAAAGACGGAAAGATCATTGTGACCAAAGAAGGAGCAACCGTACAGATCGGATATCAGGGAGAGCCGGAGGCTGAGGTTTATCTTGTGGCAAAAAATCTGGATTTTAATGCCTATTCTCCACGTGCAGTGGTCAGTGATAAAAAATGGGATTCCATGACAGAATATGAGAAGAATACCGTGCGTTATGAAGACAATAACTGGCGCTACTGGAAAGAAAGCAAGGAATCAGCAGTGGATGTTTCGCTGGGCTCCGTGGACAAGACTATCCGGATCTTTACAGATAAATACAACGGCTACAGCGGAAGACATAATTTTCTTCTGAATATGGGATATAAAAACTATTCTGCAGGAACTATGACACTGACATTCTCCATGCCGGGAGAATATACCTTTGATGATCTGTATGTGGCATGTCAGCCCATGGCTTCTGTTGAAGAACAGACAGAGGAGCTTGGAAAAGAAAGTCTTCAGAATATCAAAACGGAGACAAATTGCATTCGCGGAGATATCACAACCACTTCCGATAAGATCCTGGTATTTTCCATTCCCTACAGCGCAGGCTTTACCGCCTATGTAGATGGAGAAAAAACAGAACTTGTGCAGGCAAACAGTATGTATATGGGACTGGAACTAAAAAAAGGTAAGCATACGATCACGCTCAGATACTGTACACCGTATATTGTGCCCGGAATGATACTGACGGTGATCGGCCTGATCCTGTTTGCCGGAATCGTGATATCTTACCTGCGCCAGAGAAAACAAAAAGAAAGGGGAAAACAGGAGAAATGAGCCGATTATCGGTAGTTTTGCCTGCCTGTAACGAGGAACCGATGGTGGAGAAAACCTGCCGGACTCTCAGAGAGCTCCTGGGGCAGGCCGGGATCCGTTATGAACTGGTCCTGGTAGATGACGGTTCCTCTGACGGGACCTGGGCAGCCATAGAAAAAGTATCCAGGGAAGATAAAAATGTGACAGGTGTGCATTTTTCCAGAAATTTCGGAAAAGAAGCAGCAATCGTGGCCGGCCTTGCACAGGCATGCGGAGATGCGGTGGCAGTGATGGACTGTGACCTGCAGCATCCGCCGGAAATCCTCTTGGAAATGTACCGGCTCTGGAAGCAGGGCTACGAGGTTGTGGAGGGCATCAAGAAAAACCGGGGAAAAGAAACTCTTTTTCACAGAAAAAGTGCCGGATTTTTCTATCGGATCATGTCCCGTGCCACCGGCTTTGATATGGAAAACGCTTCCGACTTCAAGCTGCTGGACAGGAAAGCGGTGGAGAGTGTTCTCGCCATGCCTGAGCGCAGCATGTTTTTCCGGGCGGCATCATCCTGGATAGGCTTCAAAAGCATCTCCGTACCTTTTGAGGTGCAGGAGCGTGAGGCCGGAGAATCCAAATGGTCTGCAGGAACGCTGATCAGCTATGCGTTTCGGAATATCGTGGCATTTACAACACTTCCGCTGCAGTTTGTAACAGCCGGTGCCGTGGGCTGCTTTGGGTGCTCCCTGCTCCTTCTGGTCTATTCTCTGGTCCGGTATTTTTCCGGGCATGCGGTGGAAGGCTATACCACACTTCTGATCGTGATGCTCTTTATTGGAAGTGCTGTGATGATGAGCCTTGGGATCATCGGATATTATATCGCCAGGATTTATGAGGAAGTAAAACGTCGTCCAAGATATATCGTATCAAAGATCATACGAGGAGGAGATACCAATGAAAAAGTGTATCCTTAAATTCTATGAAAATGATGTGATCCGTTATATTTTCTGGGGTGGTTGTACGACTCTCGTAAATCTGTTAAGCTTTTATATCATGAGGGCAATGGGAATCCCGCTGATGAGTGCCAACATCATATCGATCATCCTGGCGATCCTGTTTGCCTATGTTGTGAATTCCAGATTTGTATTTCATGACCGCTGTGAAACATGGAGGGATCATATACGGCCCTTTCTGAAATTTATAAGTGCCCGTCTGGTGACCATGGTCATTGAGGTAGGTGGCGTATGGCTTCTGGCGGAGATCCTGGGATTCCGGGATATGTTTGCAAAATTCTGCACACAATTTATCGTGCTGGCGTTGAATTATATCTTTAGTAAATTTATTATTTTTACCACAGGTAAAAGGATTGGAGGTAGCAAATGATGACTTTGGATGAGGCAGTGAAGAAAGTCCGCCCTCTGGATGAAAAGGCTATGGAGGGGGCGAGAAAGAGATGGGACAGTATTGCAAAGCCCCTGCATTCTCTGGGAGAGCTGGAGAATATGCTGACACAGATCGCCGGTATCACAGGTACACCGGAGGTACGTGTGGAGAAAAAAGCAGTGGTTGCCATGTGCGCGGATAACGGAGTTGTAGAAGAGGGTGTGACCCAGACCGGACAGGAAGTGACGGCTGTTGTGGCTGAGAATTTTCTGGAAGGGACTACTACCTGCTGTGTGATGTGCCGTCAGTGTGGAGCAGAGCTTTTTCCTGTAGATGTGGGAATGGTCACAGATACAAAGGTCCGTACAGATCTTAAGGTTGCTTATGGGACCAGAAATATGACCAGAGAGCCGGCGATGACAAGAGATCAGGCGATCCGTGGCATCGAAGCCGGAATTGCCATGGCAGAGGAGCTGAAGGAAAAAGGCTATCAGGTTCTTGCAACCGGCGAGATGGGCATTGGAAATACCACCACCAGCAGTGCGGTAGCAGCTGTGCTTCTCGGAAAACCGGTGGAAGATATGACCGGACGTGGTGCCGGATTGACCAGTGAAGGGCTTGTACGGAAGATCAATGCGATCAAAAAGGCGATCGCCCTGAATAATCCGGATCGTTCAGATGCCATTGACGTCCTGGCAAAGGTAGGTGGACTGGATATTGCAGGAATGGCAGGAGTATTCATTGGAGGAGCAGCACTTGGAATGCCGGTTGTCATGGACGGATTTATTTCCTGCGTATCTGCACTGATCGCAATAAAGATCTGCCCGCAGGTAAGTGATCATATCCTTGCGTCTCATGTATCCAAAGAGCCTGCAGCACAGCTGATCCTGAAGGAGCTTGGCAAGGAAGCGATCATCCACGCAGGCATGTGCCTGGGCGAGGGAACCGGAGCTGTGGCACTGTTTCCGATGATGGATCTGTCCTGTGCAGTATATAATTCCATGAGTACCTTTGGTGATATCAATGTAGAACAGTACGAGGAGCTGAAATAATATGCTGGTTGTTGTAACAGGAGGCAGCGGAAGCGGAAAATCTGCTTTTGCGGAAGAAACCGTACTTTCCTTTGGCGAAGCCAGAAGGATCTATATCGCCACCATGCAGGCTTTTGACGAAGAAAGCCACAGGCGCATCCGCAGACACCGGCACATGCGTGCAGGAAAAGGCTTCGAGACAATTGAAAGATATACAGAGCTGGATGAGCTGCTCATCCCGAAGGACTGCGTGGTCCTTCTGGAGTGCATGTCCAATCTGGTTGCAAATGAGATGTTCCGGGAAGGCGGCTTCCACCCGGAGGTGGCAGAAAAGATCACAGAAGGGGTGAAAAATCTTCTTTCCCAGGCAAAGCATGTGGTGATCGTCACCAACGAGATCTTTTCAGACGGGATCCTCTACGAGGAAGAATCAGAACAGTACAAAAAAGAGCTGGGACAGATCAACCAGAAGCTGGCAGAGCTGGCAGAAGAGGTTGTGGAAGTCGTATACGGGATCCCTGTATGGCATAAAGGAGGAAAGGAAGCATGAAAAGCTTATGGAACAGTTTTAAGGCAGCCTTTGCCATGTTTTCAAAGATTCCTATGCCCATGGTGGACTGGAAGAAGGAAAACATAAAATATATGATGTGCTTTTTCCCCTTTGTGGGGACTGCCATCGGCATCCTGACCTGGCTTGCAGGAGGGGTCCTCGGTGTACACGTAGCTCTGGAGCCATTTTTTCTCGCTGTGATCCTTACTGTGATCCCGGTATTTATTACCGGCGGCATTCATGTAGACGGGCTTTTGGACACGTCAGATGCATTAAGCTCCTGGCAGGAACGCACAAGGAGGCTGGAGATCCTGAAGGATTCCCATGCAGGTGCATTTGCCATTATCACAGCCTGTGTATATTTTATCCTCTGGCTGGGAGCCTGGGATCAGCTCCTTGGAAATTATAACGGGATCTGTATCATGAGCCTGGGCTTTATGATGTCCAGATGTCTTTCCGGGATCGGTGTGATCACATTTCCCAAGGCAAGGACAGACGGGACTGTGGCAGAATTTTCCAGAAATGCGTCAGAGATCGTAGTGCGAAATGTTCTTATCACGATGTTTGTGATCCTTGCAGCGCTGATGATATGGGTAGATCCGGTCCTGGGTGTTCTGGCAGCTGTCAGCGCACTTCTGGTATTCTGGTGGTATCACCATATGGCTTTGAAATATTTTGGAGGGACCACAGGTGATCTTTCCGGATTTTTCCTTTGCATCTGCGAGGTTGTGATGGCACTGGTGCTTGCTCTTGGTGGCACGTTTAATCTGTAATGAAGATTTGGATGAGGTAAAAAAGATATGGAAATGATAATCGGAGGCGCATATCAGGGAAAAGCTGCCTATGCAAAAGCACAGTTCCCGGATGTGGACTGGAAATTCGGAGGAGAGATCACAGAAGAGGAGCTTCTGAAGGCAGCGGGTGTTCTGGGATTTCAGGAATACATAAGAAAAGCTCTGAAGGCAGGAGAAGATCTCACCGGCCTGGCAGAAAAGCTGGCACAGCAGGATCCGGATGTGATCCTTGTCAGTGAGGAGGTAGGCTACGGGATCGTTCCGGCGGATGCTTTTGAACGGCAGTACCGAGAAGCTGTTGGCCGGGTGTGCACTGCACTGGCTGCAAAAAGCAGAAGGGTCACAAGAGTGGTATGCGGGATTGGGACGGTGCTGAAGGATGATTAGATTATATCTGATACGACACGGACAGACACCCGGAAATAAGCTTCAGCGTTATATCGGAACAACGGATGAACCGCTGAGCACGGAGGGAAAGGAATTTCTGGAAAAGCTGACCTATCCCATGCCGGAGGCTCTTTATGTAAGTCCGCTCTGCCGCTGTGTGGAAACTGCGGGGATCCTTTTTCCAGGAAAAAGCTTTCATATCATCGAAGAGCTTTCCGAGTGTGATTTTGGAGAGTTTGAGAATAAAAATTATAAAGAGCTTTCCGGAAATCAGAATTATCAGAGGTGGATCGACAGCAATGGAACGCTTCCTTTTCCGGGAGGAGAAAGTCGAGAAGCGTTTAAGTGCCGGAGCCTTACAGGATTTCAGAAGGCTGTCACACAGTGTATCCGTAACAACATAAAGACAGCGGCTCTTGTGATACATGGCGGTACGATCATGAACATTATGGAAGAATATGCGGATAGACCCAGGGCTTTTTATGAATGGCATGTAAAAAACGGCGGCGGTTATCTGGCAGAGCTGGAGCCTGCGCTGTGGCAGAAGGGACGGAGAGAGCTCTGTGTCCGTGAAGCATATATGGAGGGTTAAGTTATGAATGAGCAGAAGATCAGTTGGAAACGCAGCGACTTGAAATGGCGTGGAAAACAGGCATTCAAAAAAAATTACTGGTCAGCAGTGCTGGTAAGTCTGGTGCTGGCTATTGTGATGGCAACCGGCGGAAGCGGTGCGGCCACAGGCAGTGCCGGAAATGCGGTAAGTCCGGACTACGGTGTTACAACGTATCGTTTGGGTACGGATATCAATGGTGTTACTTCTTATGTCAGCCATGTATTTCGCTCCCCACTGGCAGTGCTTTTTGCACTTCTGAGTGCCAGTGCCGTGGTAGCGGTGGCTCTGATCGGAATCCTTTTTCATTTCTTTGTGGGAAATGTTTTGGAGGTAGGCGGAAGAGATTTTTACATTGAGAACCTTTATTCTGTACCCGGGCCCGGAAAACTCCTCAGTGCATTTCGTTCCGGGAATTACGGTAATATCGTAAAAACCATGTTTTTACGGGACCTGTATCTTGTATTGTGGACGCTGCTTTTTATTATTCCCGGAGTGGTAAAATCCTACGAATATAAGATGATCCCTTATCTTCTTGCGGAATATCCGGATATGAGCACAAAGGAAGTGTTTGCAAAAAGCCGTGAGATGATGAACGGACAGAAGATGGATACCTTTATCCTGGATCTTTCCTTTATTCCCTGGTCTGTCCTTTCGGCAATTACGGCCGGGATCGCGGGACTCTTTTATGTATCCCCGTATAAGGATGCAACCTATGCGGAGCTTTATGATACTCTTGCGGCAGGAATGCCGGGAAACGGACAGCAGGTGTATGAAGATGAAAACAGCGGCATTTACTGATAAAATGATCCTTGTGAGAGGTGGCGGAGATCTGGCCACAGGAGTGATTCACAAGCTTCATCAGAGTGGCTATCAGGTCCTGATCCTGGAATGTGACCGTCCAAGTGCCATCCGCCGTCATGTGGCCTTCTGTGAAGCTGTTTATGACGGAACTGCAGAGGTAGAAGGCGTTGTGTGCAGGAGGATCACGGAGAACGATATCCGGACCCAGTGTAGGAAATGCTGGGTACAGGGAGAGATCCCCCTTCTGATAGATACCCATGGAAAACATATCCGCGAACTAGAGCCGGAGGCAGTGATCGATGCCATCCTTGCCAAAAAGAATCTTGGGACCAGCAGGGATATGGCACCACTGACTGTGGGACTTGGCCCGGGCTTTACCGCAGGGGAGGATGTGGATTACGTGATCGAGACCATGCGTGGCCATAACCTGGGAAGGATCATAAAAAAAGGCAGTGCCCTGCCGAATACCGGAGTGCCGGGACTGATCGCAGGGATCGGAAAGGAACGTGTGATCCATTCACCGGCAGCCGGTAACATGAAAAACATCTGTCAGATCGCAGATCTTGTTGAAAAAGACCAGGTGATCGCCATGGTAGGTGATACGCCGGTGAAGGCTACTATTTCCGGCGTGATCCGGGGGCTGATCCGGGACGGCTACCCTGTTTTTGAGGGAATGAAGATCGCGGACATCGACCCAAGGGCAGAACAGAAGAAAAACTGTTTTACGATCTCAGACAAGGCGAGGTGTATCGCAGGGGGAGTATTGGAGGTGCTGCTTTCCTGCGGAGTGCTTCCGGGAACAGAGAAAGCTGTGAGGAATGAGAATCTGTGACCGATACAGAGCCTGGTGCCCCTGAAAGAAGTTAGAAGATAAATGGAGTGTGTCATGAAGAAAAATGAAAAAGCGCTTACTGTGGCATTCACAGGAGGCGGCGGAAAGACCAGTCTGATCCTTGGACTGGCAGAAATATTTTCCGGACAGGGAAAACGTGTGATCGTGACCACAACCACGCATATGGCATGGGAACCGGAACGTCCTTTTGCAGAGGCAGAGGACATTCCGGGAGCATGCCGGCTTATAGAACAATACGGATACGTCATCGCGGCTCATCACAAGGCCGGGCAGCCAAAGATTTCCGGCCCCGAAAAGGAGATCCTGGAAAAGCTGCCCGGCTTTTGTGATCTTCTTCTTGTGGAAGCTGACGGATCCAGGCGCCGACCCCTTAAAGTGCCGGCTGTTCATGAGCCGGTGATCCCTTCTTTTGCAGATGTGGTAGTAGGAGTGATTGGTCTTGACTGCATCGGCAAAAGGATCTGTGATACGGCACACCGTCCGGATGATGTGGCGGGATTTCTGGGAAAGCGTACAGATGAGCCTGTGACATGGATGGATGTGTGGAAGATCATCCGGTCTGAAGACGGATTGCAAAAAGGAGTGGACGGACGAAGATTTCTTGCGTATCTGAACAAGGCAGATACTCTGGAGGATCCTTGTGTGGCGGAGAAGCTTATGGCACAAGGTCAGGAGTCTGGGATCATGGTGATCTGCGGAAGCCTGCAGAGAAGTGTAAACAGCTAGTACAGCGAAAATTAAGTTTCTGCTATATTGACGCAGGATGATTTCTTCATCTGCAAGGCGGAGGAATGAGGCGTAGCGGTGGCTACGACGATTGACGACAACGCAGCAGATGAAAAATCAGGCAAGTCAATATGGCGGTTACTTAATATTCGCTGTACTAGAATCGAAAGGAAGTGGAGCGGTGATATGAAACTGGGACTGATCATGCTGGCAGCAGGAAACAGCCGGCGGTTTGGAAGCAATAAGCTACTGTACGGGATAGACGGAATGCCGATGTACAGGCATATTCTCCTGGAGCTGAAAAAAGTGAAAGCAGCACTGGAGGAACAGGGGCACAGGTGTGAGATCACAGTTGTCACACAGTATGAGGAGATTGCGCAGGAAGCAGAGAAGCTCGGCGTGCGGTTTCTTTATAATCTGCATCCGGATGAGGGGATATCTTCATCACTGAAGATCGGGCTGCGGGTCAACCGGGAGATGGATGCTTGTTTGTTTACGGTGGCAGATCAGCCGTGGTTGCGGTGGGAGACGGTTTTTGGACTGGTGGATGTGTTTTTGAGAGATGGGAAGGGGATCGCCTGTGTGGAGCATGATGGGAAGACGGGGAATCCCTGTGTTTTTTCGAAGAAGTATTATGGGGAGCTGATGGAACTTTCCGGTGATGTCGGAGGGAAGAGGGTGGTTGTGGCACATCGGGGGGATGTGGCTGTGATGAAGGTGGAGGATGGACGGGAGATGGTGGATGTGGATTTTTCGGACGGACGCCGGTGAGGTACCGTCTGGTTTGTGCTGGGGCTTCGTCGGGGGCTGGCTTCTAAGGCGCCGGAATTCTGCTAAAACCGCTTCAAAAATTCTCGAACTCGCGTCTGAAGCCGCTCAGACAGCGAGAATTTTTGAAGCAACGCAGATTTCCGCCGCCTAAGAAGCAGCTCCCCTCCTGCAGAGTCCGGTGACAGACAGCACACGCCTCACGGGCTGGCTTTTCAGGGCGGAAGGGATAGAGTGGCGATGGCGGGAGGGATTACAGGTGAGGAGGGAGCAGATAGCATCTGATTCCTCCTGTAAAAATTCTGGATTATCGGAGGGATTACAAGTAAGGAGAGAGCAGATAGGAAAATGAGTAGACGGAGTGGGAATTTGGTTCAGAGTGGGAAGTGAGGTGGTTTCCCGGGAGTTGGATGGGTCATCAGCGCTGCGCTGGATGACTGGGACGAAAGGCTGAGTTTCCCTGTGGCCTGCCGGGGAAGAATGGGTCGAGGCGCTTCGCTGTCGACTTGGAGGTGAGTTGTTGTGGTAATGTATTGGCGCTGGGGCGAGATGTGATATTGATATTGTAGAATACATCGGCATCCTCATCGGCATAGCGCAGCATTATCAATACCGTAGAATACATCGGCATCCTCATCGGCATAGCGCAGCATCATCAATACCGTAGAATACATCGCCGTGCCAATACACTAACACATTCCCACAGTGTACGACAATATAGCGTGCCCGGAAAGGGGGAGCGCGAGGGGGAAAAACGGGCTTCGCAACTCTGAGTGCTTTCCCCCTCGCAGATTTCCTCCGCTTTGAAAAGCGAAAATACTATATCTAAAAATACTATATCTAAATAAATAACAATTTTCCCAAGCTTTTCATCACAAAAGCGAAATATCCTCCTCCGGAGGAAGCAGCTTTTTAAAAAATCGATACAACAGCATCGAATTTATAAAAGCTACAAGTCCAAATCCAAAGAAAAACCAGCAGCATGCGTAAAGTGGCTGCAGCTTTGCATCGAGATAGGTCATATATAATGGAAAGATCGTGATCACCGCAATGGCGATCGTTGTGGGGAAATGCATAAATGCCAGCAGAAATGCATTTCTGCAAAGTGCCCCCAGTGTATTGGCAAAGGTTGCGATCACCGGGAATATGTATAAAGTAAAAATTATCAGCAGAGTCAGAACTCCCACAGAAAGATAAAACAGCATATGTGCAGCGCTTCCTTCTGCATGGAGCAGAAAGCGGATATTCAGGATGATCATGGCTCCGGCAGCAAGGATCAGCAGCCATATGATCAGTGACTGTTTGAAGCTTTCCTTAAAAGCTCTGAAAAATGTTTTTGTTGTGCCGTTGTTATTTCCTTTTACTGTACGCATCATGCAGTGATAAAGGGCAGTCAGTGACGGCCCGATGGTGATCACGGGGATGCAGCAGAGAATAAAAAGAAGATTGGCGATCACGATGTCACCCAGCTTGTTGAGAAATACATGGACGACATTATCTTCATTTAAAAGATTCATAACGAAATACCTCCTTATATAGAAATGTAGAAATGAAAAACGGACCATATGGGGAAAGTCCGATACAGCTAATCTTAGCACAGTTTTTGATTGTGTGTAAAGAGAGGGAACGCAGATAAGCATCCAGCGTATCACGAAGCGTGTTGCCGGTTACAGGGTGAACAGTAATACGCCTCACAGAGAATATGGATCGTAAATATAAATATCCATCTGACTGTGAAAAAAACGATATTGATGGGGATTTTTGCGGGAAAAATGGAGGATACAGAACGTTTTATGGGACTGTACAAAAAAACATGGAACTTTGCGTGCACATGTGAAAATGATGGCACGCATGGAATTATGTTAGGAAAGGAAAAGTGTGTTTTTCGGAAAATGACATTTATACATGTGCTGAGTTAGTAAAAACATACAAAAACAGATATGTAAAAATGTTGGTTTTGCTACAAGGAAATAAATGGGTGCCAAAATATGCTCATAAATAGTGAAAAATATGAAAATATATGTAAGAAATGAAAGAAAACATATAAAAATGACGAATAATTAACAAAGTATGAACAAAAAATGGATAAAATGAATAAAAAGTAACATTTTTCCATATTGAAATGACAATAATCCATTTATCATTTTTCCATGTGCAATTATAATAATATCAACGGTCAGGGACGTGAAAAAATATAAAAACTGACCAAAGAAAGAGGGAAAATAAGAAAGATTTAAAAGGAGGAAGAAGTTATGAATTTCAAAAGAGTAGCAGCATTATTGTTAGCAGGTGCCATGGTAATGACAGCAGTTCCGGTATATGCCAAGGGCGACGATGTTACACTTTCCGTATCCATCTGGGACACCAACCAGGAGCCGGGAATCAAAGAAATTCTCGCAGACTTCACAGAGAAGACAGGAATCAAGACAGAGATCTCCGTTGTTAAATGGGATGAGTACTGGACAATGCTCGAGGCCGGTGCACAGGGTGGTTCCCTTCCGGACGTATTCTGGATGCACTCCAACGAGAGTCAGAGATACATGTCCAACGATATGCTTCTTGATCTGACCGATAAGATCAAAGACAGCGATCTGATCGATCCGGAGAACTATCCGGAGGATATCTGGGGACTGTATACATACGATGATAAATATTATGCAGTACCGAAGGATATAGATACAATCGCTCTCTGGTACAACAAGACATTATTTGACGAGGCAGGACTTGATTATCCGACAGCTGACTGGACATGGGATGATGTTACAGAGGCAGCTAAGAAGCTTACTAAGGATGATGGTTCCCAGTACGGTCTCGGAATGAGAAATGATAACAACCAGGCCGGATACTACAACCTGATCTATGATAACGGCGGATACATCATCAGCGATGACAAGACAAAATCCGGCTGGGATGATGAGAAGACGATCGCAGCTATGCAGACACTGGAAGGATGGATCAAGGATGGCGTGATCCCGTCTCTTGAGACAATGTCCGAGAACAACGAGGACGTACTTTTCGAGGCTGGCAAGATCGCTATGACATGCCAGGGCTCCTGGATGCTTGCAGCATTTAAAGAGAACGAGTACACAGCAGCTAACTGTGATTGTGTAGAGCTTCCTAAAAACGCTGAGACAGGCAGAAGAGCTTCCTCATATAACGGACTTGGATGGGCAGCATCTGCTTCCGGTGAGCACACAGACGAAGCTTGGCAGCTGATCGAGTACCTCGGATCCAAAGAGGCTCAGGAGAAACAGGCTGAGCTTGGTGTTACAATGAGTGCATACAAAGATACATCTGATGCATGGGCTAAATCCGCAGACTTCAACCTTCAGGCTTATCTGAACATGATGGATGACATGGAGATCCGTCCATACTCCAAATCTACTGTAACATGGGAGAACGAGGACAACGAGATCCTTAAAGGCGTATACACAGGCGACATCACAATGGAAGAGGCTTGCAAGCAGATGGCTGATCAGATGAACGAGAAGCTGGCTGAGGAGTAAGCATTAAGAAACACCGATAATTAAGTGCAGTAATGAGAGGGGCCGCCGCACTCAGGTGCAGCGGCCTCATACATAGAAGGAATAGAAGGAGTGATTCTTATGGCTAAAACTACCAAGTCACAGGCACGGACAAAGAGAGAGCGCAGTGAGTTCCTCTGGGGCTGGCTGTTTATTCTCCCAACAACAATCGGACTGATCGTATTGAACATCATTCCGATCTTCCAGACTATTTACCAGAGCTTTTTCAAGACAGGAGATTTTGGTAAAGGAAATATCTTTATCGGTTTACAGAACTACCAGAAGGTTTTTGCAGATAAAGAGATCTGGCAGGCACTGATCAACACATTCAAATATGCGATCGTGGAGGTCCCTTTTTCCATTGTCATCGCACTTGTTCTTGCAGTACTTCTTAACAGAAAGATGAAGGGCCGTTCTATTTACAGAACCATCATCTTCCTTCCGATGGTAGCAGCTCCGGCAGCGGTAGCCATGGTATGGAGATGGCTGTTCAACTCTGATTATGGTCTTATCAATAACGTTTTCCATGTTCATGTAAACTGGGTTTCTAATCCGAAAATTGCAGTATTTGCAGTTGCGATCATCGGTGTATGGTCTATCATCGGTTACAATATGGTTCTTTTCCTGTCAGGACTTCAGGAAATCCCGAGAGATTATTATGAAGCAGCATCCATTGACGGTGCAACAGGCGTGAATGCATTCTTTAACATCACGGTCCCGCTTCTTTCACCAACCATTTTCTTCGTACTTGTTACCCGTGTGATCGGATCCCTTCAGGTATTCGACCTGATCTATATGGTTATTGACAAGTCAAACCCGGCACTTACCAAGACTCAGTCACTGGTTTACCTGTTCTATAAATATGCATTTATCAATAAGAACATGGGATACGGCGCTACGATCGTAGTAGTACTTCTTATTATCACCATGATCCTGACAGTATTTCAGATGATCGGTCAGAAGAAATGGGTATTCTACAACTAAAAAGGGGGATTAACCATGGATAGTATGGAAACAAAAAAGAAATTAACCACTATTTTAATACATGTCATACTGATCATTGTGTCCATAACGATGCTTGTGCCATTTATCTGGATGATCCTGACAGCTTTTAAAACTGTAACGGAAGCAACATCTGTAGATCCTTTCACCATTTTCCCGAAAATATGGAGAAAAGACGCATTTATTTCTGTTATCAATAACATGAACTTCCTGCTTCTGTACAAGAATACACTGCTTCTGATCTTCTTCCGAGTAGTGTGTGCGGTTCTTACAGCAACTATGGCAGGCTATGCATTTGGACGACTGAACTTCAAGGGCCGTGATCTCTGCTTCAGTCTTGTACTGTTCCAGATGATGGTTCCGGTACAGATCTTCATCATCCCGCAGTACCTGATGGTCAGCAAGATGGGTATGCTGAATACGATCTTTGCCCTTGTATTCCCAGGTATTGTTACTGCATTCGGTACTTTCCTTCTGAGACAGGGATATATGGGACTGCCGAAGGATCTGGAGGAGGCTGCCAGACTTGACGGATGTAACATCGGTCAGACCTTCCTTTACATCATGGCACCACTTACAAGATCCAGTATGGTCGCACTTGGAATTTTCACAGCTGTATTCGCATTCAAAGATCTGATGTGGCCGATGATCGTTAATACAGATAAGGATATGCTGGTACTTTCTTCCGCACTTGCAAAGATGCAGGGCCAGTACGTATCCAAATTCCCGGAACTGATGGCTGCATCTCTGATCGCCTGCATTCTGATGATCGTGATCTACATGATCTTCCAGAAACAGTTTATCGAAGGTATTGCTACCAGCGGTGGAAAACTGTAATCAGAAATATTACATAAGGTAATACAAGACCGCTGACAATGTATATAACTGAGGATTTGGTTATTAAGGTTGTCAGCGGTATTTTTATCGAAGCAAATGCCAAAATGCACAGTTATCTGATGATTCTTAAGGAAAGAGGCGGATATTTTTATCCGCAGTAAACGAAAAAAGGAGAAAATTATGCCGATCAAATTTCACGAGGGATCAAAGACATTCCACATTTATAACAAACATTTAAGCTACATCACCTGTATCATGGAAAATGGCCAGATGGAGAATCTGTACTATGGAAAAGCTATCCGCGATAAAGAGGATTTCAGTTATCTTCACGAGGAGATCATGCGTTCCCTGATGGCTGTATGCGTTCCGGAACCGGGACTTCTTTCCATGCAGTATACCAAACAGGAGTATCCTGTTTACGGAACCGGTGATTACAGAAATCCTGCCCTTACTGTTCGTCAGGAGAACGGAAGCGAGATCGTAGATTTCAAATATGTTTCTCATGAGATTTACGGCGGCAAGAAGAAGCTTGCCGGTCTTCCGGCAACCTACACAGAGAACGAGGAAGAGGCAACATCTCTGGACATTACACTTCATGATTCTGTGATGGACACAGACCTTGTTCTTACATATTCCGTATATGAGGATTACCCGGTGGTCACCAGAAGTGCACGCCTTGTTCAGAAAGGGGATCAGAAGATCCGTCTTGAGAACGTGATGAGTGCAGCAGTGGAGTTCCCGGATATGGATTATGAGATGATCCATCTTTCCGGTGCGTGGGCACGTGAGCGCTATGTAAAAACACGCAAACTTGAGATGGGTACACAGGCTGTACAGAGTCTTGCAGGAACCGGCTCCAGCTCTGAGCAGAATCCGTTTATTGCGCTGAAGCGTCCTCATACAACAGAAGATACAGGCGAGGTTTTCGGCTTCAGCTTTGTGTACAGCGGCAACTTCCTTGCACAGGTCGAGGTTTCCACCTACGAGATGACACGAGTTATGATGGGGATCAATCCACAGGGATTTTCCTGGGAGCTTTCCAGAGATGAGGAATTCCAGACTCCGGAGGTCGTTATGGTATACAGCGATAAGGGCTTAAACGGAATGAGCCAGGCTTACCACAGACTGTACCGTGACCGCCTGATGCGCGGAAAATGGAGAAATCATGCACGCCCGATCCTTCTTAATAACTGGGAGGCAACCTATTTTGATTTTGATGAGGAAAAAATCCTTAATATTGCAAAAAAAGCCAAAGAGGTTGGAGTAGAGCTTTTCGTTCTGGATGACGGATGGTTCGGAACCAGAAACGATGATTACCAGGGCCTTGGCGACTGGTTTGTAAATAAGAATAAGCTTCCAAACGGAATTTCCGGACTTTCCCGCAAGATCGAGGAGATGGGACTGAAATTCGGTCTCTGGGTAGAGCTTGAGATGGTAAACAAGAACAGCGACTGCTACAGAGCACATCCGGACTGGCTCATCGGAGCACCGGACCGTTTTGAGTCCCACTCAAGACATCAGCACGTTCTTGATTTTTCCAGACCGGAAGTAGTGGATTTTATTTATGATTCCATCTCCAAAGTTATCGAGGAATCTTCCATTTCTTATATTAAATGGGATATGAACCGTTATATGTCCGAGCCGTTCAGCCGCGGAGCTTCCGCAGCAGATCAGGGCAAGACTATGCATAAATATATCCTTGGTGTATATGAGCTGTATACAAGACTGACAGAGAGATTCCCTGACATCCTCTTTGAATCCTGCGCAAGCGGCGGAGCAAGATTTGATCCGGGAATGCTGTATTTTGCACCGCAGACATGGACCAGTGATGATACCGATGCAGCAGAGAGAGAAAAGATTCAGTACGGTACCTCCTTTGTTTATCCGATCGTCAGCATGGGATCTCATGTATCAGCAGTACCGAATCATCAGCTGCACCGTACCACACCGCTTTCTACAAGAGCAAATGTGGCATATTTCGGAACCTTTGGCTATGAGCTGGATCTGAACCTTTTAAGTGCCAAAGAGATCGAAGAGGTAAAGGCACAGGTGGAATTCATGAAGGAACATCGTGACCTGATCCAGGTGGAGGGCGATTTCTACCGTATCTTAAGCCCGTTCGAAGGAAATGATACTGCATGGATGGTTGTTTCCAGAGACAAAAAACAGGCAGTTGCTGGATACTATGAAAGACTGAACAAGGTCAATGCTTCCTGGATGCGTCTGCGCTTCAAGGGTCTTGACGAGGACCAGCTTTACAAAGTAAAATGGGAAGATAAGTGCCTGAAAGCTTACGGAAATGAGCTGATGTATGCAGGAATCCCGGTTGATCGTGACTATTGCAATAAGACAAACGGTGATTTCCATTCTGTATTGTATACAATTGAAGCAGAGGACTGATTTCTGTAAATGATGGAATAAAAATTATCTGCAGAAAAACATCCGCCTGACCAGAAAAATAACAGGCCGCCGGATATGGCGGCCTGTTATTGGGTGGCGGAGCAGCTCACAGGCGGAAACATAATATATGACATCAGGGAGGTGACAAGTTGCTTCACACAGTTGGTTTTACAAACTCGGACAGCTATAAATGTCTGGAGAATTTAAAGAAAGGTGCGGTGGATCTCTGTCTTACTTATTGTGGGTGGGAAAAATGCGATCCGGGACATCGATTTGGACCAAATAAAAGGATCTCTCATGTACTTCATATCGTGGAATCCGGAAGCGGAGTTTTTGAGATGGATGGCCATCAGTATCATCTGACAGGTGGAGAAGCATTTCTGATCCCAGCCAGTGTGGAGGCCTGGTATGAGGCAGACATGGATAATCCCTGGACGTACCGCTGGGTGGGATTTGAGGGAATGACTGCAGAGGAAGTGATCCATGTAAGCGGCTTCAGCAGGGAAAATCCGGTCCGAAGGATCCACTGCATGGAAAATGCGGCGAAGTATATTGATGCAATGGTACGGACCAACAAGCTCGTTTTTGAAAATGAACTGAAACGGAACGGACTTCTGATGCTTCTTTTTTCTGACCTGATCACAGATAACCGGGATGCATGTCTGAGAGAAGGCAAGCTTCTTCCATCCCACAGATATCCAAATTCCGTTTATGTGGAGCATGCAGTGGATTACATTGCAGCCAACTTTGACAAGCGGCTGAAGATCAATGAGCTGGCAGACCGCATTGGCGTCAACCGGAGCTATCTTACCAGCTCGTTTAAAAAAAGCCTCGGATGCTCGCCGCAGGAATATCTTATGAATCTTCGCATCGAGAAGGCAAAGACTCTTCTGAAAAACGGAGATATTCAGGTCAGTGAAGTAGCTGCAAAAGTAGGGTATGGAGATCCGCTGGCTTTTTCCAAGGTATTCAAGGCAAGAACAGGAAGAAGTCCGAGAGAATACAAGGAAGAAAAGAGAAAACTTGTAGTGAAGGGGAAAAAAGGGGATTATACGGAATCTGAGGACTGATTCTGTGATATATTTCACGAAGAAAAAAACTCTCTGTCTGTGCCAGAATATATAAAATTCTGGTATCGGGCAGAGAGTTTTTTATGTCATAAGAAATGTTATAGAAAATTACTTCCAGGTATCTCATGCAACAAAACAACAATTATTAACATCAAAGTACATATTTTAAACAAGTTTCTGGTAGTATGATAAGATCACAAAGAAAACGAAGCGGGACTGCACCGCAGAAATAGCAGAAAATCAGGAATTTTAAAGAAAAATATAACAATTCCGGATAAGAGATCCAACAAAGAAAGCAGGAGGAAACGAACATGATCAAAATTACATTCATGGGAGCTGGAAGCACGGTTTTCGCAAGAAATGTACTTGGCGACTGTATGTGCACACCGGCACTTCGCGAGAGCGAGATCGCACTTTATGATATCGACGAGAAGAGACTGGAGGATTCCAGGATTATCTTAAGTGCCATCAACCACAACGTAAATGAGGATCGCGCAGTGATCAAAACATATCTCGGTGCTGAGAACCGTAAAGATGCACTTCGTGATGCAGACTTCGTAGTCAATGCCATTCAGGTAGGCGGCTATGAGCCATGTACAGTAACAGACTTTGAGATCCCGAAGAAATACGGCATCAAACAGACTATCGCAGATACCCTGGGAATTGGTGGTATCATGCGTGCACTTCGTACCATTCCGGTTCTGGAAGAGTTCGCACGGGATATGGAAGAGGTCTGCCCGAACACTCTGTTCCTGAACTACTCCAACCCTATGGCAATGCTCACCGGCTATATGCAGCGTTTCACAAAGATCCGCACCGTAGGTCTCTGCCACAGCGTTCAGGTCTGCTCCCAGAAACTTCTTGAGGGAATGGGAATGGAAGACAAGCTTGAGGGACGTACCGAGCTGATCGCAGGTATCAACCACATGGCATGGCTTCTTGAGATCCATGACAAAGACGGAAACGACCTGTACCCGGAGATCCGCAGAATCGCCGAGGAGAAGAATACCTCCGGCGAGAAGCATGAGGATATGGTACGTTACGAGTACATCCGTCATCTTGGATACTACTGCACAGAGTCCAGTGAGCACAATGCAGAGTATAATCCGTTCTTCATTAAATCCAAATATCCGGAGATGATCGAGGAGTTCAATATTCCGCTTGACGAATATCCGAGAAGATGTATCAAACAGATCGAGGGCTGGGAAAAAGAGCGCGAGGATATCCTCAAGGATGGCAAGATCGGCCATGAGAGAAGTAAAGAGTATGCTTCCTACATCATGGAGGCTGTTGTTACAAACACACCGTACAAGATCGGTGGAAATGTTCTTAACAACGGTTACATCGACAACCTTCCGCCGGATGCCTGCGTAGAGGTTCCATGCTATATCGACGGAACCGGTGTACATCCGGTAAAAGTGGGCAAGCTTCCTACACAGCTGGCAGCTATGAACTCATCCAATGTCAGCCCGCAGCTCCTTGCTATTGAGGCAGCAGTGACCAAAGACCGCCAGAAGATCTATCAGGCAGCCATGATGGACCCGCACACAGGTGCAGAGCTGAACATCAAAGACATCCAGGCAATGTGTGATGAGCTGATCGAGGCACACGGGGATTATATGAAGATGTACCGCTAAGGCAGGAAATGATCGGAAGGCAGCAAAAACTTTGAAATAAATATGCAAGGCAGCATATAAAGGCCGGAACACCAGAATGGAGAGGGTGTTCCGGCCTTTCTTTATATGGAACTTTTGATAAATAATAAAAACAACAGATCGCTGTCCAGGTCATGGAAGAACTGGAACGTCAGGGCAAAAGGATCCCGGAAGATGTTGCGGTAACCGGCTATGATAATTCACTATATGCAAGACAGGGACAGGGCATTACCACTATCACCCATCCCCAGGAAAAACTGGGAGATCGATGCTTATCCGGTTAATGAGATCGCAGAATATGTTCAGGATGTAAGCCAGGGAGATATTGATGTTCTGGTAGAAGAATATTATAATAAATACGATATGATTCTGGATGGACATGACCCTGAGGAATTTAAGAAGCATGTAGCAGTCCAGGCAGGGATCGAGATCGGTTTTGAGCGCTTCCTCGAGGAGAAAAATTATCAGGCTATCGTAACACACTTTGGTGATCTGGGCTCCCTGAAACAGCTTCCGGGACTTGCGATCCAGCGACTGATGGAAAAAGGCTATGGCTTCGGTGGCGAGGGTGACTGGAAAACAGCAGCTATGGGGATTGAAGCGGTTTATATTGATGGCGATACAACGATCCGGAATCTGCAGAATGAGCTGAGATGGAACAGCATGTATTTCAGCAAATAATATGGGAGGTTTTTTACAATGGGAGTAAATGAGGCAAAAACAGCAATTCTTGAGAATAGCACGGCTCTTGGTATTGAGTTTGGTTCCACAAGGATCAAGGCAGTTCTGGTGGATGATAAGAACCAGCCCATCGCATCCGGAGCCTATGAATGGGAGAACCAGTATGTGGATGGTATCTGGACATACAGCCTGGAGGAGATCTGGAAAGGTCTCCAGGGCAGTTACCAGGATATGGCAGAAGATGTTCAGAAAAAATATGGAGTGGAGCTTACAAGCGTAGGTGCGTTTGGTGTCAGTGCCATGATGCATGGCTATATGCCGTTTAATAAAGAGGGAGAGCTGATGGTCCCGTTCCGTACCTGGAGAAACAACATCACAGGAGAAGCCTCTGAGAAGCTGGCAGAGCTTTTCCATTACAATATCCCTCAGAGATGGAGCATCGCACACCTGTATCAGGCGATCCTTAACGGTGAGGAGCATGTAAAAGCTATCGATTATATCACCACTCTGGAAGCCTATGTGCACTGGAAACTCACCGGAAAAAGAGTGCTTGGTATCGGTGATGCGGCAGGTATGTTCCCGATCGACAGTGAAACGAAGGACTATAACGAGGAGATGGTTCAGAAGTTCGATGAACTGGTTGCGCCTTATGGTTTCCCATGGAAGCTTCGCGATATTATGCCGAAAGCTCTGGTGGCAGGTCAGGATGCAGGAGTTCTTACTGAGGAAGGCGCAAAGCTTCTGGATGTAAGTGGAAAGCTGAAAGCTGGAATCCCGATGTGTCCGCCTGAGGGAGACGCAGGAACCGGTATGGTTGCCACAAACAGTGTCCGTCGGCGTACCGGAAATGTTTCTGCGGGAACATCTGTATTTGCCATGATCGTCCTGGAGAGGGCACTTTCCAAACCGTATAAAGAAATCGACATGGTTACCACTCCGGCAGGAGATCCGGTTGCCATGGCACATTCCAACAACTGTACTTCGGATCTGAACGCATGGGTAAATGTGTTTAAGGAATTTGCAGAAGCTATGGGCATGGAAGTAGATATGAACAAACTGTTCGGAACTCTTTATAACAAAGCCATGGAAGGCGACCCGGACTGTGGCGGACTTCTTTCCTACTGCTATTTCTCCGGCGAGCATATGACCGGCTTTGAAGAGGGACGTCCACTGTTTGTACGTTCTCCTGAGAGCAAATTTACACTGGCAAACTTTATGCGAAATAATCTTTACACCTGCCTCGGCGCCATGCGTGTAGGTCTGGATATCCTTCTGAATCAGGAGCATGTAAAGATCGATAAGCTTCTGGGCCACGGCGGCCTCTTTAAGACAAAGGGGGTCGGCCAGCAGATCCTTGCAGATGCGGTAGATGCACCGGTATCTGTAATGTCCACAGCAGGAGAAGGCGGAGCCTGGGGAATCGCACTTCTGGCTTCCTATCTGATTAACAGGAGAGAAGGCGAAGACCTTGCGGATTTCCTGGATGAAGATGTCTTCAAAGGAAACGAAGGCAGCACACTGGCGCCGGAAGCAGAAGGCGTGAAAGGATTCAATGCATTTATGGATCGATATATGAAGGGTCTTGGCATTGAGCGTGCGGCTGTAGAGTCTGAGATATGGTAAAACGAAGAACGGATTGAAATAAAAATCTTCGATTTACTGGCATAATAGAAAAATCTGTTAATTTATTGTATGTGCTTAAAGAGGAATATAAATGAAGCAGATGATTTATGAAAAAAAGAAACCGACTCCGGGCCAGCTTGTACATATCATGATCGACCGTCCAATGAACAGTTATCATCCGGAACACAAAGAGCTTTTTTATCCGGTAAATTACGGCTACATCGAAGGAATCATCGCTCCGGACGGTGAGGAACAGGACGTTTACGTTCTGGGAATCGATCACCCGGTAAAAGAATTTACAGGAAAAGTGATAGCTATCATCCACCGCCTTAATGATGTGGAAGACAAATGGGTGGCAGTTCCGGAAGATATGACCATGACAGCTCAGGAGATCAAAGAACAGGTCCGGTTTCAGGAACAGTATTTTGAGACAGAGATAGAGATGCTGGAATAACAAAAATATAAAACAGGAGCAGACATGGTACGCCATGTGACTGCTCCTGTTTTTGTACAGGATCCATATATTATATATTTCTGTTATCTGCGATGCAGATAAACTGGATGACAGAGGATGCAAGGGAGCACCGGACTGGATTCTGTGAAAACAGGAATCTATGAAGATTTGTGGATTGATTTTTCTGCTATGAAAATGAATGGATCTTATTGAAAATATTTCTTCATAATGTTATCATTGGATACGAAAAACACAGAAAAAATAAGAAAACAAAAAATTAAACGGTTGTATATGTGTCTGTAATATGACCAGAGACAGCCGGTCAGAGTGTCAGAGATCAGAATGGTGGGTGGCTGAATGTTTGATGACCAGGGCTATACAGGAGGAGAACAGAATGAAATTAACTATGCTTGGAACAGGTAACGCACTGGTAACAGAGTGCTACAATACATGTTTTGTGCTCAGCGATGAGTACGGCCATTTTCTGGTTGACGGAGGCGGCGGAAATACGGTGCTTTCCCAGCTGAAGAAGGCTGGCGTTGATCTGATGGATGTTCATGAGATCTTTGTTACACATAAGCACGTAGACCATATCATGGGGATCGTGTGGGTGATCCGCATCATTTGCCAGAACATGAAAAAAGGCACTTATCAGGGCGAGGCAAACATCTATGCTCATGATGAAGTGATCGGACTTCTGAAAGACATGGCATTTAAGCTTCTGAATAAGAAGGAGACACAGTACATCGGTGACAGACTTCATCTGATCGAGGTAAAAGACGGCGAGGAAAAAACAATTCTTAATAAGAAAGTGACCTTCTTTGATATTGGTTCCACCAAGGCGAAACAGTTCGGTTTCCAAATGATCTACGACGGCGGTAAGGTGCTTACCTGCTGCGGAGACGAGCCATACAATGAATGTGAAGAGAAATACGCAAAAGGCAGCGACTGGATGTTCCACGAAGCATTCTGTCTGTATGGACAGCGTGATATCTTCAATCCATATGAGAAGCATCACTCCACAGTTAAGGATGCCAGTGAGCTGGCTGAGAACCTTGGAGTTAAGAATCTTGTCCTGTATCACACAGAGGATAAGAATATTAAGAAACGTAAAGAGCTTTACGGAGCAGAAGGCAGAGAGTATTATCACGGAAATTTGTTTGTTCCGGATGATCTTGATGTGATCGAAATGTAATAACTGTAAAAAGAAAGACTGGAAGTATGGCATATGCTGTATTTCCGGTCTTATTATGTTTGGAAACAGAGAGGATACTAATAAATTTCATAGTACATCTGTCAGGTAGAAAAATACTTGTATGGCAAAAAGGTATCGTTTACAATAAATAATACACACATAGCATTACAAGAGCATGTCAATAAGAACAGATCTGAAAATTACAGATTCGGATCCGGCAAAAATAAGATTTTACAAATTACGAGGTGACAGAACATATGCCAGCAACAGATAACATCACACTTGAAAAAAAATACAGAAAACTCCAGGAAATCCTCCGTTCCCTTGGAAGTGTAGCCGTAGCTTTTTCCGGTGGAGTGGACTCCACATTTTTGCTGAAAGCTGCACAGGAAACACTTGGCGACAAAGCTATGGCCATTACCGCATGTCCATGCTCCTTCACCGACAGAGAACTGAAAGAAACGCAAGATTTCTGCCAGGAAAATCACATTTGCCAGGAGATATGCAAGATCAACGAATTCGACATCCCGGGGTTCCGCCAGAATCCGCCGGACCGATGCTATATCTGCAAAAAAGCCATCTTTACCAGACTTTGGGAAGCTGCAAAGGCGCGCCATATGAACATGATCGTGGAAGGTTCCAACATGGATGATCTGGGCGACTACCGCCCGGGAAAAAGGGCTATCCAGGAGCTTGGGGTCCGCAGTCCGCTCCAGGAAGCAGGCCTCTATAAAGAAGAGATCCGGGAGCTGTCAAAAGACATGGATCTTCCAACCTGGAACAAGCCATCCTTTGCCTGTCTTGCTTCCAGATTTGTATACGGTGAGACCATTACCGAGGAAAAGCTTCACATGGTAGATCAGGCCGAGCAGTTTCTGATGGATCTGGGATTCCATCAGTTCCGTGTTCGCATCCACGGTACCATGGCGAGGATCGAGGTTCCGGAAGAAGAGATCCTGAAAATTGCAGATAATGAAACAAGAACAAAGATCACAGAGAAATTCCGCACATTGGGATTTTCTTACGTGACTCTGGATCTTCAGGGCTTCCGTTCCGGAAGTATGAATGAAACACTGGGAAAATAAGTATCAGAAAATAAAATAATCCCCCGGAAATACCGCGCGAGAAGTATTTCCGGGGGATTGCTGCACGAATAGAACCGGAGGCTCCGTTACTGTGTTCAAATCTTAATTTTCGGATTGAGAATATCTGCCTGGCAGGCTGTATATCTTACATATAATCTTTCAGCACATCATGATCCCGCAGTACTTTCTCAATCACAGTACCCTTCACAACATTCAGAAGTGGTTTCTTCAGTGCATTCAGCGGCCCTGGCAGCTGGATCTCCAGCGGGGATTTTCCGTCCATCAGTTTCACACTGCTGTCCAGAAGCTCACGGATATCGTAAACGCTTCCCCATACTTCCGGAACCCCACGGTCTACACCGAAAAGTCCGTATACAGCCTCCATTGCAGTACGTACGGAATATTCTGTTGTGAATACGGTATCACGAGGAGTTTCCGCAAACTGGCCCAGGAATGCAAAGTTTACACAGCCATCCGGGATAACATCCGGGCGGTCACCTTTGGTACGCGGCATGAAGAAGGCGGTGATGTACGGCATCATGGTCGGAACGCAGACAGCGCTGTTTTCTGCCATATCGTCGATCTGATCTACCGGAACACCCAGGTGGTACAGCCACTCGGCGGTAATTTCCTTACCGGTACAATCCTTCATCGGTTTCTTGATATAATCACCGGGAACATCTGTGAACAGTCCGTAAACCCATACACAGACCTTCTTCGGATCCTGCTCTTTAAACTGTCCCTGACGGTTGATGGTCCAGCTTAAGAGCCATTTGGAATCCTGGCAGCTTACGATACCACCGGTAACAACCTTGCCGGTACGTGGGTCACGCTGGCAGATATTGGTGATATAAGGGATAATACGGTCATCCAAAGTGGTGACAGTAGCGGATTCCCAGTTTGTTCTGGAAATGTCTGAGCAGAACTTTTCCGGATGTCCGAAGGATGGATCCTGAGCTGCGATATTTTTCCACAGAGACCATACACCACTAGTACGGACCTCTGCATCACCGTTTGGTGCATGGTTCTGGTCGCCGTAGATCGTGCCCTCTGTACAGCTTCCGTTAGTGACGAAAACATAATCATTTTCTGTAAGAAGGATGCCCTGCTCCACATCTTTTACCTTGCACTCGATAGCAGTGGCGATCTTTTTGCCATCTTTAAAATTAAAGATCACGTTTGTGACCTCAGTATTAAACTGGAAGTCAACACCTGCATCCTCCAGATATTTTTTCATGGGAAGAATCAGGGATTCGTACTGGTTGTACTTGGTGAATTTCAGGGCGCTGAAATCCGGAAGACCTGCAATGTGGTGGATAAAACGCTGGAAGTAAAGCTTCATCTCCAGAGCACTGTGCCAGTTTTCAAATGCGAACATGGTCCTCCAGTACAGCCAGAAGGTGGAATCAAACACTTCATCATCAAATACATCTTCGATGGTTTTATCGTAAAGATCCTCATCCTTTGTCATAAACAGCTTCATGATCTCCATGCAGCCCTTCTGGCTCAGGTTAAATTTTCCGTCGGTATGTGCATCCTGTCCACGGTTGACGGTTGCACGGCAGAGAGAATAGTTCGGGTCGTGCTTGTTCAGCCAGTAGAATTCGTCCAGAACAGAAGCACCCGGTTTTTCAAGAGAAGGAATACTGCGGAAAAGATCCCACAGGCACTCGAAATGGTTTTCCATCTCACGACCGCCACGCATGATATAGCCTCTGGACGGATCAAAGATTCCATCGCAGGCACCGCCGGCAATATCCATGGCTTCCAGGATGTGGATATGATCACCTGGCATCTGTGCGTCTCTTACCAGGAAGCATGCAGCAGCCAGGGAAGCAAGACCGCTTCCTACAATGTAGGCATGCTTGTCGTCCACACCTTCCGGTTTTTCCGGACGGGCAAAGGCTTCGTAGTTACCGTTGGAATAATAAATCCCTTTGCTGTTTTTGTCATGCTTTCCACGCTCGGTGTTGCGGTAGTTTGCAGTAGTTTCTTTCACATGGAGGTTTTCCTCTTCGTTGATCTCTCTTGTTTTTTTCATCAGCATGGCTGCGCCGGCTCCGGCTGCCGCAAGTGCTGCAAGTCCCATGAATCCTTTTTTATCTGACATATGACATCCACCTTTCGTAAATGAGATACCTGTTTGTATCGGATTAACTGTTCTTTGTTGCTGTTGAGGCTATGATAGCCCATCCGGAAAAAAGATTCTATTTACAAAATACCGAAAGTGTTCAGTTTTTTATCATTATATCTGTTTTGATAAGTTTTTATTCTGTATGCATTTCTGCTGTTTTATTTCTGGCGGCAAAATTGCGGATGGCGTTGTCGATGCTTCCATACAGTGCGGTTGCGGTATCATCTGCGATTTCGCGATAATCTTCGCGCATGCCGTTTTTGATCCAGTCCAGCATGATCCCTACAAAGCTGTATTTATACAGATCTGCGATAAAAATTTTCTGTTCATCCGTGATGGGGATATCTTTTGATTTTTCTGTTACCACGCCCATAAGAAGATCGCAGGTAAGCTGGAACAGATAATTTTCGATCTGTTCCCGCCCCACGCAGCGGTATACATTTAAGATAAACGGCTTGTTTTCCATCACGGCATCAAAGATCTGCAGAAGCCCTTCATGCCATGTGGAAGAGGTTTTTTTGCCCTGAAGGGCAATTCTGGCATCTTCCAGACAGCACCACTCCACAAGATCATAGATATCTTTGAAATGATAGTAAAAAGTCATGCGGCTGATCCCGCAGTCCGTAGTCAGGTCGTTGATGGTGATCTTATCTAAAGGCTTCTTAAGAAGCAGATGTTTCAGGGATTCTTCCAGGGCAAGCTTGGTTGCGTTTGTCATGTCTTGCGGCCTCCTTTGGCAAGGTTATAGTTATTAATATAACATGAAAGTGCACAGAAAATCCATGTTAAACAGTGACTTTTCTGTGAAATTATGATAAACTGGATCTGGAATATTTTGCGGAACAGAACGGAGTGTACTATGAAGAAAAAATCAGTTTGTATCCTGCTGATCTTTGCTGCCGTGATAGTACTTACTTATGTGACAGGAGAATCCTATTACAGAGGAATCAGTGAAAAAGCAGGGTTGGATAAACAGGAAGAGAAAATATATAAATACCAGTACGACATGATCGTGGACAGCCCCGATTCCCAGTTCTGGCAGGCAGTATATGACAGTGCGAAGAAAAAAGCAGCTCAGAATAATGTACTGCTTGAGATCATGGGGCCGGACAGAGGAACATCCTATGATAAACTTGATTATATGAATATGAGCATTGCGGCCAAGGCGGATGGTATTATCCTGCAGTATAATGGAGAAGCCGGTCTGGAAGAAGCAATCAATACTGCAGTAAGAAACGGAATACCGGTGGTTACAGTCATGAGTGATGCGGTGCACAGCCGCCGCCAGAGCTTTGTGGGAGTCAGCGATTATCAGCTTGGCATGGCTTACGGGGAAATTGTTGCCAAATACGTGGATGAGAACACGAAGAAGATCCTGATCCTGCAGAAACGGGATATTGATGATATGAACGAAAGTCAGATATACACTCAGATCAGCAATGCGGTGAAGATGGCAGCTGGGTCTGAGGATATTGAGATCAAGGGAAGGAATCTTCTGTCAACAGGAACCTTTGAAACAGAGGAGGCAGTTACTGATATTTTTCAGCAGAAGCGGAATGTTCCGGATATCCTTGTGTGTATGGATGAGGAGACAACGGAGTGTGCAAGACAGGCAATTCTGGATTTCAACCTTGCAGGAAAAGTGAAGATCATTGGTTATTATACATCTGAGGATATTCTGGCGGCAGTTGAAAAAGGTGTTATTTCAGTTACCTGTGATGTGGACACGACCCAGCTGGGACAGTACAGTGTGGAGGCAGTTACCAGCTATATAGAAGATGGAAGAACCAATTCTTTCTACAACGTAGACATTAATTTTCTTGACAGAACAGCAGTGAAGAAGATGAGGAGGGAGGCAGTCACAGATGAAAAAGATCCGTTGGAGTGACTTTTCTCTTGTAAGCAAGATCATGATCGAGGTTGGCGTGCTGGCAGTTTTACTGTTCAGCATCAACATGTTGTTTTATGCGCGGATCAACAACTCCATGCAGGAGATGGATGATGTGTATGCCAGCAATGCCCAGATCACAGAGCTTGGGCAGGTTTTTGACGATGTGCAGGACAGTATGTACCAGTATCTGAAGGTAAAAAACTCTCAGGCACTGATGGATTATTATCAGAATGAGGCGAAATACAGGCAGGAGCTGGAGAAGTTAAATGAACGGAATATTGATGATTCCGTAAAACTTCTGGAGAAGAAGATACGTAAGATGTCGGAATCATATCTTTCCTGTACCGCAGGAACTGTAGCTGCCAAGAGAGGCAGGAATGTGGAGAAATATAAGCAGGAATATGATGAAAGTCTGGAGCTTTACAGTTATATCCAGAGTTCTATGGATGAGCTGAACAAGCAGCTTTTTAAAGAAAATTCCCAGACTTATGCAGCTCTCCGGGCGGTTATGAGATATCTGGAGATCAGTAATATGATGATCATGCTTCTGGTGGTGATCTGTGGAATGTTCCTTCTGATCATGGCAACAAGGGAGATGTTCCTGCCGCTGACTAATATGGCAGAAACTGCACAGCTGGTAGGTCAGGGGAATTTTAATGTAAAGATGCCCCCAGCAGATTCCAGGGATGAGCTTGGAACGGTAACAAGAGCCTTTAATACCATGGTGGATAATCTTGGTCTTTACATTGCCAGGACAAAGGCCAGCATGGAAAAAGAACAGCAGATGATAGAGAGGGAGCTTTTGATGGAAACACATCTCAAGGAGGCACAGCTTAAGTATCTCCAGTCTCAGATTAATCCGCATTTCCTTTTTAATTCCCTGAATGCAGGAGTACAGCTTGCAATGATGGAGGATGCAGAAAAAACCAGTATCTTTGTGGAAAAGATGGCAGATTTTTTTCGCTACAATGTAAAGAAGGGTGAGGAAGATGCCACACTGGAGGAAGAACTGGAGGCTGTGGACAATTACATTTATATTCTGAATGTACGGTTTGCCGGGGACATCCATTTTTCAAAAAAAGTGGAATGTGATGTGGAAAATGTACGTGTTCCCAGTATGATCCTGCAGCCGGTTGTGGAAAACGCAGTCAATCATGGAATCCGGAATATAGATTGGGAAGGACATATTGATCTCAGTGTGGAGAGATGGAACGACCATATTGAGATCAGTGTTCGGGATAACGGACTGGGCATGACCGGAGAACAGATACAAAGAGTACTGTCAAAAAAAGTCCACAGCAGTTCAGGCGAGGGTGATTCCACGGGAATCGGAATGAATAATGTGATCAGCCGTCTGGAACTGTATTATGAGCGGGACGGATTAATGGAAATATACAGTGAAGGTGAAGGAATGGGAACAGAGGTAGTGATCAATATTCCTCTGGAGAGGAGCGAAAAAAATGTACAGAATCCTGATTGCTGATGATGAGGGGATCATGCTGGAATCCCTGAAAAATATTATAAGTTCCAACTATGGAAATGAATGTGAGATCCATACAGCCAAGACAGGCCGTGTGGTTGTGGAGGAGGCGGAGAAATATCCGCCGGATATCTGCTTTATGGACATTCAGATGCCGGGCTTAAGTGGAATCCAGGCAATCCGGGAAATTCAGAAATTTAACAGATCTGTGGTCTTTGTGATCATTACAGCCTATGATAAATTTAATTATGCCAAGGAAGCGGTAAATCTTGGAGTTATGGAATTTCTTACCAAGCCGGTAAACAAAAAGGTGATTCTGGAAATATGCTCCAAAGCTATGGAAAAGGTAGATTCTACAAGACAGAAGCGAAGCGATGATCTCCGTATCCGTGAAAAGCTGGAGACAGTTGTGCCCATGATTGAGAGCGGATATATCAATAATATTCTTCTGCAGGATGATTTTCAGACATATCAGGATAATTACAGGGAGCTTCTGGATATCCGGGAAGAATATGGATATATGATCGTGGCTGAATTCGGGGATTCCACGGAAAATGGCGTTCTTACCAATGCGGTGGGGGCCAGTGTGAAGGCAAACAAATTTTATTCCACATTCCGGGAAATCGCTCAGGGATTTTTTGAATGTCTGGTAGGACCCATTATGGGAAACCGTATTGTACTGCTTGTTCCATACCGTAATTCCAGGGAGTCCTATGAGGAACGTGTGGAGGTTGTAACAAGAACCAGAAACATGGTACATAAGCTGGAAAGCAGGATCGACAGTAAATTTCGCTGTGGTATCGGCCGGGTGAAGGAGATGGGAAGCACCATGAAAGAATCCTTCAAGGAGGCCATGATCGCACTTCGGGAAAGCACCAGCCATGTTATACATATTGAGGATGTTCCGGCTGCACAGAAATATGACGGCGAATATCCAAGAGATTTGGAACGTCGCTATGAAAAGCGGGTGATGGATAAGGATGTGGCAGGAGCTTTAAGCTGTGCCGAGGAATTTATCCGGTGGATGGAGAAGCAGCCGGGAGTAGATCTGGAGGACATGCGCATCAAGATCCTGGAGCTTGTGATGGGAGTGGAAAAAAAGGCCTTTTTTGCAGGTACCGTGAAATATGCGATCAGCTGCCGCAGAAATTATATTCATGAGATCCAGGAATATACAGATATAGAAGGAATGAAAAAATGGTTCCTAGGCAAAACATCAGAAATCTGCAGTAACATGGAAAGTGCAAGGGAAAAAGAAGCGGTTTCTATTATCGAAAAAGCAAAGTCCTATATTCGGGACAATTACAAAAAAGATATTTCACTGGATGAGGTGTCACGGGAGGTGGATATCAGCCCTTATTATTTCAGCAAGCTTTTTAAGCAGGAGACCGGAGGAAATTTTATCGAGTATCTTACAGAAGTGCGGCTTCGGAATGCAAGAGAACTTCTCAAGGATTCAGGGCTTTCCATCAAGGAGATCTGTGCGGAATCCGGATACAGCGACCCCAATTATTTCAGCAGGATATTCAAGAAATACGAAGGCGTGACACCAAGTGAATTCAGAGAGAAGTTGAGGTAGACAATATGAGCGGGGGGAAAATGATTAGGAAGCTGTTGATCTTGCTGTGTCTGTTGACATTGATGCTGAATGGCTGCGCTTCCGAAAAAACAAAGCAGACAGCTGCACAGGAAAACGATACAGAGGAAGACAGTGGTGAAAAGAAAATTCAGATCGGTCTTACAGTGGATTCTTTTGTTATTGAGAGGTGGATTCGTGACAGGGATGTATTCGTGGCAACAGCAAGGGAGCTGGGAGCGGAAGTGAATGTTCAGGATGCGGGAGCAGATACAAAAGAGCAGATCAGCCAGATTGACTATTTTATCAAGAAGCATATGGACGTGATCGTGATCATTGCCAGAGACTGCAAAGCATTATCTGAGGCTGTGGAGCGTGCCCACAATGCAGGAATCAGGGTGATCTCCTATGACCGCATGGTAAATGATGCGGATACAGACATGTATATTTCCTTTGATAACCGGAAAGTCGGAGAGATCATGGCACAGTCCATGATGGAAGCGATCCCTGATGGCGGAAAGATTTTTATGATCCAGGGCTCTGCTTCAGATAACAATGTGGACATGGTAAAAGAGGGATTTGAAGACACTCTGAAAAACAGTGATCTGAAGGTAGTTTACGAAGCCAACTGTGAGGGCTGGATCGCAGAGCTGGCAGCAGATTATGTGGAGGAAGCACTGGAAGAGTATCCTGATGTAAAGGGAATCATGTGCGGAAATGATGATATTGCCAGCCAGGTGATACAGATTCTTGCGGAAAACCAGCTTGCCGGACAGGTGATCGTGGTAGGCCAGGATGGTGATCTGGCTGCATGTCAGCGTATTGTGGAAGGAACCCAGTACATGACAGCATTTAAATCTATCGAAGATCTGGCACGCCAGGCAGCTGAATATGCGGTGAAGATGGCAGAAGAGGGAAAGATTCCGTCAGATGTGACAGATACCATGAGCGATGGAAGCTATGATATCCCGGCGAAGGTGCTGGAACCGGTTGCCGTTACAAGGGATAATATTGATGAGGTGATCATTGACGGCGGTTTCCACAGACGAGATGAAGTATATCTCAATATAGATTACGATACAGAGTAATGCAGAACAGATTGCATACCGGCATATATGTGGCAGTGAAATTCTGCAAGTAATGTGGCAGTGTATCCATATGCGCAATAATACACAATTATGACAAAAATCAATAGCAGATTTTTGGTGCAAAAATGTCTTGCCTGATGCAGGGCATTTTTCTTTTGCAAAAAAATGTCTCTGTCCTTGCCAACTATGTCCAGACAGTCCTGTGTTATAGTAACATCATCAAAGGAAACGTGATTCCAAAAACAAATAATGAAACGGAGGATTTTACAATGAAAAGAAAAATGGTATCTGCACTTCTTTGCGCAACAATGGTAGCTGGTATGGTGGTAGTTCCGGCAGCAACAGCACAGGCAGCAGACAAGAAACTGATCGGTGTTACCATGCCGACCAAGGATCTCCAGAGATGGAACCAGGATGGCGATAACATGAAGAAAGAGCTGGAGGCAGCAGGATATGAGGTAGACCTTCAGTATGCATCCAATGATGTAAGCACACAGGTTTCCCAGCTTGAGAACCAGGTAGCAAACGGATGTGACCTTCTGGTTGTGGCATCCATCGATGGAAGCAGCCTTGGCGAGCCTCTGAAACAGGCCAAAGAAAAAGGAATTCCGGTTATCTCTTATGACCGTCTTCTTATGAATTCCGATGCAGTAACCTATTATGCAACATTTGATAACTACAAAGTAGGTCAGAAACAGGGCGAGTACCTGGTAGATGCACTGGATCTTGACAATCAGGACGGACCATTCAATATTGAGCTGTTCACAGGAGATCCTGGCGATAACAACTGTAACTTCTTCTTCGGTGGTGCAATGGATGTTCTCCAGAAATACATCGATGACGGTAAGCTGGTAGTAAAATCCGGTCAGACAGAGTTCGAGCAGGTTGCTACAGCTAACTGGGACAGTGCAAAAGCACAGGATAGAATGGATACTATCATCGCAGGTAACTACTCTGACGGAACAAACCTTGACGCAGTTCTCTGCTCCAACGATTCCACAGCCCTTGGTGTTGAGAATGCACTGGCAGCTTCCTACACAGGAGAATATCCGATCATTACTGGTCAGGACTGTGACACACCAAACGTTAAGAACCTTGTAGCCGGAAAACAGGCAATGTCTGTATTCAAAGATACAAGAGCTCTTGCATCTGCAGTAGTAAAAATGGTTGACTCCATCATGAAAGGTGAGGAGCCGGAAGTGAACGATACAAAATCCTATGATAACGGAACCGGTGTCATCCCGACATATCTTTGCGATCCGGTTGTTGTTACAACAGATAACTACAAAGAGATCCTGATCGACTCCGGATACTACACAGAGGATCAGATCAAATAATCAGAATTTTTAAGAAAGAAATTTATCACATGCAGGCGGGGAATATAACCGCCTGCATGAACAGTGGAAAGGGAGGGAAATTGAGTTGGCTAAGATACTTCTGGAAATGAAAAATATCACCAAAACTTTCCCAGGTGTAAAGGCACTGGATAATGTTAATCTCCAGGTCGAGGAAGGCGAGATCCACGCACTGGTAGGTGAAAACGGTGCCGGTAAATCTACATTGATGAATGTATTAAGTGGTATTTATCCGTACGGTTCGTATGAAGGAAATATTATTTATGATGGTGAGATCTGTAAGTTTAACACTATCAAAGACAGTGAACATAAAGGAATTGTAATCATCCACCAGGAACTTGCTCTGATCCCGTACATGACCATCGGGGAGAACATGTATCTGGGTAATGAAAGAGGCAAAAGCTTTTCCATCAACTGGAATGAAACTTATGGAGAAGCAGATAAATATTTGAAAATAGTAGGACTGGAGGAATCCTCCAGAACTTTGATCAAGGATATTGGTGTAGGTAAGCAGCAGTTGGTTGAGATCGCAAAGGCACTTGCAAAGAATGCAAAGCTGCTCATTCTGGATGAGCCTACCGCATCACTGAATGAAGATGACTCCAAAGCTCTTCTGGATCTTCTTCTGAAATTCAAGAAGCAGGGAATGACCTCTATCATCATTTCCCATAAATTAAATGAAATCTCCTATGTAGCAGATAAGATCACAGTTATCCGAGATGGATCTACCATTGAAACACTGGATAAAAAGAAAGACGATTTTTCTGAGCAGAGGATCATTCAGGGAATGGTTGGACGTGAGATGACAGATCGGTTCCCGAAACGTCCAAATGTAAAGATCGGCGATGTTTCCATGGAGATTAAAAACTGGAATGTTTATCATCCGCTGTATACAGAACGTAAGGTGGTAAATAACGTATCCTTTAAAGTACATAAAGGAGAGGTTGTCGGTATTTCAGGACTGATGGGAGCAGGACGTACAGAACTGGCTATGAGTATTTTTGGCAAGAGCTATGGAACTAAAATTTCTGGACAGGTGTTCATGAACGGAAAAGAAGTGAAGCTGAATACAGTTCAGGAAGCCATCGACAACAAGCTTGCTTATGTTACAGAGGATCGAAAAGGAAACGGGCTGATCCTTTCCAAGTCCATAAAGATGAACACTACGCTTGCAAACATGTCTGGTATCAGTAATGGAAAAGTGATCGATACGGATAAAGAATACGCAGTTGCTGAGGAATACAGGAAGAAACTGAAAACCAAGTGTCCGACAGTTGAGCAGAATGTCGGAAACCTGAGCGGTGGTAATCAGCAGAAGGTCCTTCTTGCAAAATGGATGTTTGCAGAGCCGGATATTCTGATCTTGGATGAACCTACAAGAGGTATTGACGTAGGAGCCAAATATGAAATCTACTGTATCATCAATGACCTGGTCGCAGCAGGAAAATCTGTGATCATGATCTCTTCTGAGCTTCCGGAAGTGCTTGGAATGTCAGACAGAATCTATATCATGAACGAGGGCAGATTCGTAGGAGAGGTAAGTGGTGAGGAAGCTACATCTGAGCTGATCATGTCCAGGATCGTGAAGTCAGGTAAAGGAGAGTAAGAAGATGGAGAAAAAGATTAGTTTTTCAGAAATATTAAAAAAATATACCATGGTCATTGTTCTGGTATTTGTTGTGATCATGTTTTCTGTGAACACAAAGGGCGTTATGCTTCTTCCGCAGAATGTAAATAACCTGGTAGCCCAGAATGCATATGTATTTATTCTTGCAACCGGTATGCTGTTCTGTATTTTAACAGGTGGTAACATCGATCTGTCAGTTGGTTCTGTTGTATGCTTTGTTGCTGCTGTCGGTGGTAAGATGATGGTTCTCAACAGTATGAACCCGTATCTCACTATGATCGTGATGCTTCTTGTGGGTATTGCCATTGGTGCATGGCAGGGATTCTGGATCGCTTATGTACGAATTCCTCCATTTATTGTTACTCTGGCAGGTATGCTTGCTTTTCGTGGCCTTTCCAACGTAGTTCTGGAAGGACAGACCCTGGCCCCGATGCCGGATGCTTATCTGGCTCTGTTCAATAACTATATTCCGGACTTCCTTGGTGGAGGTGAAGGATTTAACAGAACATGTTTCGTAGTTGGCATTATTGTCTGCATCGTCTATGTTGCACTTGTTATGAAAAACCGTGCAGACCGTGCAAAAAAAGGCTACAGTGTTGAGTCTTTCGGTGGTGTTGCAGTGAAGATGGTTCTGATCTGTGTAGTTGTTCTTGCATTCATGTTCAGACTTGCTCAGTACAAAGGTATCCCGAATTCTCTTCTCTGGGTTGCAGTGATCATCGCGATCTATACATACATTGCTTCCAAGACTACAACAGGCCGTTATTTCTACGCAGTTGGTGGTAATGAGAAGGCAACAAAGCTTTCCGGTATTGATACGAACAAAGTTTATTTCCTTGCTTACTTGAACATGGGTCTTCTGGCTGCTATCGCAGGTATGGTGACAATGGCCAGATTGAATTCTTCCAACCCGCAGGCTGGTACAAACTTTGAGATGGATGCGATCGGTGCTTGTTTTATTGGTGGTGCTTCTGCTTATGGTGGTACCGGTACAGTTCCTGGTGTTATCAT
>OGTL01000482.1_pt1 | contig 40904 bp, 40 predicted proteins | sample 1553601 | NCBI WGS metagenome assembly OGTL01 (sample SAMEA2580112, study PRJEB22360) | human gut metagenome | biome: human gut; feature: human-associated habitat; material: faeces | place: Denmark | collected 2008/2010 | reverse complement strand
TAAAAAAATAAATATAATGAATAAATATGCTATGCAAAAGTGACAAAAATTTGCTAAAATATAAACAAAGAAAAAACGGGTGTCTGCTCTACTAGACTTAGAAATTGATGCAAACAATTTCAGAGAAACTATTCAGCTACATCTCATAAGAGGAATAGAGGAGTATCATGGATTACGTAAAGCTCAATAAATCACGACACAAAGTAAAAAACTTTGACGGTAAAAAAATTCCCACAGTGGATGTTAAACAAATTATTTCTGCAGCAAGTTTAGCTCCTTCTGCCCACAATATTCAAAGTTGGCATTTTGTCATTGTAGAATCAGAAGAAAAACGGGAAGCATTACTTTCTGAAGTTGATCCTGGCAATCACGAACAAATCAAACAAGCTGGTGCAGTCATCGTCCTCTTTAGCGATACAGATTTAGTTGAACGTTCTCGTGATATTGCTAGATTAGGAGCTGGAGAGTTGGACGATGAACAACTTCTGCGCTTCAATAGTCGTTATCCACAAATGTATGAAGGATTTGAAGAACTTCATGAAAGTAATTATCTTTCTATCAATATTGGTTTGGTTACAATGAATCTTGTTTTGGCTATTAAAAATTACGGTTATGAAAGCAACATCATCATGGGCTTTAATCGAACTCAAAAAGTGAATGAACTTTTAGAAGTTGAAAAACGTTATCGCCCAGAACTAATTATTCCGCTTGGAAATTCAGAAGACAAAGGAAAACCAAGTTACCGCCTACCTCAAAGTCAAATTATGGAAATTCGATAAAAAAGGAGTTCATCTGAACTTCTTTTTACTTATGAAAAAAAGGCATTATGTTCGCAACATTGGGTCTATTTTGCTAAAATGGAGTAAGATATTTGATAAGTCATTATCAAAAGAAATGAATGAATTATCGAGAGGAAAGAGAAAAAACATTGCTCACATTTTGGCAGGATTATCCCGAAATTCAGAATAAATTAAAGGATGTTCAAGCGCTCATGATTGAGCGTTTAAAAATTAATAATCAAGAGATAGAAGCAGCACTAGAGAAATTTGCATCACGTGGCGGGAAAATGGTTCGTCCTGCGCTTTTTTTGCTGTTCGCTGGGATTGTCCCTAATGGCTCTAAAGATGAAGAGAAGCTCATTAAAATCGCTGCATCATTAGAGATGCTTCATTCAGCAACATTGATTCACGATGATATTATCGACGACTCTCCTTTAAGACGTGGTTTACCGTCAATAGAGTCACAATTTGGCAAAGATGTAGCTGTTTATGCTGGAGATTTTGTTTATACTGTTTATTTTGAATTATTGATTGAAACCATGAATGGGACAAGTTTTGTCGCTAAAAATGCTCAATCAATGAAAAAAATTCTTCAGGGTGAATTGACTCAAATGCAATCTGCTTTTGACAAAAATAATACAGCGAGACGCTATATGAAAGCAATTAGTGGAAAAACAGCTGAATTACTGAGTCTTAGCTGTTTAGAAGGCGTTTATTTTGCTGGCGGGGATAAAAAATTACAACATTCTGCCCGTAAAATTGGTCGAGCAATTGGTCTTGCTTTTCAAGTTTATGATGACATTTTAAATTTTACAGTAGGACTTGATGAAGCTGATAAACCTATTTTGACAGATTTCCGTCAAGGGATTTATACATTACCTTTACTCTTGGCTCGTGAAGTAAATGATGAAGCGATTGCTCCTTATTTAGAAGCGCCAGAAAATTTGTCAAGACAAGAATGTTTAGATTTAGCAGAATTAGTGACAGAATCAGGTGGGATAGCAGGAGCGCTCCTTGTTGCTGGAAGATTAACAGAACTGGCTTTGAATGAAATTCGGAAATTACCAGAGTCGCCAAATCGGCAGATTTTAGAAGAAGCAACACAAATTTTATTGGAAAGAAATTATTGAAAACCTGTCACTGACAGGCTTTTTCATAGAAAATTTTACTGACAGCTATTAGAAAATTTTTCTGTCATTAACTTTTTTATCTCAAAATTTCTGTCAGTAACTTTTGAGATAAAGCTTTTAAAGCTAGTATTCTCTAGTTTGATTTTAAAAGTTTTGATTTAAAATGTGATAAAATAAGAAATAGTTTTTATAGACGAATTGATAAATAAAAAGAGGAAATAATGAATTTTAAAATATTTGCTGAACTAATTGAATTGAAAGCTAAAACTGCTTCAATTTTTCCATTTTTACTAGGGCTTGCTTACTCGCTTTATCATTATCAGTCAGTCAATTTGTCAGCACTTGCCATTTATTTTGTGGCAATGTTTATGTTCAACTGTTTTGTTGATATTTGGGACAACTATAATGATTATCATAAAGCAGTAGATACAGATGATTATCAAAAAAATACAAATATTATCGGACGCGAGAACTTATCAATGGGACTCATCAAAAGTTTATTGGCCTTTTTCTTTTTTGGTAGTCTGATTTTAGGAATTATTGTCGCTTTAATGACTGGTTGGGCAGTCTTTTGGTTGGGACTACTCTGCTATGCTGTTGGAGTTTTCTATGCTGGAGGGCCAAAACCACTCTCATCACTTCCACTTGGGGAACTTTTATCAGGTTTGACAATGGGTTATATCATTTTTCTGATTTGCCTTTATATCAATAGTTCTCAGAATTTTGTTTGGTCATTTGCGAATCTGGCAACAACTTTCTTGATTGCTTTACCTAATACATTATTGATTGCAAATCTGATGTTAGCCAATAACACCTGCGATTTAGAAGAAGATGAAGCCAATCACCGCTACACAATCGTGCATTATATTGGGAAAAAGGCAGCACTTATTTGGTGGACTACAGCTTTAATTTTGGCTTTTGTTGCCATTGTTGTTGCAGTAATTTTAGGATTACTTTCTCCAATTATGCTTTTAATTCTGTTAATTGCACCATTGATGATAAAATTTGCTCGACCATATTTGCAAAAACAAGTAAAAAAAGAAACATTTATTTCATCAGTTAAAATCTTAATGGTTTTTCAACTTGTACAAGTCCTACTATTCTTTGTTAGTTTAATTAAATTTTAAAAAAGAAAAACTCCAAATGAATTAATTTGGAGTTTTATTATTGATTGTTTTAGATTGATTTGTTTTTTCAGTTAGTGGTCTTGCACCATTAACCAGAGCGATTAAAGCAAAGACTGGACCACCGATATAAGGAAGTAATAACCAGCAAAGATTTCCTAAGTGGAAATCAAAGAAAACAATTAAAAAGATATATAGGGCGATTCCTAGAAGAAATAAAAGATAAATTGGTAATGCTTTATTTGCAATTTCTGCTCGACTGCCAGCACTAGCAGATATTTTTGAAAAAAGGAGCATCGTTGGTAAAATCAAAATTCCATAAATCATTGAAACTAGGGCAAAAATTCTACGGAAAGTTGAACTTTGAGCAAGAGTAGGTAACTTACGGTCCGTAAGCTGTGGACTACGTTCTTGAATAGCGGCAATGAATTTTTCTCTTTGAGTCCAACCCGTGTAAAATAATGCGAAAGCGAGTGTTCCAAAAATAAACCATTCGTAGAGAATTGTCAGAGGGTTGGTTTGTTGTGAAGATAAACTACCCGAACTGGCCATGATTGCCATGAAATCATTCATGGCATGTACCACAATCGCAAAAATCAAATTGCTTGTTTTCATGTAAACCACAGCTGAGAAAAGTCCAAAAGCCATAACTCCAAGAACTTGAATGATAGTATTTCCTAAAGGTTGATTACGAATATTGACCAAATGCATGAGTCCAAATAGTATACTTGAAATAAATAAAGGAACAATAATCTTATCTTTAGAATTTTTAACTAAAATACCAAAAATCAAACCTCTAAAAGAGAGTTCTTCAGCAAAACCAATTAATAAAGTAGCTCCAATGGCTAGAAAAATATACGAAGCGGGGGCATGTTTTCCTATTGCAAGAACTAAACCTGCCAAAAACATGACTAAAGGAAGAATGAGTATTCCTAATGCTTTTTTCCAGTTATATCCTTTAAATAGCAATTTTTGATGCCAGAAAAAATGATTGAGTAGCAGTAAGATGATGATAATTGGAATTTCTTGAATAATAATAGAGGTTAGTGAAGCAAAATGTCCGAGGCTGCGTAACCAATTGATAAGACCAAGAGCCTTGAGAATAGGATTGAGTGCCAGTAAGTAGGCAAGCCAGACCAAGAAAACACTAAAGACGCTGATGTATTTTTTCATAGAAGACCTTTCTTGAGTTAAAAAATAGTTGTCAGTGAGCCTTTGTGAAAAAACTTTGACAGATTTTGCATAATGTTTCAGTTATATTTTGATTATAGTTATAAATTTTCTTCTTGTCAATTATAAACAAAGGGTAAGTGACAAGCAGATCAAGATTATTAAGTAAAAAGTACTGACAAATTTATCGGTATTCTAAAACATTCAAAATAAGCTTAAAAAAATACTGACAGACTTGTTATGGTAGTAAATTTAACCATAATAAATCTGTCAGTAACTTTTTTTAATTACAACAATCATGTTTAACATCTGTTTTTTTAGTTGAATGAGATTCAGCTGAAACGGGTAGAGCCGCCGCTCCCTTGACCGGACAAGTGTTAACATTGCAGTCTTCGCAAGCCCCTTTGCTACGAACAGTTTTAAAAATGGCAAATCCAGTAATAATGAGGATGACAGCCAAAATGACAATACTAGCTAAGTTCATAAGTAAGACCTTTCCCTTTTCTGAAAATGAAATATAAACCAACCGACAATACAATTAATGCTAATAAACTAAAAACATCAAAGTTTTGTGAGCTAAACAAACTACCCAATTGATAAATAATGAAACTCATGCTATAAGCAACTAAAGTTTGAAAACCAACCGCTCGTAAAGTCCAACGAACATCGCCCATTTCTTTATAAATTGTTGAGATTGCAGCAACACATGGCGCGCAAAGCAGATTGAAAACAAGGAGAGAATAAGCGGAAAGAGGAGTGTAGGTGGCTTGAACAGCAGACCAGAGTTGGTGACTGTCAGAAGAATTATGAGCAAACAGGACACCCATTGTTCCGACGATTGTTTCTTTTGCAATTAGTCCAGTAATTGTAGCGACTGTTGCACGCCACTCGCCAAAACCAAGAGGAGCAAAGATAACAGCAACAACTTTACCAACATCAGCAAGAATGGATTGACTCGCATCAACATGTGCCAAGGTCCAATTATAATTTGAAGTGAACCAAATCAAAACATTCATAGCGAAAATGATCGTACCAGCCCGCTTGACGAAAGAAAACGCACGGTCGAAAGCATATTTTAAAACAGTCATCGCATAAGGCAAATGATAGGCAGGAAGTTCCATGATGAAAGCCGAAGTATCACCAGAAAACATCCTTGTTTTTTTCAAAATAATACCGGAGAGAATAATCATGGACATTCCCAAAAAGTAAGCACTAGGAGCAACCCAAGAAGCATGAGGGAAAAAAGCACCAGAAACTAATGCGATAATAGGGAGTTTGGCAGAACAAGGCATAAAAGTTGTGACCATAATTGTAATTTTTCGGTCACGCTCTTGCTCAATCGTTCTCGTCGCCATAATTCCAGGCACGCCACAGCCGGAAGCAATAAGCATGGGAATAAAAGACTTACCAGAAAGGCCAAATCGTCTAAAAATTCGGTCCATGACAAAGGCTACACGAGCCATATATCCAGAATCTTCCAGAATTCCTAAAAGTAAAAAGAGCACAAAAATCTGTGGAACAAAACCTAAAATTGCCCCAATTCCGGCAACGACACCATTTAAAACTAAATCTTGAACCCAAGGAGTAACAGCTAAAGCATTCATTCCATTGGCAATTAAATCAGGAAGCCATTGACCAAAGAAGACATCATTGAGCCAATCGGTCGCTGCTGTTCCGACAGTTTGAATAGAAATAAAATAGACCAACCACATGATAAAAACAAAAATAGGAAGTCCCAACCATTTATGGGTAATAATCTGGTCGATTCGATCTGTCAGATTAATTTTACCAGTTTCAGTCTGAGTAACGCAAAGTTGAATAATATGACCAATTAAATCATAACGTTCATTAACGATAATTGATTCACGGTCATCTGCCATTAATTTTTCGGTGATAGAAACAATTTCCTCAATTTCAGCCAGTTGTTTTGCTGATAAGCCAGCTTGAGAATTGTCAGTAGGAACTTGCTGACTTAGCCCTTTATCTGTTTCTCCAGCTAACAAAAGTTTGTCGCCCTCGAAAACTTTTATTTGTTCAAAACGATTGGTAAAACCAGTTACTTTACCAATTTCCGAGAGCGCCCCTTCAAGTCGATGGTCATAATCTAAAGGCTGACTTTCATGACTTTTAAGTGCTACTTTAACAACCTCATCTAAACCTTTATTTTTAATGGCCGAGGTTGTAACAACAGGAATTCCAAGGCTATAAGAAAGTTTTTCAATGTCGATTTTTTTTCCTTGACCAGCCAAAAGGTCGCTCATATTAAGCGCTAAAACCATAGGGATTCCAAGTTCCATCAGCTGTAAAGTCAAATAAAGTGAACGCTCTAAATTCGTTGAATCCACAATATTAATGAGGGCATCCGGTGGTGTTTTTGTCAAAAAATCTCTGGCAACTTGCTCATCAAGTGAATAAGGAGAAAGAGAGTAAAGACCAGGCAAATCTTGGATACAAATACTTTTATCTTTTCGATAAAATCCAGATTTCTTTTCAACAGTAACCCCTGGCCAATTACCAACTTGCTGATTTGATCCGGTAAGTTGATTAAAAATACTCGTTTTTCCACTATTGGGGTTTCCGAGTAGTGCAATTATTTTCATATTATTAAAATTTCTTCTTAAATTTCGTTAGACTTTGTTAAGTGTTCTAGGACAATTTCTTTACAAAAATAACGATAAAAATAGGTCAACAATTTTGCTTACTATCGTTCAAGAACGACTTTGATTTTTTCAGCATCCGTCTTTCTCAAAGAGAGAGAATAGCCTCGAAGCCTAAGTTCAAGAGGGTCGCCAAGTGGTGCTAATTTTTGCAGATGAACACTTGTTCCTCGCGTAATGCCCATGTCCATCAAGCGGCGTCTGATATCAGACGTTGCGTCAATCATACGAACGACACCAGTTTGGCCAACTTGCAAGTGAGCTAAACCAATGATATCCTCGCTAGAACGTTCTTCTTTTACAAAAATTTGCTCCAAGAATTCAGAACTTAAAGCAAGGCGAGTTTCATCAATTTTAACAATTGCATTCTCACCGTCAGTAGAAATTAGTGTTATTTTTTTATCGGAAATCATGCCTAAATCACGCAGTTTAGCTTGGTTTTTCCCAATAATTTTATGAATATAATAAATTTGCCCAATATGGGTATTGTTAAGAGTTTTCATTTTACCTCCCGGAATCAAATGATTACAGAAAATGTCAAGTACGTTTTACATTTATGATTATATCAAAATTTAAAGTACGATACAAGAATTTTCTGAAAAATAACAGTAACTTTTAATATTTAAGAAATGGAATTCCTAAAATCTTTAAGTACTTTCAATGGAAATCAATAGCGATTTTTGATAGGATGAATCATATCAGATGAGGACTTGTTTTTGACAAAAAGTACTTGTTGGTAACCTAATGTAAAGGTGTCAAGCCCTTTGTCAACCAAGTTTACACTAGTGTCAAAAAGGTTGACAGTCAATGGTCACATGTAGGAAAGGAAAATTGCTGATGGAAAAAGAAGAACTTAAAAAGAAATTAAGCCCACTTGCTTATCGTGTTACCCAAGAAAATGGGACAGAGGCCCCTTTTGCTAATGAGTTTGATGATTTCTTTGAAAAAGGATTGTATGTTGATGTTGTGAGTGGTGAAGCCCTATTTACAAGTTTAGATAAATATCAATCAGGCTGCGGTTGGCCAGCCTTTACACAACCGATTGATAAAGGAGTTGTCAAAGAAAAACGAGATAAATCTCTATTTATGGAACGTACAGAAGTTCGTTCTAGTAATGCTGACAGTCATTTGGGTCATGTTTTTACTGACGGCCCCCTAGATAAGGGAGGCTTGCGTTATTGTATTAATTCTGCCGCTTTGCGTTTCGTTCCTTTTGACCAATTAGAAGCAGAGGGTTATGGAGAGTACGTAAAATACTTTTCATAATTCTATACACTCAATAAAAAAGTTACTGACAGAAATTTTAATCGATGAAAAATGCTTCTGTCAGTAACTTTTTATAAAGCAAAAGAAAAATTCTGATGTTAAACATCAGAATTTTTTTTATTTCTATATTTTACTCAACTGAGAAGAGATATGGGTAAACCGGTTGTTTTCCTTCGTGGATTTCAACTTCAATTTCAGGATATTTTTTCTCAAGTTCTTTAGCAATTTTGTCAGCATTGGCTTTTTTGCCTTCTTCACCAATATAAATCGCCACAATCTCACTATCTTCATCAATCATTTGATCAAAGACAGCAAAGATTGCATCATTCATTTTTCGTGTTGAAACAACAATTTTGTTATTCAACATTCCAAGTGTATCTTTTTTATGAATTTCGATACCATCGACATTTGTATCACGAATGGCCGTTGTTACTGAACCAGATTTAACGTCAAGAAGTGCATCAGTCATAGCGGCTTTATTTTCTTCAATTGAACGTGTAGGGTCAAAGCTCAAGAGTGCTGTAAATCCTTGAGGAACAGTGGCAGATTCAATCACTTCAACAGGAATTTCAGCAACTTCAGCAGCAGATTTTGCAGCCATAAAGATATTCTTGTTATTAGGTAAGATAATTACTTTTTCTGCGTTAACAGCTTCAATAGCAGTCAAAATATCTTCTGTCGAAGGATTCATTGTTTGACCACCAGAAACAACATGATTAACACCCATTTCACGGAAAATATCAGCTAAACCTTCACCAGCAGCAATAGCAATTAAGCCCCAGTCTTTTTTAGAAGTAGAAGTTGAAACATTTGTTGATTTTGCTTCTTTTTCAGCGACTCCTTCATTTTGCAGGCGCATATTGTCAACTTTAACTTTTACAAGACGTCCATATTTAAGTCCTTCTTGCATAACTAAACCAGGATCTTCTGTATGAACGTGGACTTTAACGACTTCCTCATCATCAACAACAAGAAGTGAATTCCCAATTCCTGCAAGATAAGCTTGGAAGTTATCGTGGTCGTAACTTTCACGAGAAGTTGGACCTTTACCGAGTTCAACCATGATTTCTGTACAATAACCAAATTTGATGTCCGCTGTTGAAGCATTGGCAACACTTTCGTGCTCAACATTAACCATACGGTCCATTGCGCCAAGTTCGGCAACAGGTGTTTCTGGTACGAATTCACCATTAAGCGCCATTAAAAAGCCTTCATAGATATAAACCAAACCTTGACCACCAGAGTCAACAACTCCAACTTCTTTAAGAACTGGGAGCATATCAGGAGTCATGGCAAGTGCTTTTTTAGCTCCTTCAAGTGCTGCTTCCATAATTTTAACAGCATCATCAGTTTCGTCAGTTTTGCGTTTTGCTAACTCAGCAGCACCACGAGAAACAGTTAAAATTGTTCCCTCAACAGGTTTCATAACTGCCTTATAGGCTACTTCGACCCCATTTTGAAGTGCAGCTGCAAGATGGATTCCATCAATTTCTTCGTAATCTTTAACATATTGAGCGAAACCACGGAAAAGTTGGCTTAAAATAACACCAGAATTTCCACGAGCCCCCATAAGAAGACCTTTTGAAAGAATTTGAGCCACTTGACCAACAGTATCAGCTGGTTTAGAAGCAACATCTTTTGCCCCATTTGTAATGGTCATGCCCATGTTTGTTCCTGTATCTCCATCGGGAACAGGGAAAACATTAAGCGAGTTAACATATTCGGCTTGTTCGTTCAAACGGCTTGCCGCTGCTTGAATCATTTCTTGAAATTTACTTGCATTAATATTTGACACTAATCTTCAACCACCTTCACATTTTGTACATATACGTTTACGCTACTGGCTGTGATGCCAAGTTGATTTTCGAGATTGAAACGAACACGTTCTTGAATATTTTTTGCAACTTCGCTAATTTTTACACCATAAGAAATGACAACATAAACATCGATAGAAGTTTCGTTGTCAGCAGTTGTAACGACAACTCCTTTAGAATAGTTTTCTTGACGCAAAACACTGCGAACATTATCTTTAACAGCAGATTTACTGGTCATGCCGACTACGCCGAAAATTTCAGTTGTAGACGCACCCACAACCGTTGCAATGACTTCGGTAGCAATATCGACATTCCCGTGTTGGTTGTTGATAGTAACACTCATTTTCATAGCTGTACCGTCGTCAATAATTTACAAATTTTTGTAAATAAAGAAAAATTGACTGACAAACGGCACTTTCCTCCATATTATTTAAATATCATTACTCATTTTATCATACTTTTATAAAATAAAACAGCTCTTTTGAACTGCTTTTTGAAATTTACCATTTGTCAGCGCTGACAGAGTTTGTTGGTAACAATTTTATTTACTGACAGAGCTGTCAGTAAATAAAAAACCCCGTCAGATGACAGGATATTTTTGTGTTTTGCAAAAAACAAAAATTATACGCGTTCTACGCCTGCTGGCAATTTCTTCAAAGCTTTAGCTGAAGCCCATACAGTTTTGAGTTCACCGTTTTCAAGAATTGTAACTTTTTGAAGATTTGGTTTAACTACACGTTTAGTTTGATTCATCGCGTGTGAACGGTTGTTACTTGAAACAGTCTTACGACCAGTAAAATAACATTCTTTAGACATGATATTTACCTCCCATTAGATTTTTATGTGCTTAAAAACAACATACTTGTTGATTATAACATTTTTCAAATAAAAAAATCAAGCTTTTGACTATTTTTGGCTGTTTTTTTTCACGCTTTCTGATAAAATGAGATTATGGAAAATTTAATCGAAGAACTTACTGCTAAAAATAAAGAATACATTCATTCGGTAACGAAACAACTGATTTTAGTTGGGAAATCAGATGAAGAAGTTAAAGAAATCTTGAATGACATTCTTCCGCAAATTATTGAAGGTCAAAAATCAGGAATTATTGCTCGTAAATTATTGGGAGCGCCAACTGAATTTGTTGCTCAATATCAACCAAAAGTTGCTGATAGACCTGTCAGTGAAAAAAATGAAAATCCAGTTTTGATGTGGCTTGATAGTAGCCTACTCTTTTTAGGATTTATTTCTCTTTTAAATGGAGTAACCGCACTTATCACTTCTAAGGCTCCGGTTTATGGCTTGATTACAACAATCTTGTCAGCGGCAGTTGCTGGTTTGGTAATGTATATGATGTATCGTTACTTTTATCGTCCTAAAGCGGATAACAGTCGTAGAACTTGGAATTGGAAAGGTTTTGCAGCAACCACTCTGTCAGTTCTCCTTTGGATTGCGGTAACTATCTTCTCTGGCCTTTTGCCAACATCAGTTAATTTGCAACTTCCTGCAATTGCTTTGGTCATTGTTGGACTTGTAGCCTTTGGAGTTCGTTGGCTCTTGAAACGTCAATTTAATATTCAATCTGCTTTGGTTGCTCAACCAAGAAGATAAAAAAGGAAGTCTCTAATTTTAGAGATTTTTTTATTTATAATTTATATAGGTAGAATCTTTTCATTAGTGTTTTAAAATAGTATCAGAAATGCCTATTTATCAACCTTTTATCCTCAAAATGACCACAGAGGGTTGTGTATTGATAAAAATTTTGTGTTATAATGTATATTGATTAATTATGATTATGGAGGTCCTTTGATGAAAGGGATTATTTTAGCAGGAGGGTCTGGAACACGACTTTACCCACTCACACGTGCTGCCTCAAAACAATTGATGCCTATTTACGATAAACCAATGATTTATTACCCATTGTCAACTTTGATGTTGGCTGGGATTAAAGACATTTTGATTATCTCGACACCAACAGATACCCCACGTTTTAAAGAGTTACTTCAAGACGGTTCTGAGTTTGGGATTAATCTGCAATATGCGGTACAACCATCACCAGATGGATTGGCTCAAGCTTTTATTATTGGTGAAGAATTTATTGGTGATGATTCAGTTGCGCTTATTTTGGGTGATAATATTTATCACGGACCTGGAATGTCTAAAATGCTCCAAAATGCAGCTGCAAAAGAAAAAGGAGCCACTGTTTTTGGTTATCATGTTCCTGACCCAGAACGTTTTGGTGTCGTTGAATTTGATGAAAACATGAATGCTGTTTCTATTGAAGAAAAACCAGAAGAACCTAAATCAAATTATGCAGTAACTGGTTTATACTTCTACGATAATGATGTTATTGAAATTGCCAAAAACATTGAACCTTCATCTCGTGGAGAGCTTGAAATTACTGACGTAAATAAAGCTTATCTTGAACGTGGCGATTTGTCAGTTGAATTAATGGGCCGTGGTTTTGCTTGGTTAGATACTGGAACACATGAATCTCTCCTTGAAGCCGCACAATATATTGAAACAGTTCAACGGATGCAAAATATGCAAGTGGCAAACTTGGAAGAAATTGCTTATCGTATGGGTTATATTACAGCTGACGATGTTCTTAAATTGGCTCAACCGCTTAAGAAAAATGAGTATGGTCAATACTTGCTTCGTTTGATTGGAAAAGACTAAAAAGTCATTATTAAAGTAAAGTTGTCAAAGTACAAGAAGGACAATCAATGCTAAAAAATATTTGGGAATGGTTTTTGTGGTTTACTGGTGTGACTGACGTAGGTTGGTCAGCGTGGTGGGGCGGATTTTTCAGCTGTTTACCACTTTTTGGTGTCTTTGCTGTTGTTTGGCGAAGACTAAAATGTCATGCACCAGGTTGTCATCGAATTGGACTTCATCGCACAGCTGATGGACTTTATGTTCTTTGTCGAAAACATCATCCAGATGTACCTAATAAGCTAACGCTCGAACACATTCAAAAATCACACGTCAATGCAAAAGAGAAAAAAGATAGTGACTGAATGAAGTTAGCGTTGTTCTTGAATAAACTTTGAAAATAGTGATTAGAAAGAAAAATATGACTGATAATTTTTTTGAAAAAACATTGGCTGCACGAGAAATCAGCCAAATTCCTGGAATGTTAGAATTTGATATCCCAGTTCATGGTGATAATCGTGGATGGTTTAAAGAAAATTTCCAAAAAGAAAAAATGATGCCACTTGGCTTTCCAGAAAGCTTCTTTGCCGAAGAAAAATTACAAAACAATGTAAGTTTTTCTCGTAAAAATGTTTTGCGTGGTCTCCACGCTGAACCTTGGGATAAGTATATTTCTGTCGCTGATGGCGGAAGTGTTTTAGGCGCATGGGTTGATTTACGTGAAGGAGAAAATTTCGGTCATGTTTATCAAACTGTGATTGATGCAAGTAAAGGAATTTTTGTTCCACGTGGTGTGGCTAATGGATTCCAAGTTTTGTCTGACACAGTTTCTTATAGCTATTTAGTTAATGATTACTGGGCACTTGAACTTAAACCTAAATACGCTTTTGTGAATTATGCTGACCCAACTTTGGGAATTAAGTGGGAAGATGTTGAAAATGCTGAAGTTTCTGAAGCTGATAAAAATCATCCATTATTAAAAGATGTAAAAGCTTTGAAGGCTGATGAACTCTAATGTTTGCTTTACATTTACGAACTAAAAAACGTTTAGAATTTTGGCAAGTTGAAAAAAATACTGACAGACCGAGCTGGGCCAATCAGGCATTTACTGACGGGGGCTTTTCTTGGAATGATAAATCGCTGTCAGTAAAAAATGTCGGTGGTTTACTCAAAATGACAGTCCCTATTGGCGATTATTTGGTCTTCAATGGAAAATATTTAAAAGCTGTGCCAAAAGCAAAATTTGTCAGAGAGTATCGAGTGGATTAATTTTCAAGATTTACTAATAAATAATCGAAAAAGGAAAAAACATGACTGAATTTAAAAATATCGTTGTGACAGGTGGAGCAGGATTTATCGGCTCAAACTTTGTACACTATGTTTATAACAATCATCCAGACGTGCATATCACAGTTTTGGATAAATTAACTTATGCAGGAAATGTTAATAACATTAACATGTTATTTGACAGTGGACGTGTCGAACTTGTTGTTGGCGACATTGCAGACCCTGAAATTGTTGATCAAGTGGCTTCTAAAGCAGACGCAATTGTTCACTATGCAGCTGAAAGCCATAATGATAATTCTTTGAAATCTCAAGATGAATTTATCCAAACAAACTTTATCGGAACTTATACTTTGATTCAAGCGGCTCGTAAATATGATTTACGCTTCCACCATGTTTCTACTGATGAAGTTTATGGTGATTTGCCTTATCGCGAAGATTTGCCAGGTCATGGCGAAGGTGAAGGTGAAAAATTTACTGACAAAACACCTTACAATCCATCAAGCCCTTACTCTTCAACTAAAGCGGCTTCTGATTTGATTGTTCGTGCTTGGGTCCGTTCATTTGGGCTTAAAGCAACAATTTCAAACTGCTCAAATAACTACGGACCTTTCCAACACATCGAAAAATTTATTCCTCGTCAAATTACTAATATTCTTTCAGGAATCAAACCAAAACTTTACGGTGATGGTAAAAACGTTCGTGACTGGATTCATACAGAAGACCATTCATCAGGTGTTTGGACAATTTTGACTAAAGGTCGTATGGGTGAAACTTATCTTATCGGTGCAGACGGTGAAAAAAATAACAAAGAAGTTCTTGAAGATATTTTGACTCGTATGGGCAAAGATAAAGACGATTATGACCGTGTAACTGACCGTGCTGGCCATGACCTTCGTTATGCGATTGATAATAGTAAATTACGTACAGAACTTGGTTGGGCTCCAAAACATACTGACTTTGAATCTGGTTTGCAAGCGACAATCGATTGGTATCGTGAAAACGAAAACTGGTGGAAAGCTGAAAAAGAAGCTGTTGAAGCAAAATATGCTGAAACACAAAAGGTTTTGGATAAATAATTTTTCTGTCAAATTTGACAGGCTTTGTTTGCAAAGCTTGTGAGTATAGAAAGGTATTTTCTGATGAAAAATACTCAGCTGCTAAATGTTGTTTTAGGAATTGTGATGTTTATAGTTGCTATCATTGAGCTCTTTGCGAGAAATAAATTTATTGCGCTGTGCTTGATAGTGGTAGGAGTGGCAAATTTTACGATTGCATATAATTCTAAACAGAAATAGCCTCTATCAGTAAATAAGTGCGGGAAAGCGTGGAAATATGATTAATCATATTGGTGGTTTTGCTGTTAAAGACATTGAACGTTCTATTCAATTTTATGAATCTATGCTTGCTCCTTTGGGTTATAAACTTCATCATCGCTCCGAAAAATCAGCAAATTTTTCGGACAGTATTTCAACAGATCCTTTTGGTGATTTTGCAATTTATGAAGGACAACCTTTCTCTTTTCATTTAGCTTTCCAAGCCAAATTTAATCAAGAAGTAGATGATTTTAACGAAGCGGCCATAAAGCTTGGTGCTAAAGGATATGGCAGGCCTGGCTATCACAAACATTTTCATGAAAATTATTATGCGGCTTTTATTTATGACCCTGATGGTTATGCTATAGAAGCAGTTTGCCATAATAATCAACCGCACTAGGATTTAACATTTTAAATGACAAATCTCTCAGTAGAAAGATTAAAGATTGGAGAACAAATGATTTTAATAACAGGTGGAAATGGACAACTTGGAACAGAGTTGCGTCATTTACTTGATGAACGTGGCATAGCTTATACAGCAACAGATGCTAAAGAACTCGATATTACTGACGGCGTCGCTGTTGATAAATTCTTTGATGAAAATAAACCTGAACTTGTCTATCATTGTGCGGCTTATACAGCTGTTGATAAAGCTGAAGACGAAGGTCGTGAACTTGATGAAAAAATCAATGTTGATGGAACTAAAAATGTAGCCGAAGCGGCAGCACGTGTTGGGGCAACACTCGTTTATATTTCAACTGACTATGTTTTTGGCGGAACTTTGCCAATTGGCCAAGAGTGGCCAGTTGATGCACCAAAAGCTCCTGAATCTGAATATGGACGGACGAAACATCTTGGTGAAGAAGCAGTTGTGGCTTCTGGTGTAAAACATTACATCATCCGTACTGCTTGGGTTTTTGGTTCTTATGGACCAAACTTTGTCTTCACAATGCAAAACTTGGCGACACGTTTTCCAGAATTAACCGTTGTTAATGATCAACACGGCAGACCAACTTGGACACGTACGCTTGCTGAATTTATGGTTTATTTGGTTAATGAAAAAGCTGATTTTGGTTTTTATCATCTAACAAACGATGCTGCGCCTGGTGAAGATGTGACTTGGTTTGATTTTGCCAAAGAAATCTTGAAAGACACAGATGTGCTTGTTAAACCTGTGGATTCAAGTAAATTCCCGGCAAAAGCAAAACGTCCATTTAATTCAACAATGAGTCTTGAAAAAGCAAAAGCGACAGGTTTTGTCATTCCAACATGGCAAGAAGCTTTAGCAAGTATGCTTGAAAAAGGCGATTTGCGTGAAAATAAAGATGGCGTAAAAGGCGAAATTAACAAAAAATAATGACTCTGTCATTAAAATAAACTAATTGAAAATTCTGTCAGCGACCTGCAAAAGCTCGTCAGTACTGACAGAATTCTCATTTTGAGAGGCTGAAATAATCACTAAATAAATTTTAGTGAGTAAAAGGAACAACATGAAAAAACACGTTTTTATCATTGGTAGCCGTGGCTTACCAGCGAAATATGGAGGGTTTGAAACATTTGTTGAAGAACTCGTCAAACATCAAAATAATAAAAATATAAAATATCATGTAGCTTGTCAAAGTGAGAATTCAGACATGGCACTACCTGGAGAACATTTTGAGTATCTTGGAGCAGATTGTTTTGTAATTAAGTTACCCAAAATTGGTTCAGCACGTGTGATTGCTTATGATATTTTAGCCATTAATGCGGCACTTAAATATTGTAAAAAAGAAGAAATCAAAGCGCCTATTTTTTATATTCTTGGGAATACAGCAGGTGGATTTATTGGCCATTATGCTAATAAAATCCATAAACTTGGTGGAAAATTATTTGTCAATCCTGATGGATTGGAATGGAAAAGAACCAAGTGGGCAGCACCAATTCGTTCTTATTTGAAATTTGCTGAGAAAAAAATGGTGCGATATGCTGATTTGATTATTTCAGATAACGCAGGAATTAAAGAATATTTAACAAGTGAATATGGACAAGTTGAATCAGAAGTGATTGCTTATGGAACAGAAAAGTTCAAGTCCGATTTGACAGAATCAGAAACTCTGGTAAAATATAAAGTTAATGATTATTATTTGATTGTAGGGCGTTTTGTGCCTGAAAATAATTATGAAACGCTAATTAGAGACTTCATGAAAAGTTCAACAAAACGAGACCTTGTGATTATTACTAATCACGAAGGGAATGCTTACTTCAAAGAATTGCGCGAAAAAACGCAATTCGACAAGGATGCACGAATTAAATTTGTTGGAACAGTCTATAATCAAAACGAATTGAGATATATTCGTGAACATGCCTTTGCTTATTTACATGGTCATGAGGTAGGGGGGACAAATCCTGGATTGCTTGAGGCCATGTGGTCAACAGCGGTCAATGTTGTTTTAGGAGTCAATTTCAACCGGACGACAGCAGGCGATTCCGTCATTTATTTTGACAAGGAAAATTTACTGACAACTTTGTCAGAAGTTGAAAATTTGACCCCAGATGAAGGTCAAAGATTACACGAAAAAGCTCAGGCAATTATCGAAGAAAAATATACTTGGGAGCATATTTGTGCTCAATATGAGGACCTTTTCGCTCCAAAGTTTACTGATGAGTCTGAGCCTTTAAGAAAAATGGAGAACCTAGCCAGAGGCGGAGATGAGAGTTAATATTTTAATGTCAACCTACAACGGCGAGAAGTTCGTCGCTGATCAGATTGAGAGTATTCAAAAACAAACTTATACTGACTGGAATTTAATTATTCGTGACGATGGTTCAATTGATAGAACCTGCGAAATTGTTGATGATTTTGTCAGTAAAGACAACAGAATTAAATTAATTCGAGCTGAAAATGTTGGGGTGATTAAATCCTTTCATGAGCTTGTAACAGATAATAACAATGCTGACTTCTATTTTTTTGCTGACCAAGATGATTATTGGTTGCCAGAGAAGCTGTCAGTAATGCTAGAAGAAACTAAGAAACATGATAATAGTAAACCGGTTATGTATTATACAGATTTGAAAGTTACTGACAGAAACCTTAATGTGACTTCGGAATCCATGATACGCAGTCAGTCTGACCATGCAAATACAAAGCTTGTTCAAGAATTGACCGAGAATACGGTCACAGGCGGAGCGAGTATGATTAATCATGAGCTTGCACAACTTTGGCAAAGCACAAATGATATTATTATGCATGATTGGTATTTGGCAATTGTAGCAGCTGCACTCGGTGAGTTGGTTTATATTGGCCAACCTACTCATCTTTATCGTCAGCACGATTCTAATGTTTTGGGAGCAAGAACCCTCTCAAAACGGATAAAAAAATGGATACACCCAAACTTATGGTTTGAAAAATATTGGTGGCTCATTACAGCCAGTCAAAAACAAGCTCAAAAATTACTGACAGAAAATTTGTCACTAATGTCGGAAGATGACAAAGCGCTTGTGACAGCTTATGTCAATATTTTAGCAGAACCGAAAGTAAAGCGTCGTCAAATTCTTGAACAATATGATTTACGTAAAAATAAAAATTATCATACAAGAATTTTTCGAACACTTATCATCACAAAATTTGCATATAAAGGAAAAAAATAAATGAATTTCTTCAGCCGTAGAAATCAAATTCTACTTAAAGAGTTAATTAAAACTGACTTTAAACTTCGTTACCAAGGAAGTGTCATAGGTTACCTATGGTCTATCTTAAAACCCCTTTTACTTTTCTTGATTCTCTATCTCGTCTTCGTAAGATTCATGCGTTTTGGGGAAGCAATTCCTCACTTTGCTGTTGCTCTGTTACTCGGGATTACAATCTGGAATTTCTTTAGTGAAGCAACAAATATGGGAATGCTCTCAATTGTCAGCCGTGGAGATTTATTGCGAAAAGTTAACTTTTCAAAGCCTGTCCTCATCTTCTCAGTTGTTGCCAACGCTTTTATTAATTTAATGATTTCTTTAGTTGTCGTTATTATCTTTGCTTTAATTAATGGCGTACAAATGAGCTGGACAGTAATATTCGCCGTTCCTTTACTTCTAGAATTAATCATCTTCACGATGGGAATTGCCTTTATCCTTTCAACCCTTTTTGTTTATTTCCGTGATTTAGGACCAATTTGGGAAGTAGTAATGCAAGCAGCTTTCTACGGAACACCAATTATCTATCCAGTAACACAAATCTCAACTTCACATCTTGAAATTGCCAAAATATTGATGCTTAATCCAATGGCTCAAATTGTTCAAGATATGCGTTATATTTTAACTTTTAGTAACAATGCCAATCCAACACTATGGCAAATGTGGCACAATCCTTTTGTAATTATCGTTCCATATATCTTGCCGATTCTTGTATTCGGACTTGGACTTTGGATATTTACTAAAAACTCTAAGAAATTCGCAGAAGTTATTTAATTAAGGAGACAAAATGGCTGAATTAGCAGTAAAAATTGATCATGTAAGTAAGTATTTTCGTCTTCCGACAGAAGCGAGTACAAGCCTTCGGACAACTCTTGTCAATCGATTTAGAGGAATCAAAGGTTATAAAGAACAACATGTCCTAAAAGACATTGATTTTGAAGTAGAAAAAGGTGATTTCTTTGGGATTGTTGGTCGTAATGGGTCAGGTAAATCAACACTTTTAAAAATCATTTCTCAAATTTATGTTCCAGAAAAAGGAAAAGTTACCGTTAATGGTAAATTAGTTTCTTTCATTGAACTTGGTGTTGGTTTCAATCCCGAGCTTACAGGCCGTGAAAATGTTTATATGAACGGTGCGATGCTTGGATTTTCAACTCAAGAAATTGATGAAATGTATGACGAAATTGTCGATTTTGCAGAGTTACATGAGTTTATGAACCAAAAACTCAAAAATTATTCTAGTGGAATGCAAGTTCGTTTGGCTTTCTCAGTTGCTATCAAAGCAAGAGGAGATGTTCTTGTTTTAGATGAAGTTTTGGCTGTTGGGGATGAAGCATTCCAAAGAAAATGTAATGATTATTTCTTGGAAAGAAAAAAATCTGGATTAACAACCATTTTAGTTACCCATGACATGAATGCCGTAAAAAAATATTGTAATAAAGCGGTACTTATCGAAGATGGTCTAATTAAAGTTGCAGGAAATGTAGATAAAGTTGCTAACCAATACAGTTTGGACAATTTAAAACGTCTTAAAGCGGCTCAAGAAGAATCAACAGAAGAAGTTGAAGAGTTTGTCAGTGATTTAAAAGTAAATTTATTATCACCAGTACAAACAACGCCAGAACAACCCATTAAATTTGAAGTTTCTTATAATGTTAAAGAAGATATTAAAACTTATGTTGCTTTCTCATTAACCGATGCAGACCGTAATATCTGGATTTATAATGACAACTCAATGGATTACCTGACCGAAGGTCAAGGTGAAAAACGAGCTGTTTATGAATGCAAACTAGACCAAGTTAATAATTTAAAACTCAAGCTACAAGTTTCAGTGCGGAATGCCAAAGATGAAATGGTTGCTTATGATATCGATGAAAAAATCATTATTATTAATCGTCTCGACATTCCAAAAGATGACCTCAGTGCTAAAGATTCAGCAAGCGGCCTAATCTTGCGGAATGGAGATTGGAATTTTGGTTAAAGAAAAGACTCAAACTAAAAAATTAATGAAACCAGAGCGACTTTTTTTAATTGTTACTCTTGTTGCTGGCTTGATTTTTGCGATTGCTCAACCACTTTTTATTGAGCCGGATTCAAGTTATCATTTTGATAAATCGTCTTATCTTTCAAATACAGTTGTGGATAGAACAAAAATTGGCTTTCCTGCTGAGGATTATCAATCAGCACCCCTTCCTTTTACAACGGTCACAACGAAAATGAAAGATGGAACTTATTTCAAAGATTTTTTTGAAACAAAACTTCCACTGGTTTCTAAAAGTAAAGTAACAGATAAGCGTGCCTTAGGAAAAAAATGGTATCAGGATATCATGCATTTGATTCCTGCTTTGGGCGTAAAAGTGGGTTATATGATTTACCCATCAGTAGGTTCGATGGTCTTGGTTGCTCGGTTATTTAGTTTAATTTTCTTTGTTTTGACGATGTATTTTATCATCAAAAAACTAAAAGCTTACCAAATGATATTCACAATCATATCTGTCACTCCTGTTGCTATTCAATTTGCTACAAGTTTAAGTTATGATTCTTATAATTATATTGTTTTTGCTTGGCTAAGTGCAACCTTGATTAACTTGGCAGTAGAGTTGCAAGAAAATAAAGAAATTCAGCTAAAAGATTTTTTCTTAAGAATTATTCTTCCGTCGATTGCCTTGTATTTTTCAAAGGCCAACTCACGCTTACTTTATTTAATTGTTTTGGCAGTATTTATAGTAATAGTTGCGAAAAAATTAAAACTTAGCTTAACAAAACTACAAGTTCTTATTGGAAGTGGTGTATTAATTGGCCTAGGAGCTTTGGTTTATATTTTTAGATATCATGACCAATTATGCCTTGTAGTAAGTAAGTTCCTTTACACGTTCATGGAGCCTTATTACTCAGTATTAACAACTCAAGTTATCAGTGGAACTTCAACAGCAGCAATACCTGCTTGGTTTTATCCAATCCAATATGGTGCATTAATTCTTTTATTCTTATCTTATACTAAAGAACAAGTGCCGCGTTGGTTTGCATGGTTAGGTTTACTTATTAACTTGATTAATCTGTTTGGAGTATTATTTAAATTTGCCATTGACCCAGCTTTTACTGAACACGTAATCACAGGGCCACAAGGAAGATACTTCACAGTCTTTATCTTACTCTTGGCACCAATTTTGACCCTTCTAGCCCAAAAAATTTCAGTTAAATCAACTGGAAGTTGGTTGAGAAGAATCGTACTTTTTGTTAGTTTAATGGCCCTTGCCTTGAACTTAGGTGTTACCACACTTAGGTCTTACCACTTGCATCTACCAATGGATGAATACCGCTCAGGAATAGAACATTATATCTTTAAATAGGTGAAATTATGGATAAAAAAGTATCAGTCGTAGTGACTTGTTATAATCATGAAAAATACATTGAGGAATGCTTGCGCAGTATCTTTGGGCAAACTCATCAAGAAATAGAACTCTTAATTTTTAATGATGGTTCAACAGATGCTTCTGGAGAGGTAATTTCAGAAGTGTTGCAAGATTCTCCGTTTACAGAAACACATTATTTTTCAGAAAAAAATAGAGGTTTGGCCTACGTCCGAAATGATGCTTTGAGTAAAATGACTGGCGATTTTCTGTTGTTCGTAGATAGTGATAACTTTTTAAATGATGATCATATCGAAAAATTACTGACAGAATTGTCAGTAACAAATTCAGACATTGCTTATTGTCAACTTTGGGATTTTAATGCCCAAAGAGACGTTTTACGTCCAGACTTAGAATACAGCTTTGAAAAAGAAATTGTGGGGAATTTAATTGATGCCTCATCACTTGTCAGGACTTCTAAGATTGTTGATGCAAAATTTGATGAATCTTTGAATAACCAAACTCTTGAAGATTACGACTTTTGGCTTAATTTAATTATAAACAATGAAGCAAAACCAGTTTATGTCTCCACTACAAAGTTAAATTATAGAGTATTAAATGAGTCCTTAAGTAAGCGCGGCAATTGGGAAAATTATTATAAATCCTATTTCTATATCATCAACAAATATATTCAAAAAATTCCAGCAGAATTGATAGAAGCCTTACAAAAAAATTTACTACTTTGGGTAGACAACTACCAAAATCTAGTAATTGATAGTGAGCAAAAACTTGCTGACAAAGAACAAGAACTCATTAATCATAATACCCAAGAAGAGATAATGAGAAAAATCATAGCTGACAAAGATACTCATATTGCTAACCAAGAAAAAATGATTTCTGATATCACCAACTCCCTAGCTTATCGAATATTAAACAAACTTCTACACCCCTTAGGAAAGAAACATGAACAATAAATTATTACTATACGTACATTTTAACCGAAATAACGAATTAAGCGACCATGTTATATATCAACTAACCCATTTACGTCAGAATTTTAAAGAGATTTTCTTCATTTCAAATAGTCAGATGGATGAGAACGATTTATCAACATTAACAGGGCAAAATCTTATTGACGGTTTTATGCAACGTGAAAACAAGGGGTATGATTTTGTCGCTTGGTCAGACGCGATGAAGCATTATGGATTTGATAAATTGGCTTCGTATGATTCAGTTACTGTTATGAATGATACATGTTTTGGTCCTGTTTATGATTTTGAAGGAATTTTAGCAAAATTTGACAAAGATACAAGCGTTGACTTTTGGGGAATTACTAATAATCGAAGCCATAAGGTAAAACCTTGGGAAAATCGAGAAGCGATTGTATTACCAGACCATATTCAAAGCTATTTTGTCAACTATAAACAAAAAATTGTAAAGAGTGGAGCATTTGAAAATTTTTGGGCAAATATTGAAGTTTTAGATGATGTTGTAGAAGTTATCGTAAAATACGAAACAGCAATGACCAAGTATTTTGAAGATGCTGGATTTAAGTCAGGAGTTGTATTTGATACACGTAAAGAAGAGTGGGCAGGCATGCTTGTCCATGATTTTTCCGTATTCAATTTACCAGAATTGTTGAAAAGACACATTCCTTTCCTAAAAATAAAAGCTTTCAGCTATGGTGCAGAAAATATTTATACTCCTTTAGTGATTGAACGTTTAAAACAAGAAACTTCTTTTCCGGTTAAACTTATTGTTAATCACATGACAGAAGTAGATTATCCGGACCGTGAATACATGTTAGAAGAAAAAACACTGAAATTCACAAAAGAAGTAAGTTCGAAAACTAATTTGAAAATTGGTATTCACCTTCATGCATTTTATCTTGACCTAATTCCTGAATATCTTAATTATTTTGATAAATATGTTCAAAATTATGATTTATATATCACCACAGATACAGAAGAAAAGTATGAAGAAATTCTTAAAAATTATCCTCTTCCACAAATAAAAAAAGTTATCGTAACCGGTAATAAAGGAAGAGACGTTCTTCCGTGGATGCAAGTTTCAGAATTAATGACAGATTATGACCTTTGCGGACATTTTCACACTAAAAAATCAAAAGATAATGATTGGATTGTGGGAGAATCTTGGAGACGAGATATTGAATATTCTTTATTAGAACCTGCTCAAGCTATTTTTCATGAATTTGAAAAAAATCCAAAGCTTGGCTTAATGATTGCTGACGTTCCATCATTTTTTGAACATTTTTATGGGCCAACATACATCACCGAACGTGATATTTGGCCAGATATGCAAGAAATTTGGCAAAAAATAGACTTTGAAAATTCCAAAGAATTGAAGCAGAAAGATAGCTATGTAATGAGTTACGGCACAATGATTTGGTATCGTCCTCAAGCTTTGAATAACTTATTAAATGTTAATATTCAGGCTGACGTTCCAGAAGAGCCTTTACCATATAATAGTATTTTACATGCATTTGAACGCCTTCTTGTTTATGTTTCGTGGGCAAATGGCTATGATTTCCGTATTTCTCAAATACAAACAAATAATGGGTTTGTTGCGAACATTTCAGCAAATCGACTCTTACGTTCTGTAGAGACTGATTTAACACAGACAAAATTACGGGATCTGGTTAAAATGATTTTTAAAAAGATTAAAGTAATTATTGTATACCGTTTAGGACTTAATAAAAAAAATAAGTAATTTATGGTAAAATTTATATTAGAAAACTGTATAGAAAGTTGTACAGCGCAAATATTATGAGGAGAACTTGGCACTGTGTCCGAAGACAAGAAAATGAAAATTTTACTAATTATCCCGGCTTATAATGAGGGCGAAGGAATATTAGAAAATCTAAAAATTGTAGAGGACTATCAAGCCACTTGTCCTTATCAATTAGATTATGTAGTAATAAATGATGGATCCACTGACAACGAAGAAGAAATTTTGATGGCAAACAACATTAACCACGTTGAATTGATTCAAAATCTCGGAATAGGTGGAGCCGTACAAACAGGTTATCTTTATGCCCTACAAAATTCTTACGATATAGCCGTTCAATTTGATGGAGATGGTCAGCATGATATCCATTCTTTACCAAATCTGGTAGAGCCTATTTTGAATGATGAAGCTGATTTTACCGTTGGTTCTAGATTTTTAGACGAAAGCAATTCTGAATTTAAGTCTTCAAAATCACGTCAAATGGGTATAAAAATTCTATCATCTTTAATTTATATGTCTTCTAAAATAAAAATTAAAGATGTTACCAGCGGTTATCGAGCAGGAAATCGTAAAGTGATTGAGCAATTTGTTAAAAGATATCCAAGACAATATCCAGAACCTGAAAGCTACATGCACCTCTTTTCTAAAAATATTCGTGTAAAAGAAGTGGGAGTAAGGATGTTTGAGCGAACTACTGGAGTTTCAAGTATTAATATGCTTAAAGGCGTGAACTATATGGTTAGCGTATCTCTAGCAATTTTAGCAAGCTCTGTGTTAGGAAAGGAGAAACCATAATGCCGATACAACTTCGGATATTAGCCATCGTTCTTGCTGTGCTTTTCTTTGTCTATACCATAAGATTGGTTAGAAAAGATAAGGCAGAGGTAAGGCATATGTTGAAATGGCTTATCTTGGCTCTCATCATGTTGATCGGAGCTATATTTCCGGAAGTGGGAAGTAATATTGCCCACTTCTTCGGAATTGAAACTCTAACAGCACTTACTTTATTCATGTTGGTAGGTATTCTTCTAATTATTTCCTTAAAGTATCAAATGTCTTTAATATCAGCTGAAAAACAGATTAAGAATTTGATACAAGAGGTATCCTTGTTGAATAAGAAAATAAAAGAGCTGGAGAGAAAAAATGATAAAAAAGAATAATGTATTAATAACGGGTGGGGCAGGATTTATTGGCTCAAGTTTAGCCAATGTGTTATTACCTCAAAACAAAGTTACTGTTATTGACAATCTTTCAATGGGTGATTTTAAAAATCTGCACGAGTCAGCTAATCTGACGAAAATTTTAGGTGATGTTACGGATAAAAAACTTTTGACAAAAGTTTTTGAAGAAAATGATTTTGATTATATTTTTCACTTAGCGGCAATTGCCTCAGTAGCAGATTCAGTTGCTCGCCCTTATGAAACTCATCAAGTTAATTTTGACAGTACGATGATGATTTTAGAAATTTTACGTCAAAATAAAAAATCATTGAAACGATTTGTTTTCTCCTCAAGTGCTGCTGTTTATGGTGACGAACCTACGCTCCCTAAAACTGAAGAAAGTACAATTCGTCCTCTTACTCCCTATGCGATTGATAAATTTGCTTCTGAAAAAATGGCGATGATTTATTATAATTTATATGATATTCCTGCCAGTGCAACACGCTTTTTCAACGTTTATGGACCTAATCAAAACCCTAATTCTCCATATTCAGGTTTTATCTCCATTCTTGTTAATCGTTTACGAGAAAATACAGAATTAACCATTTTTGGAGATGGAGAACAATCTCGAGATTTTGTTTATATAGAAGATGTTATTCAAGCATTACTGTTAATAGCAACCTCTAATCAATCTTTGGGGGAAGTCTACAATGTTGGAACAGGAATCAAAAATACTATAAATGATTTGACGAAATTTGCTCAGAAATTTACAGATAAAGAATTATCAATAAAATATGATGCTGCACGTCAAGGAGATATAAAGGATTCATTATCAGATGTTTCAAAACTTGAAAGCATAGGATATAAACCTAACTTTGATTTAGCTGACGGAATGAAGAAGTATCTCAACTACGAGTTTAAATAATGAAAAACGAATTTAAAACAGGAATCTTTTTTACTGCAATTGCCCAGTATAGTACAGTTATTGTACAACTTATAATTAATATGATTCTTTCACGATTATTAACTCCTGAAGAAATTGGGATGGTTACTATCGTGCAAGTTATTATATTTTTCTTCCAACTTTTAGCCGGATCAGCAATTGGACCTGCTATCATCCAAAACAAAAATTTGAATGAAAAAGACTACGGAATAATTTTTAACTATTCTGTTATTTTTGGTATATTTTTGGTTCTTGCTTTTGGCTTTGGAGGGGGAATAATCCTTAGCACTATTTATAGTAATCCAATATATATCCCACTATGTTGGGCAATGACGCCTATTATTATGATGAGTTCTATGGTACAAGTTCCTAATGGAATTCTTGGTAAAGAAAAGCGATTCAAAGAAATAAGTATTCGTTTACTTTTATCAGGTATTTTGGGAGCGATTTTTGGTATTACGGCAGCTTTTCTACACGCTGGAGTTTATGCAATGGTTCTTGTCTATGTTGTCACTGACTTAACAAGTTTTCTATTGACCTTTAAAATTGTTAAGATAGATTATACTAGATCTCTAAATTTTAAACCAGTTAGAGAAATTTTACCTTTTGTTAAACATCAGACAGGATTCTCCGTTATCAATTATTTTTATCGAAATTTGGACAATTTATTAGTTGGGAAATTTCTTGGCACTACACTGCTAGGAAATTATTCAAAGAGTTATCAACTTTTATCTTTCCCAATTACAATTTTTTTGAATGTTATCAATCCAGTGATGCAACCTATTCTGGCTGAACATGAAAAAAATGTTGTATTAATTAGAGATACCTACCTCAAAGTTTGTCGCCTCCTTGCAATTGTTGCTATTCCAGTTTCAATTTTCTTTTCATTAAATGCGGGTCCTATTATTTATTTACTTTTTGGTAAGCAATGGAGTATGGCAATTCTCCCACTTTCTATACTAAGTTTAAGTATTTGTCCCCAAATGTTGTCACAGTCAATGTCTGCAATTTGGCAATCTCGTAACCTTACTAAAATTCAATCAGTAAGTGGTTTTATTTCTCTTGGAATCATCAGCTTATGTATTTTCATAGGGATTTTAGGTGGTAACTTAACTAGTGTTTCAATTGCCGTTTCAGGAGCATATTTCTTGAATTTTATTGTTTCTGGAAGTCTATTGATGAGACGTGCCTTAGATAGTAACTTTTTCCAACTTTTTAAAGTGATTATTAAACCACTATTTTTAGGAATCATTTTGAGTGTTATTGTCATTTTAACCAATCCATATATTAGTTTTTCAAATCTGTTTATCACTCTGTTACTGAGAGGGATTATTTGGCTAATTATTGTTGCACTATTTTTAGTCGTTACAGGAGAACTTAAGAAAATTAAGGAAATGGTAAAAAAATGAAGGAAAAAACAGTTGCAATTTTTAATGGTTATTATATTCCCCATCTTGGAGGAGTAGAACGTTATACTTATAATATCGCTAAGAAGTTGACTGAAAAGGGTTACCGTGTTATTATCATAACAACCCAACATGATGAAAACTTAACTAATGAAGAAATTCAAGAAGGAATAAAAATTTATCGCTTGCCCATAAAAAATCTTTGGAAAAATAGATATCCTTTTTTGAAAAAAAATCGAATTTATCACTCATTAATAGAAAAAATTGAAACAGAATCAATTGATTATTATGTTGCCAATACTCGCTTCCATATTCCAGCTATTCTTGGTGTTAAAATGGCAAAAGCAAAAGGAAAAGAAGCTATTGTAATTGAACATGGTTCGTCTTATTTGACATTAAATAATCCTATTTTAGACTTTATATTGAGAAAAATAGAACAATGGCTTATTGGAAGGGTGAAAAAAGATACAAGTTTATTCTATGGTGTTTCAAACGAAGCATCCGAGTGGTTAAAAACTTTTAATATAAAAGCTAAAGGGGTCTTATCTAATGCAGTTGCTGTTGATGAGTATCTTAATCAAAAAATCGAAAAAGATGAAAATAAGATTACTATATCCTATGCAGGTCGTCTGATTCCTCAAATGAAAGGTGTAGAAATACTCCTATCTACTTTTTCTAAACTCTCAAAAGAACGAAAAAATTTAGAATTAATTATTGCAGGGGATGGTCCACTTTTAAAAGAGGTTCAAAGAAATTATTCACAAGACAATATCAAGTTTTTGGGGTATGTTCCTTATGAGAAAGTATTAGAAATTGATGCAAAATCAGATGTGTTTGTACTCATGTCTCGTAGTGAAGGTTTTGCAACGGCGATGCTAGAAGCGGCGATGTTAGAGAATGTTATCGTAACAACTTCGACTGTTGGAGGGGCTAAAGATATTATGCCCGATGAAACTTATGGCTATATTATTGAAAATAATGAAACAGAATTATTTGAAACATTAACAAAAGTTTTAGATAATAAAGAGCAGATGAGATCAATGCAGAAGAAAATTTCTAAAAATGTGTTGGAAAATTTCACATGGGAGCAGTCTGCAAAACGGTTTATAAAAGTTTTTAACGAATTGGATGAAAAATAATGAAAGAACTTACTAACGAAGAACTTCGAGGAATACAATTAGAACAATTAAAATATATCGACAGTATTTGTCGAGAAAATGGAATTGAATACACACTTGCGGGTGGTTCTTTGATTGGGGCAATTCGTCATGGCGGCTACATTCCATGGGACGACGATATTGATATAGAGTTAACGCGCCCACATTATGAACATCTAATTAGTGTTTTAATGAACCAGCTACCAAATGAAAAATATGCGCTCTTACATTATAAAGTAAGGGAAACTTATCTCCCTTTTGCTAAACTTTATGATACTCGGACGAGTTTTACAAGTAAAATTGATAACTTAAATCGAGGGACTGGTGTCTTTTTAGATATCTTTCCAATGGATATTTTACCTGACAATGAAGAAGAAAGACAACTCTTTAAAAAAGAGTTTTTGAAAAAGGCAATTCAACTAACGGCTTCCAATCCTCATGGCTTAGATTTTGCAAGTTCAAGTAAAAAAATATATTTTTGGGGTAAACTTGTTTTATGGATGCCTCAACACATTCGTTTCTATGGAAAATATCGAATTTTGGCTGAAAAATTGGATAAATTCATGCAAAAATATCGTAATAGCGATAACCAATTAATTAGCTATCTTTATACTGGCTATAAAAAAGCTATTTTCCCTAAAGACATTTGGGAAGAATACGAAGATGTTAAGTTTGAGGGGTTAATCGCTCGAAAACTTAAAAATCATGAAGCGTATTTAACTCGTCAATATGGGGACTACATGAAACTCCCACCAGAGAATGAACGAGTGAATCATGATTATTACAAATGGTATTGGAAAGGGGACGAAAATGGAGGAACCAATTAGGATTCTGCATGTTATTGGGAAAATGGACCGCGCTGGTGCTGAAACAATGATTATGAATCTTTATAGAACGATTAATCGTTCAAAAATCCAGTTTGACTTCATGGTTCACAGCTCGGAAAAAGGAGACTATGACGACGAAATACTCGCCTTAGGTGGAAAAATTTATCATGTACCTTATTTTAATGTCGCAAACTACTTTGACTATACCAAAAAGTGGAAAGAGTTTTTTAAAAGTCATTCAGAACACAAAATTGTTCATGGGCATATCGGTAGCAGTGCCGCGATTTATTTAAAGATAGCTAAAAAATTTGGAAAGTATACCATTGCACATTCCCACGCATTAAACAGTACGATATTTAGCGAGAGAATAAAATATGGTATCGTTTCTTATCCTACAAGACATATTGCGGACTACTTTTTGGCCTGTTCGTTGCTAGCAGGTCAGGACAGATTTGGGGAGAAGGTTGTCAAAGGAAATCGTTTTTCTGTTTTGAAAAATGCAATTCAATCTGATAATTTTTCTTATTCAGATGAAGTAAAAGAAAAAAAGTTACAAGAATTAGGATTGAAAGATAAGTTTGTAATTGGTCATATAGGAAGACTAGCACTCGCGAAAAATCACACCTTTTTATTAGATGTTTTTAAAGAAGTTGCTTATAAAAAAAACAACGCTGTTTTAGTTCTTGTTGGTATTGGTCCCCTGGAAGACAAAATAAAACAAAAAGTGAAAGATTTAAAAATTGAGGATAAAGTCATTTTCTTAGGTTTGAGAAAAGATATTCCAGAGTTACTGCAAGCAATGGATATATTTGTTTTTCCATCTTTATATGAAGGCTTAGGAGTGGTGGTTGTAGAAGCTCAGGCAACTGGAATTAATTGCATTATTTCTGATACGGTACCTGATGAGGTTGATATTCATGCTGACTTGCTACAAAGTCTCCCCTTGGCTAAACCAGCAAGTTATTGGGCAAAGAAAATATTAGAAACTAGAATTAATAATCGTTATTCAAGACAATCAGAAGTAATTGAAAGTGGCTACGATATAAAGGCTACTGTCAACTGGCTCCAAGATTTTTATTTAGAGCAAGAAATAGATAGGATAAGGAACTAAAATGAAATACACAAAGGATTATACTTTATCTATTTTAACCCCTACATACAATAGAGCGTATACGTTAGACAATCTATATAGAAGTTTGATTGGACAATTAGATAAAGATTTAACCTGGGTTGTAGTGGATGATGGAAGTACAGATAATACTGAAGAACTCATTTCAGAATATATAAGACAAAATCTAATTAAAATAGAGTATATCAAACAAGAAAATTCAGGAAAACATATTGCTATTAATTCTGGAGTGAATATTATTGCAACAGATTTGACTATGATTGTTGATAGTGATGACGTTTTAACAGTAGATGCGGTTAAATCAATAAAAGAATATTGGAAAAAAGCTGACAAAAATAACTGTGTAGGAGTAACTTTTCTTCGGGGTTATTCAGAGACTGAAGTTATTGGAAAAAAATTTCCTAAAAATGAAATGATTGACAATGCAAATAAAGTAAGATATAACTTAGGAATAAGTGGTGATAAAGCAGAAGTTGTCCGTACTGACATGTTAAAGAAATACCCTTTTCCCAAATTTAATGGTGAAAAGTTTTTGAGTGAAGGGATTTTGTGGAAACAGCTTGGTTCTGGTACCAAGACACTATTCATAAATGAGATTATTTATATTACAGAGTATCTATCAGATGGTTTGACAAACTCTGGAAGAAAATTATTAATAAAAAATCCTCTTGGAGCAGGGTTAAATGCTAAACTGGCAATGACTAAGGAGTTCTCATTCAAAATGAGGCTACAAAATACTCTTCTTTATACAGCTTATGGATTTTTTGCAAAAAAAAAGCTATCTGAAATTGTACATGAGAGTGGACAATCTGGGTTAGTAATAACTAATCTTTTATTTGGTTGGCTGATTTATCGTTATTGGAAAAATAAGTATAAATTATAGGAGAAAGTTTTGAAAGAAAAAGAAAAAATTGTAATGGTCGCTGGTACCTTTGATATTTTGCATGAAAGTCACATTAATTTATTAAAAAATGCACGTAATCTTGGAGATCGTCTGATTGTTATGTTGTCTACAGATGAGTTCAATTGGAGTGAAAAACAAAAAGTTTCTTACCAAGAGTATGATACAAGAAAATATATCTTGGAGGCTATAAGATATGTTGACTTGGTAGTTCCAGAGCAATCTTGGGAAGATAAAGCACTTTATATTGATATGTTTGATGTAGATGTTTTTGCGATGGGAGATGATTGGAGAGGAAAATTCGATGTCTTAAAAGAACAATTTCCTAATCTCAAAACAATGTATTTTCCAAGAGGTAAGACATCTTCATCAAAAATAAAGGAAGATCTTTGGAAATTATATCAAGAAAAGCAAAATATAAAATGAAAATTTTCGATAGGGGAATAATATAATGATCGAAAGCACTCGAAAAGTTTTCAAAGGTAAAGATTTTAAACTAACTTTCCTTTTTTTTATTGCTAGTTTTATTCTGATTTTGGGAGCAGTAACTCCAATTAACGTATCGGCTAAACAATCAGAAGATGTATTGACTAAAATATTGGTAAAAAATAATGGGGTACCAGTTATCAACACTTCGTACAATGCCTTGAATGTCGAAATGGCATTAAAGGAAATAGAGAGTGGAGAATTTTCACAGCAATTTCTTGAAAGTAGCACATGGAAAGATTTTTTACAAAATGCTCCAACATGGATGAATGTTGAAGATAATGTTATCATTTTTGAAAATGGACTAAAATTTGGTTTAAATATTGAAAATAATGAAGTAGATGCCAAAAGAATTATTACTAGTATTTTAGTTTCTAATGGTCAAGCAATGATTGACGAATTAAACAAGGATATGGAAGGAAACAAAGTATCACCTATTCCTTTCTACCAACCAGGAAAAATAACAAACAAATTTACCAATCAAAGTGGAATAGCTGAAACTTTTTTAAGCCCAGGGCTAACAGCAATACTAGATGCTAATTTGAACTATGTTAAGCTGGTTGAAATTAACTCCAATCCTCAAAAGTTAAGTATTGATTTAGGAAACACAAGCAAAAATCTAAAGTTTAGCTTGGAAGGAAATTATTCTACCCAAAAGACAAATTTTGAAAGTTATGTTATTTCTTTGAATCAGGGTATTGAATATCATTTACTTATCAATAAGAAACTTGCTCAATCTACCAATACAGTTAATATAACCATTCCAGCAAATTCTCAATTGGAGATAGATTCTGTAGTAACTGATAATTTAAGTGCAATTTTAAATACTAATAAGGTGGCTTTTAATCCGTCTCCTTCTAATAATTCTCAACCTATGGTTGTTGCAACAATTGGATTCGATAAAAATTTAACAAGTGATATTACAGTGGTAATAAAAGCTCATATGAATATGGGATTGATTTCGAACTTTTCACTTCCACCATTAAATCTTGGTATGACTGCTGTTACTAGTCAAATGGGAAGTGGAGTAGATACTGCAACCACGCCTAAGCTGGTCACTTCAGGAATAAATTTTGCGATGGTCAATGGAAAAACTGATAGTTTGGCCAGTGGTGCAGAGTATCTGTTGACTCGTGAAGACAAAGGGAAAAAAGAAGTTTATCTACAAGACAATAGTTGGGGAGAGGTAGAGAATATAGAGAGTGATGGGCCAATAAATGGTAAAGTAATCACGGGAGGACAGAGATATATTATTGGATTTGGGGAAACTGACATTCCTCTTGATCTGAATCGCTTTAACTTTAACGCAAAAAGAAGTGAAGAGATTAATCATTCTCTGATTCAACTTTACGGTTTAAGCAAAGGATACAATTATTCTTTGTATCAAATAACTGAGGCTAAGGGATTTACAATAAAAGATAAAGTTCATGATTTTAAAATTGATTATGAAAATTTCGTTTCTCCAAATGGTACTTTTTTGGTGAAGAGTTCAATATCTAATGCGAGTGCTCCGATTCCATCATTGAATAGTTTAATCCCAGATTTTTCTTCTGGACTAAATGAATATAATGCCTTACTTGTCAGTGATTCTCCTATGAAAAAAGGAACTTTACTTAGAAATATTCTTATTGCTTCTTTCATTGCTATTTGTGTTATCTTATTAACAATTATTTTAGTTATTAAGTTTGTGTGAGGAGAATAATGAAAAAAAGAATAAATAAAAAAATCGATAAAAAAGAAATTTTAGAAAATAAAATTCATAAAATTTACTTTGTTTTAGCGGTGGTGATTGGAATTATTCTCTCCGTTGGTATGCCTTTATTTAGTGAACCAGATGGTCAGTGGCATTATTCGGTAAGTACAAATATGGTACATCTAAGTAATGACCTCTCAGCTTATGGAGAGCCTGTTGGGACAGGGTTGAATGTTCAAAAATCGGCTTATCAACGAGGAAATCATTTTGAACAGTATTTTGAAAATAAAATTGTCAAAATGCCCATTCAAAATATTCCTCGAACAAATAGTATTCCCCCAGTATTGAGTTCTAATTTTTTAGGTCACTTGATACCAGCAATAGGTGTGTGGATAGGATACCATATCTACCCTTCTGCTGGGGTAATGATCGTTGTAGGACGTTTATTTTCAAGTATAATTTCAAGTTTTATAATTTGTTTAATTATTAAAAAAATCCAAAAAGGTAAATTGGTTGTTTTTGCTTTATCTTTGACTCCAGTTATTGCTGGGACATTGGCAAGTCTAACTTATGATACGTTTTCATATCTACTTGCTCTGCTTGTTTTTTTAATTACTACAAATTTACTTGTAACGAAGCAGATTACATGGAAGAGGATAGCCTCTATTGGGATTGTTTCTGTTTTGATAGTGCTTGGGGCAAAAACTAATGTAAAATTACTATTACTACTTTTTCCTTTGGTATTATTTATTTTAGTATTTGAAAAATTTAAAGATAAAAGAAAAATTCATTTTGAATTTAGGGGTAGGAAATTATGGATTTTTTCCATGGTTATCTTAGGGTTTATAATTATTGCTATGGGAATTATTTTTACGATAAAACCTAGCTTGATTTTTTCAATTTATCGTATTATTATTAATTTTTCAGTAAATTTGTCCCCAAGTCTTTCAATGAATAATATATTCTTAGGGTTACTTGCGTCACCTTATCCAAGTTATAATTATATGCCTTATTGGGTTGCTGGAGCTTGGTATGTTATTATTTTACTGTCAATGCTCGTTGATAAGTACCCTATTTCTAAATGGGTTGGGTTAGGAGCAATAGCTATCTTCTTTATTAATTTTCTAGGAGTTTATCATGGCTTTTTGACATTTCAGGGAGGTGGATATGCTCCAGCGCCTCGTAGTGTAATAATGGGTTCAATTTATGGGCAACAGGGACGTTATTTTACTCCTTTCCTTCTGGTACTAGCCTTGGCTTTAGCGAGTTCAAAGATACGATTACAGGTCGTTTCTGGACAAGCAGTACTCTGGCTCTCGGCTATGCTGGCCATAGTTTCTAATATTATTTTGCTATTTGCGACCTTGTTTGGAATCTATTATCTATAGTCGGCATGGTATATAAAATATCAATAAAATATAAAAAAACTAAGAAAATTTTCTTAGTTTTTTTATTTTAATTAACTTTCCACGCGACTGCACCATACTTCCAACCAAGTCTGAGGAGGTTGTCTTGTTCATAGGAATTTGTGGTGTAGTTGTGTGATCCTGAAGAAGCATTTGGGTTGTAGGCAACATAGAGATTTTTGGAACCATTTGAGTAAAAAGCTGCTCCTCCATTATTGTCCCAACGCCAACCTTTGCTAACGAGTTGCTGTGCTTCATATTTGCTCATGGTGTAATAATGGTCTCCACCTTTTGCATTAGGATTATAAACTCGATAAACGGGTGAACCAGTTGAGGAAGAAAGCCAACCGATTCCTTCGTAACGCCAACCAACATTTTGAAGATTAGTTTTTTCGGCAAAATTTAATGTATAAAAATGTTCACCTGTGTTGGCATTGTAGAGACGATAGACATCTTGTAAGTTTTGTGAAGGAGCACCGAAGATATTATTATAGTCAATTGAAGTATCTAAGTCATTATTTAAAAGATTTGCTGTTCCACCTTTGAAACGCATTTCGCTGGTATACTGCCAAGCGCCGTAAGCGGAGTTTATTGTATTTGAGTTTTTCCACATTGCAGCATAAGTACTGGGTGTCCCGGGTGGATATTGTGCTACCCACATGTTCTTAGCTCCAAGAGTTGAAGTATTTATAACACCGGACGTTATCCAACTTTGGCTAGTATAGTAACGAATATTATGGAAACCATGGCTAGCCATGGTATTTTTAAAAACGATTGAGACGTTTGTCCAATTATAAGCAGTAGAGGGAGCTTCAGCGTCTTCAATCATAACAGTATTACTAGAGAGACCAAGTGTTTTTGCAGTCTTAGCGTAGTATGCGGCTTCGTACTGGATACGTGTTGGATCACTTACGAAGTGATAAGTGGCGATAGTCAACCCAGCCGTTTTAGCCATATTAATTTGACTTTTAGCGTAAGGATTAGTGTAATTTTCTCCTTCTGTTAATTTTACAACGATTGTCTTAACACCAGCCGATCTTAGAGCATAAAAATCGGCTTGATTCATCCAATTTTGGTAGCTGGAAATATCAACGGCATCACGCCTAGGTAGAGAGCTTGTGTTAGAATTTAGCATGGGAGCAGCAGTCGAGAGCATACGGACATGAATAGCTGAAGAAGGTAAAGTTTGGGTAGGGGTTACAGTATTTTCAGACTCATCCTCCTCTGGAGTTGCTGGAGCAACCTGTGTTTGTGGTGCAGGAAGGTTCTTTTGGGCGAGGAGGGCCTCTTGCTCTTGTTTGATGTAGTAGCCCATTGGATGGTCATCTTGACTAACATTATCTTCAGCAAATACTGGTTTGGCGATTAATAGCCCTGACAATAGAATTAGGGGAATAATGTGGGATTTTTTCAGTTTCATTTCTAAATTTTCAGCTTTCCTTTGTGTGGATGAAAAATAAATGGTTTCATATAATATTTTACAATGAGGACAACAAAGCTTTGTTGCGTTTTAGTAAAAAATAACTAACATTTTAATGAAAATGTTTTCTTTGGGTTTTAAATGTAATTTTAAACAGTATTTTTTTACCCTGTATAATATATGTTACCATATTTAAGGCGAGTTTATGAAATAATAAGGTAATTATGAGTTTAAATTTTGCATATTTTTTATTTAATCTGTTTTCTACTGTTGAAATGCTTTGGGAATAGTGGTAGAATAGTAAAAATAAAAAATTGGCGAATGCCATAGAAATATAGCTATATTGCTTATATATAGCACGATAATGGAGGAATATTTTCGATGTCAAACTGGGAAACTAAGTTTTTGAAAAAGGGATTTACTTTTGATGATGTATTGCTGATTCCAGCAGAGTCTCATGTTTTACCAAATGAGGTGAGTATGAAGACAAAGTTGGCTAAAAATTTGACTTTGAATATTCCAATTATCTCTGCTGCCATGGATACTGTAACTGACTCAAAAATGGCTATTTCAATGGCGCGTCAAGGTGGACTTGGTGTAGTTCATAAAAATATGTCTGTTGAGGAACAAGCTGAAGAAATTCATAAAGTGAAACGTTCAGAATCTGGTGTTATTACAGATCCGTTTTTCTTGACTCCAAATCATAAAATTGAAGAAGCTGAAAACTTGATGGCAACTTACCGAATTTCTGGTGTACCAATCGTTGATACGCTTGAAAATCGTAAATTGGTAGGGATTATTACTAACCGTGATTTGCGTTTTATTACGGATTATAATCAACAAATCAAAAATATGATGACTTCTGAAAATCTGATTACTGCTCCGGTTGGAACAACTTTAGATACAGCTGCTCGTATTTTGCAAGAGCATAAAATTGAAAAATTACCTTTGGTTGATGAAGCTGGTAAATTGGCTGGTTTAATTACAATTAAAGATATTGAACGGGTGATTGAATTCCCAAATGCTGCTAAAGATGAGCAAGGTCGTTTGCTTGTTGCTGGAGCAGTTGGTGTATCTTCTGATACTTTTGAGCGTGCGGAAGCTTTGTTCGCTGCAGGGGCTGATGCGATTGTTATTGATACGGCTCATGGACATTCAGCTGGTGTTTTACGTAAAATCCGTGAAATCCGTAATCATTTCCCAGACCGTACTTTGATTGCTGGTAATATTGCTACTGGTGAGGGTGCTCGTGCTTTGTTTGAAGCTGGTGTTGATGTGGTTAAAGTTGGGATTGGGCCTGGTTCTATCTGTACGACTCGTGTTGTTGCTGGTGTAGGTGTTCCGCAAATTACAGCCATTTATGATGCGGCAAATGTGGCGCGTGAATTTGGTAAAACAATCATCGCTGATGGTGGGATTAAATATTCTGGTGATATTGTTAAGGCGCTTGCTGCTGGTGGAGACGCTGTTATGCTCGGTTCAATGCTTGCAGGTACTGACGAATCTCCTGGGGAATTTGAAATCTTCCAAGGTCGTAAGTTTAAAACTTACCGTGGAATGGGTAGCTTGGCAGCAATGAAAAAAGGTTCTAAAGACCGTTATTTCCAAGGGGCTGTTAATGAAGCTAACAAACTTGTTCCAGAGGGAATTGAAGGACGTGTGGCTTATAAAGGAACAGCGACAGATATCGTTTTCCAAATGCTTGGTGGTTTGAAAGCAGGAATGGGATATACTGGTGCGGCTGATATTACTGCTTTGCATGATTCAGCACAATTTATCGAAATGTCTGGTGCTGGTTTGAAAGAATCACATCCGCATGATGTACAAATTACTAAAGAAGCACCTAACTATTCTGTACAATAAAAATTACTGACAATAATTCTGTCAGTAAAAAAAGGGAATTGACAAGTTGTCGTTCTCTTTTTTATTTTGAAATTTACTGACAGAAAAATTTGTCAGTAAAAAGATGATAAAAATAGGTCTTTTATTATAGGAAAAAAGGCTAAAAATGCTGTTGAAATGTGGTATAATAAGCAATATGATTGAAAATGAAAATACAATGGAAGATTTGTACTGTATTGGTTGTGGTGCAAAAATTCAAACTGAGGATAAAAATGCACTTGGCTTTTTGCCTGCGGGTGCTTTGAAGAAAAAAATAGCTGAACGCGACCAAATGGAAGCTGTTCAGGCTGGAGATGAGGGAAGCGAAGCTTCTATCAAAACTGAGGATTTATACTGTCAGCGTTGTTTCCGCTTGCGTCATTATAATGAGATTGCACCGACAAGTTTGACGGATGCAGATTTTTTGCGTTTACTTAAAGAAATTGGTCAACATGATGCTTTGATTGTCAATGTGGTTGATATTTTTGACTTTAATGGCTCTTTGATTCCTAACCTTCATAAATTGACTGGTGGAAATGATTTACTCATGGTTGCCAATAAACGTGATGTTTTACCAAAATCACTAAAAGTCGGGAAATTAACTGCTTGGTTGAGAGAACAAGCGGCTTCACGTTCGCTTAAACCTAAAGATATTTTAGTGACCTCGGCTCAAAATAAAGATGATGTGGCTGAATTGATGGAAGCTATTGAATACTACCGCCGTGGGCGTGATGTCTATGTGGTTGGGGTAACGAATGTTGGTAAATCAACTTTGATTAATGCAATTATTAAATCAGCTTCAGGTTCTGAGGATGTGATTACAACTTCACGTTTCCCTGGGACAACCCTTGATAAGATTGAAATTCCGCTTGATGAAGATTCGGCATTGATTGACACACCGGGGATTATTCACCGTGGGCAAATGGCTCATTATTTGGAACCAGAAGATTTGAAATATGTGTCACCGCGTAAAGAAATTAAACCGAAAACTTATCAACTCAATCCTGAACAAACATTGTTCTTTGGTGGTTTGGCACGTTTTGATTTTATAAGTGGCGAACGTCAAGGAATGACGGCTTATTTTGACAATGAAATCAATGTTCATCGGACGAAACTTGAAGGTGCAACTGAATTTTATGAGAAGCATAAAGGAGAACTCTTGGCTCCTGCTTTAGTTGGTGCTAAATTGGTTCGTCGTGAGTTTAAAATTACTGACAAATCGGATATTGTCTTTTCTGGTCTCGGCTGGGTTCGTGTGCCACAAAAAGCAGTTGTGGCAGCTTGGGTGCCAGAAGGTGTGGATGTAGTTGTTCGTAAGGCTTTGATTGGGTAAAAAATATTCACAGTTTGTCTTGTGAAATTACTGACAGAATTTCTGTCAGTAAAATCTTGGAGGATTAAAATGGAAGAGACTAGTCAGGATATTGGTTTTACGCGTAATAATCAATGGTTTCGATATCGGGCAGCTGGAATTATTATTAAAGATGATGCTGTTTTGATGGTTGGCAATGACCACAATGATTATTATTCAAAACTCTC